>Ga0116227_10009362_pt1 | contig 17836 bp, 17 predicted proteins | sample S1TSphgellanicum_FD_89693 | JGI IMG/M metagenome (GOLD analysis project Ga0116227, IMG submission 89693) | Host-associated microbial communities from peat moss isolated from Minnesota, USA - S1T2_Fb - Sphagnum magellanicum MG | ecosystem: Host-associated > Plants > Peat moss > Unclassified... | reverse complement strand
GAAAAATCCCTGGGCAAGGCAAGAGGATGTGTTTTTGGTTCATCCCCAAAACGGCTTGAACGGCCTCATCCTGAACTGGTGCATTGGTGGCTGTTGTTTCACTCCAGCCCATATATTAAGCACAGAGCTGGAGATGCTCTTATGGTCAAAAGTAAATTATCTTGAAACACAACCATCAAAAGGAAGGAACCATCAAAAGGGAGACAAAAAGGGAAGGCCAAAGAACCCAAAAGATGAACAACCCGTAGGAACCAAAAAAAAAGGGAGAGAGATAGTCCCTCTCATGGTAGGAAGCTATGAAAAGTATTCTGTATCTGAGAAGTAGCTTCAAAGGCTTGAAATGAAATCTCCACAAAACTGAAGTAATGAAGGACCCTTCACTCAACTCAAAAATTCACGATAACCTTTGCATCATGCTCTATTATGGGTAAAGCCTGTGGGAGGTGGACATTCCTGAATTGCTGGGTTGGACTTAACTACCACCTAATCCTAGGCCCCTTATTGGATTTGCCACCTAAGTCAGCATAAGAGGCAGCAACTTGACCATTACCTAATGCATAGTGCTTCATGTAAGGATGCTGGGAAGAATTCTATATGTTGGAAGGTTTTAATGGTGATAAATGATGTACAAATAGGGAACATTTTTCTTCATAGTCCTGCAACAAGGAAGCCATGCTTTGTTCCCACAATTCATCAGGTGACAATGATACAAAAGAAAAGATGGATGCTTCTGCTATCACTCAGTACTCCTCTTTATCATCTTTCCCATCATTAGATTCTGCACCCACCTCTTCATAATCCTTCTCCAATGCTGCCAGATCCTCACGTGCCTCAGAAAACTCAGCCTCCTCCATGCCTTCCCCCATGTACCAATGTACAAATGCTCGTTTGGCATACATGAGATCAAACTTGTGATCAATACGAGCAAACACCTCTGCGACTGCTGTATTGTTGCTGATCATGCAAACTGCCCGTTGCACCTTGGCCAAGTCCCCACCTGGCACCACTGTTGGGGGCTGATAATTGATGCCACATTTGAATCCTGTCGGGCACCTGTCACAGACAATCATCCCACCCCAAGTACCTAATATGAGTTGCAAATCATCATACAAGTGATGGGATGATTAACCCTTTGGGGTCTTGTGTCTTCATCTGCTTGCTAATTCTGTAATTTGTATCCTTGATATTCCTCACAGAACAAATTTCTCAAAAGGTTTAGGGTTTAGGTCCCTTTGGGTCTTCCATCTTCATCTGCTTGCTGATTCTGTAATTTGTATTCTTGATAGTCCTCACACAAGAATCTCAAAAGTTTTAGGGTTTAGGGTTTGCAAGACTTGCAGCAGGTTTCCCGAAATTGTTCCTGCTAAAAATTTGGCACACAAGCAAATTTCCAATTTACGTACTCACTCACAGCAAAAACCATTTCTTCCAAGGCATTGAATGAATTGACAGAGCACTGCAAATTTCCAAAGTGAATGGCAGTATGTGTATACCAGTCGACAAATTGGACTGTATGTTTGGATTTGATTGTTGCTACTGCAGCATTCACATCCTTGGGCACCACATCCCCACGGTACATGAGGCAACAAGCCATGTACTTGCCATGGCGTGGATCACACTTGGCCATCATGCTGGAAGGCTCAAATACACTGTTTGTTATTTGAGGCACTGAGAGCTGCTCATGGTATGCCTTCTCTGCAGAAATGACAGGTGCATAGCTGGAAAGCATAAAATGGATGCGAGGGTATGGCACTAGATTTGTTTGGAACTCAGTTATGTCGACATTGAGTGCACCATCAAAGCGCAGGCTAGTGGTGAGGCTGGATATGATTTGAGAAATGAGCCGATTCAGATTGGTGTAAGTGGGACGCTCAATATCCAGCAAACGCCTGCAAATGTCATAAATCGCCTCGTTATCCAGTAGCACCGACACATCTGTATGCTCCAGCAAACTGTGTGTTGAAAGCACGCTGTTGTATGGCTCCACCACTGCTGTGGATATCTGGCCACCACCACCACCACCACCCACATATTCTGGCACCCATTCTTTCTAACTCCTTTGTTTCCTCTGATACTAGTTGCAAAAGTGAAGCAGGAGACACAACAAGCTACCTATGGATCAAAATGTTGTTGGACCACCCATTTGTGCAGTCTGTTGTATGGAACAGAAACAAGTGTCACAAGAGCAGTGTGACATACAGAGCAAACAAAGGGGAAAAAGAAAGACAGCAGGAGAGGAGAATCATCACCTGGGGAGAGGGGTATATAGTGAAGCAAAGTTTTGATTTGTTTCCATAGTCTAATGAAAATCGCTGCAGGAGTAGAGAGCCCAAGCCAGAACCAGTACCACCACCCACTGCATGGAATACTAAAAAGCCTTGCAAGCCTGTGCAGTTGTCTGCCAGTTTCCTCACTCTATCCAAGCACAAATCAACAATCTCCTTGCCCACTGCACACACAGAATCAAGGGGAAAAATAATTCTCAATGCCTGATATGAGAATGAGCTGCATTTGTCACAAGCTCTTCACAATTTGTTAATCCAGTTTTGCTCCACGATCATTGTCGCAGCCACATAACAGTTGTGATGTACCCTAAAACCTTGTGAAAGTCTAGGAGGCAATCAAAAGGAGGTGGAGGAGGAGGAGCACAGAAAATTTGCATACAAAAAACAGCAGCCAGAAACTTCACAATTCAGCAGCAACAGACATGATAAGCCAAGTATGTCTACCGGTGTAATGGCCTCGGGCGAAATTGTTGGCAGCATCTTCTTTGCCAGAGATGAGCTGCTCAGGGTGGAACAACTGACGATACGATCCAGTACGTACCTGATCGATAACAGTCGGCTCCAGATCTACAAAAACTGCACGGGGAACATGCTTCCCTGCTCCTGTTTCACTGAAAAATGTGTTGAATGCATCGTCTCCAGTGCCTCTATCTCCAGGATCACTACAAGAATAAAATAAAATCCACAATCCATAACAAGATCATCAGAAAATCAAGTGACATCTGAGCCCATCATGACCTAGCTGGTATACCTTCCCATATAAATGGAAAAACAAAAGCTGATGGACTTGGAGGTAATATTCTTTGCTGCAGCAGCTCCTCACAGCATTTCCACTACCACAAAAACAAAACACGCAAACAAACATACAAACAAACATCCATCACCAGATCCTAAATGACCACAACAAACAAGACCCATCCAAGACCCATCAAATAACAAACTAGCCATTCCTCTACATCACATAGAGCTTACCAAGGGAGATATCCATCAGGCTGAATGCCATGCTCCAGGCAGTAAAGCTCCCAGCAGGCATTGCCCACCTGAATTCCAGCTTGACCTATATTGATACACACAAAAAGAAGGTTGCAGAAAAAACTACAACTTCTCTCTTCAGCAATTCAATTACAGCGAAGTTGCTCACCACCAAGTCTATAAAAAGAATTCTTCTACTACAAAACAGATTCACAAACAGACCTGAGACCCACCATGAAAAGCACCCATCTCCGGAAGAAAAAGAAACCAACAAAAAAAAATTGCAAAACAATTAACAAAAGCGAAATTATCTGTACCTACCTATGTGGATGCTGATGATTTCTCGCATGCTTGCAAGCTCCTCCCCCGGCAGTGGATTTGGGATACCTGAAAAACCCAGCTGCGGATGGTCGTGTACGTGTGCATGTCTCCAGAGCGGCGATGCTGATGCAGCGATCTAGCGATGGAGCGACGGAGCTCTCCACGGACCAAGGGTCGCTGCTCTCTAGAGACCAAGGGGCACTGACTGGCCCCGCTGGAACCACTGGGTCGTCCCCTCCACCCGCACCCGCCGTTTGCACGACCCCCGGTGCTGGATGATATCCTCCGGGTCTCAATGGACCCGGTGTTGCCAATTATAGCAGTATTTTAATTTATTTTTACGAAACAATTTTGTGACGTTGCTTGAGTGGTGATTATCCATAAGATGATTTAGCCAGATTTGGCAATAAAAAAATATGAAATGAAAAAAGAAAAAAATCTAGCATCCTTTTATATTTTTGGCTACTTTTTGGAACTTCAGATAGAGTCTGGTTTTTTTATTTTTTATTTAAATTTTTTTTTTATATAATTAATTTTTTTGTTGAGGCTCAATGGATTTTTCCTTTCAAACCCAAAATTTGCAAATTATTTGAATTTTCAGCAACAAAATCCACTCAAAAATAAATATCTTCCACACCTTAGCTAGGAAAATTGTGAAATAAACTCTATTAAATCTGGCTCACCTGGGGCTTTCTACCAACACCAAGAATGCCCCCAAATTCCAATACAGTTTCCAGTTTTGATTTGATTTTATTTTCATTGAGAAAATGGTTCAATAATCAATAGCTTCCACATTGTACCTCCAAACCCTAAACCCTAAAACATACCAAGCCGGTGTGCCTCTACTCATCAAGCGCTTTCTAAAGATATCAAGAGTGTGCCATGAGGCACCGTGGTTTGGGATTCATCATAAATCACCAATTTTCACCAATCACCAATCACCAATCACCAATTTCATTATATTTTCGTTAAGTCCTATCCAATGGGCTCATGTTTATTGGATTGAAAAATTCATTACATTTTTACTAAGTCTTATTTAGTGTGCTCATGTTCATTGGATTGAAGAATTCATTATATTTTCATTAAGTCCTATCCAATGGGTTTAGTGAATTCACTCAAAATTTAATGAAATCATTTGATGTATAAGAATGCATTTTGTTGTAATCTAATAAATTAAATTTTATTACTAATTGATGAGTTTTAATTAATTATACCTACATTTTGTAAGCAATTTATGGATTTTAGTTGATTTTATCTATGCATTCTTAATTTTGATTTGTGTAAATCATTTGTACTTATACAATATGCATTCTTGAAGATTGTGTGTAATGTGTACAAAGAACTAAATCTGGCTTGACCACAAGGCTTTTTGCATTTTAATTAATTTTTTTTTGGGGTCAAAATTGAAATCATCATAAGGTTTCAAAACATGAAGAACCAAGCTCAAACCTGAAGAAAAAATGTACCTTACAACACTTTGTTCAGCAATTAGGGTACTGGAGAAAAAGGAAGGAACATGCCTTGCAAACCCTAAGGAAAAAGGGTTTAGGGTTTAGGGACCATCTTGAAGGTGGCACTACAAAAGAAAATTTCAATTTATGCCAAAATTATGGTAGCTGTAATATGTCCAAATTTTTTTGAAGATACCATAGTACCTTTGTCATTTTGGCATAATTATATTATATTATATTTTGGCTGAACTTTTGAAAAATTATTCATTATTTGTGCTGAAATTTTAATAAATTAAAAACTGAAGCAACCTAGACACACTAGATTGCTCCATAACATTGGACTTGATTGTTATTTTTTTATAATTATTATTTGTCAAAAATTTCAGAATTAAAAAACCAAGTGTCAAAATTAAAATTTCAAATTTAAATAAATATTCAGCAGTTTATTGTCGAAATGGTAAAGGTACTTCGATAATATCAATAGTGTAGGTTTCCCGCAACATCTTTGGCTAGGCGGGCGTCCCCAAAATACACTAAAAAAAATCGGGTAGTTTTTTATGCATAAGGTGATGCCATGGCACCAGGACATTACATTACATTAATAAAAATAATAATTTTAAATTTAAATTAAAAAAATTAAATAAATAATTTTTAAAATAAAAGAAATGAGATGAACCTATGTGGTGGGAAATTTATGGGCATGCCTTGCACAAGGTCATTTCACAAAATGAAATGCCATGTGGCAAGGTAATAACATACTTTTGAATGGTGAAGTGGGTGTGAACTGAATTGGGGATTAGTGAACAATGCATGTACACATCAAAAGGTCAAACCCTAAACCCTAAACCCACTTTTGGGCCCTTTGTCATGCGAATAGATATCGTCATACAACATACATCATTGACATACCATACTCACATACACACACAAACACATAACATGGACGAAAGCATACACAAATACATGTGTACCACAACTTATAGTTCTTTGAGTGAAAATGACACGAGAAAAATTTATTATCATAAAACTCGTGATGCAAACACATATAGTCAAGTCAAGCGCACTCCACTCAGAGAATTTAAGCTAATGCTAACGAGACACCATAGCTCAAAACTCCACTAACTCCAACTACTCTCAACACTTTAGGCTCAATTCAAAGAACTATGTTCTTTGAACCCTCTTTCACACTTTATACCCCCATTCACAATACGAGGGTGGGTCCTACCAAAAGAGCCACTCTCCTCTAACCCTAAACCTAGAAACCCTAAGTAGGCATTACTTGCTACCATAACACACTATAGGTTATAGCTAACACACATATGGTCATGACACCTTCTTTCAAACCCTAACCCTTCTTTCAATATCTCTACCCATTGTTTTTTTTGACAAAATAATGAAATTTTATTGAATATGTGTATAAGATGAACCTCAATTGAGTTAATATGGTTACACCTTGGTAACCAATTATGTTAGAAATAGGTCTCATATATAGGAAGATAGGTAGGAAAAATAGATAACTACTCAGTAATTAGATGGTTTATACATAGTTAAAGGTTATTTTTACTAGCTAGCTACTAAAAAAACAACAGAGCTAACCACCATGGTCAGCTAGGGAACTAGAACCCAACAGAAAATTGTTTCATGACCACCTACCATTCATCCTTTTTCATTGTGTGTTGGTCGGTGCTGGTTCAATGTGTCCCAAATTTGATGTTAATCTGAGTTTTAGTCCTCGTTTAAGCCCAACGTATTTTTTTCACTCTTTTAAAAAAATCTCGCCCTTTTATGATGAAACATGAGGGGGTACTGGTGATTTGTTTTCCTATTTTGTGGATATATCTAATGTCACAAACAAATAGCACTCTCAAGATAAACTTTGCAGTCCACCCTAAAATCCCTTCAGAGAGCCATGTCAAGTATATGGGTGGGTGGAGTCCCAGCAGAGTCATGTCCGTGAAGTCAGTTCTCACATATGGAGAACACCAAAGCTAACTTGAAGTAAATTATAAGACCAAACTGTTTATGTGCATTGTAGTTTGCTTTCTTATGAAGCAGAAATTGGTCGAAGTTGTAGCCTCTTTTGGAGGCCATGCATGGTCAGTTTCTAGAACAGTTGCAGAGCAAGTTGTAAGTGGAATAGCCATAATAAGTGTTGCCCACCTGCCCTTTCCAAAATATAATTGAGACCCCTTGTCAATACCTTTATTCACCTGATTGGTTCCCTTTTTGCCTTTGGGTTAAAACAAGTCTTGGCCAGTTATCCAGAAAAATATACACCTGAAAGTGCAGAACCCACAATGGGGAGCCCAGATCTTTAGGTTATAAACAAAATTGATATCCAGCCACTAGGGTTTTAAAATGTTGGATATGGATCCCAATTTGTTTTAGGGTTTGAGGTTTTCATTGAAGGTTTAGGGAGATCTTGTCATAATCTCCTTTTTGGCACTTTGCACCTTTGTTGTTACCTTCTCACAACACTAGTTGTTTCATACTTCATCGTCAACACTTCTTGCTTCTTATTTTGTTTTAAGTTTCTTTGCAACAACAAATTTTCTTCTTCTTATTTGTGAGCTTCTAAAGAATTGTGCATGTGTTTCTTTATGAAGTTCACTTGGTGCTTCATTTCTTGTTTTGTTTTAAGCTTCATAAGAATTCGAATTCCTTCACAATGCTCAAATGCTTCTAATCAAATAAACTCTCAAAATTTTCTTGTTTTGGTTTTTATGTTTTGTTTTCTTGCTTTGAGTCTCTTCTTTTTTTTTTGTTGTCTTCTTGGTAAGGGATGCTCAGAAAAGGAGGAGCAAATGTGGGGTACATAGGCTAAATGTTTTGGCATCCAACACACGTGAATAGTTGGTCAAGAGGGCAAAAGGTTTGGATCATCCATGGGGTGGATAGCACTCACCCTCATCAAAATTGTCAAATCTTGGTGACAAACGCCAAATCCAATGGTCCAAAACTCTTCAAAAACCTCTTGTATGGAAAGGTCTTTAATTCATGTTGGCTTTGCTGACATCAGTTTTTGAGAAAATTCAAATGTGACATTAGTAATGAAATTAAAGACCACTAATGTGCACAAATAGTGTGAGTAGGGCTTCACACATGTTGTGATTATTCAGGTACCCTTTCCTTTCCTTTCCTTATTTGATATGCTTCTTGCTATAGGAGGTGGTTCGGGAACTTGATGTTCCCCTTGTGGTTCGCCCTCTTTGGTGGTTCTTTTTGTCTTCTTTGATGATGTCGGGTCTTCAATTTTTTTCCTTGTATTCCCCCTTTTTTGGGTGCTTTGGTTTGTTTATGATTGGCAGGGTTTCATCATTTTAAGGGTTTTTTTCCACTTAAGATCTTAAGAGACAACCTCCAAAGTGTGCTAGACAAAGCTGATTAAGGGATATTAACCTAGTATCTCATTTATGGATTTGCATTGTGCTGGAAATCAATGGTCCTGTACACTCTTGTGATGTGCATCAACATTGTCATGCTTTAGAACAAGCCCTCATAGAACCAGTTATCACCTGGTTGAACTGCACTTCCCTACCAGACCAACGTGTTCCCAGGAGGAAGAGGACCGTTCCTTAGTTGAAGTACCTCCGCCCCCTAACAGACACCATGAATGTCTCAATTAAGGGCCTCTTTCCATTAGGTCGTTGTGATCACAACTTCTTTCCCAACAGTAACTTCTCGTTATAGTTGGTCAATCTAGCTGTGCTCACAGTCAAGCTCATAACTCTACAAGTCAAACATTGATCAAATGCAAAGTTATGTGAAACTAGAAACCTTGTTTGTGCTCATTTCTAGCTCACTTCTTAAAGGAAGAGAGTAATTGAGCTGTGTGGTAGTGGGTGTGACAGAACCCATGCATCGGCAGGCAATAACACCAAGCAAGCGCGAGAGAAGGAAGGAGGAGGGCAAGAATAACAGGGAGAAGAAGAAGAAAAAGGTGTGGAGAATTGAGAGAAAGGGGCGAGAGAGCAAATGAAATGAGTGCAGGATGTGATGTTATAATGTGGAGAAGGCCAGCCATGGCGGTGCTGGTGCAGTGCGCAATCACAACATTGTGGCTCTCATCTCTGACCTACACTTCGTCATCTCTTGGGCCCTTGCGCTCCTGGGCCTCATCTTCCGCTTTCTCAACCTCACGTATGTATGGCTGCCTGTCTGTCTCTCATAACCCTCAACCCTAAACCCTAAATCCTCTGTTTGTGTGTGGGTGGGTGTTTTCTGGGTGCTTTGGCCTTGTGGTTGCAAGAGAGAAGGATTGGGATGCTCTGTATGTACTTCAGCTTTGTAGCAATTGTGCTTCTTGTTGAGCCTGCTGTATGTTTTGAGCATCTGGTGTTGTTGAGTGCCTGTTTTTTGAGCTGCAATCCTAGACAAAAGCAAATCATTGAACTTCAGGTAATGAAATTAGCTTGGGTTGTTTTTGGAGGGTGTGATTGAGTTTTAGGGTTTAGGGTTTGTTTTGGTACTAGCATTCCTTCAGAGGGACCAAAAGCGACTTGTACCATTGGTGTGAGATGACAGCACGTTTGACTACATTTCAGATTTGCTACATTAGAATGTCAATTCTGATTTGCAACACTAAAACTCACAAATTCAACACTGCGAGCAATTATGGTGCAGAAGATTGAACAAAGATTTCTGGATGTCTCTATGAGCTCTGGGAGTTTGTGTGTAAGCTGACTGAGCAAAAAGGATTGTTGGTTCAGTGTAAAATACTAGGGTTTTGTCACTTTACAGCTTGGAGGTGAGCAAAAAGATTGTGCACTGGAATTGGAATAGAGAGCAGGACGCTTGCACTGACAGCAGACTTTCACAATCATGATTGTCAGGGGAGGAATGAGCAATTGCGGGATTGAGTTCATAGATTTATGGTTTTGGCTTCAAATTTTTTTGCTAAATTCTGTAGTATTATGATTGAATGCAAGATTTTGCCAGTGGATCCGTCTGGGTGGCAAGTGTCAGTGAAGTCAGCTAATTATGTTGCAGCAATGCTGCCCAACACTCTGGGAGCTACTGAAGGTGTTCTGAGAATTGCTGCTGTAGGGTCTGATTTCAAGCTCTTTTTGAAGGTAAATTCTGAAGGACTCACACAACCACTTTTTCACTGAGTGTCCCTGAGGGGCGCATGCTGAAAAAAATCTCACAAACATCCACTTAATACTGGCATAACTATGTAGACTTTTTCTGAGGAGTGATTGTCCACTGCTGAGATGAAATCCCTCTTCAATGTCAAGCAAAAGCCAGAAGGTTTGATGTGTGCATATGAAGCAACTTCTCACCTCCCATCTTTGCTTCCCATCTTTGCTCCCAACAATATAGTGCATGTTTTACTGTACATACCATTACAGACAAAAGTAGGTGCTGATCGTAAGAACCTCCTTAGAATCCCTCATTCCAGTAAAACAAACAAATGTATTTCTCAACAGAAGAAACAGAACAGTGAGGGGAATCGTGGGAATTTGGGGAAGTTACCAATTGCAGGTGGTTTTAGCACTCTACTTGTTATCAGCAATTGGGGGATCAGCATCTGGGGCTACAGTCATCTACACAGGTATGTTCTTTCTTCCATATGCTTTCACAGAGAATCTCTCTCACCCAACACCCAAAAGTGTACATATGCGACACTTGAAGGAGAATTGCATTGCATGTATGGGTCCTCCAAGGTTTCTTAGACTGCAAGCTATCTATGGGCATACAAGTGCTGCACTGATAGCATGTTGGTTTTCAATCATATTGCAGCACTGTGGTTCATCTTCATTGTTCCTTTCTCTGTAAAAGTGATTGCACCAAAAATCAAAACTCCAGCATTGGGGCACCAAAGCAGTGGGGCTGGAGTTAAGCTAGGAGATTTTTCTGCTTTTGTGCAGAGGGAATTATTACCCTGCCAAAACCCACAATGTAATTTATACTATATGCAGGCTGTCTTTGATCAGCTCATTTTTCCATTGCAAAGAATTGATCCAGTCCTTCTGGTGCTCTTGGTTCTCTCCAGCCAGGTGTCTCTCCATTTCTCTTGGGCCTCTGGCTGCTTTGTACTTTGTCTTTATTTAAACCCAGTGGGAACTTCCAGTAGTAATTAATTGAACTGTGGAGATCCATGCAATATGAGTTTGGGCTTAAACTTCAATGCAGTAAGTTTACTCTGAAAATGCTGGATTCTTGTGTAATCATGTCCTCAATCCATTGTTCTTGTGCTATTCTATTACAATCTTACCTGGAATGCCTAAAATCACATTAGTGTCCATAACACCCTTGCACCTCAAGTGCATTTAGTTACACATGCTACAATTTAAGTCTTTGAATTCAATGTCATGAATACAACCATTGAGAGTCCTCAACATTTATATCACTACAAGAGGATGTGGCTGTGAAATGTGCCTTTACTCAATGTCAAATTAGCATTCTAATGTAATATATACCAGAATAAACATCACATATTGTACATTGTAGTGGATGAAATGACCAAGTTCACCTCACATGTCTCATGAGTGATGGCTTGTTGTGTCATAGAGAATTGCATTTTCTTGTTGTGATCTGGAGTTCCAACCCATATATCTATGTATCAATCTATTATGGGATTAATGGGTTCAACTGGTCAACAAAAATCACTCAAAAAACCTAGGTGCTTCCAAGTTCATGGACATGATTCCTCCTCACCCAACCACTCACTCACTCAAGTCTGATTGCAAAGTGTCCAAGGTTTGGGAAGAAGGTAGGTAACAACCTTAATAAAAGTGGTGCTCATTGGTAACATCTAGTGAACAAATGACTTATGCATTTGCCCTTTGAAATTCCCCTTAGAAAAAGCTTATGTTGCACCTAATAGCACAACAATTTAAGCACCCTTCTATATATACATATTTGGCTAGCTACTGAAACCCTATGTAGAGAAAACAAAGAATCTGGCAATTAAAAAAATTATGTAATTTTTTTTCTGAAAATTGGGCGTCATAAAAAAAATTTACCCCCAAAAAATCACTGAATTACTAGAAAGACTGGGGATACCCGGGAATAAAGCGAGTATTCCCGGGAGATCATGTCCCTAGGCTTGCAGCGGCGCTAGCTACTGGCTAGAAGCAACACTAGGAGAAGCTGGATGTCAGAGAGTCACGCGTCTGGGCATGAATTCTTAGTAGAAATGACCACATTCTAGAGCAAGTAAAAAAGGCCTGTACACTACTATATATATCATGAAGGATAGTGCCTAGTATGAAACTCAGTCTGGCCATATTTCCATAATCTCTCAGCACCTCATGCTCTTCACCTTTTCATGCTTATGGGTGCTTATCAGTGTTGTGCAGTTACTTGTATTTTATGAAGAACCCCTCAGTTCTGGTTCTCTGAAAATTATCAAAATAAAAAAAAGACTAGAATCAAGTCTTAATTTGATTTCTTTCAGAATTTTCATTATGAATCTTAAGAACTGCCTTAATAAGCATCAGTCATCTGTTCCTAGTGCTACCATTGAGCAAAAAATCCAATAAAAAACCCCATGGCAGAATGTGATAACATCTCTGTTCAACATTGGTGTTTATGAATGGGGATAGTGAAAATAATAAAACACTGTTAGCTGCAGAAATTATGCCTTGGACCCTGGGCATTATCACAAGTAAAGTGCCACTAAAAAAACTTTCTTTTCCTTGAACTAAAACAGGAAGAAACCTTGAGAATGGACAAACATAGAAACCCATATAATATTAACCTTTTGTACGGGATGGACATTTTAAGACATAATATTCTTCCTTAAGAATGGAAGATACTTCCCCTGGACTGGAGTGAATCTTCCCTTTTTAAGGTAGCCTCCAAATACACTAAGAAATTTTTAGCTTACACTGATTGAACAGTGTTGGGTGCAGCCTCCCAAACCAGCTAAATAGCCTGTTAAATAGCATAATTAGTGGTCAGGGATGTAGGAGATGGGTAAGGACCTAGAAGACACTTGAAAGAAGTGTTTTTTATTGGGTCGATTTTGTGTTGTAGTGAAAGTGGTGATGATGATACACAGGAAAATTTAGCCAGATATGGCTACAACCTAACTACAAAACTAGAAAATTTAAAATAATTTTCTACAATTTTTGGTTACTCTAGTTGAAAAATATGTATAGAAATTCAGAAATTTTTCTTAAAATTTAATCGAATTATGGCTATTAAAAATCTTAAAAAGCACATGATTTTGGCACTTAAAAAAATTAGTATAAGTGTTTTTTTTTGGGCTATATATAGGCAGCAAGAAAAGAAGCTGCAAGTTGAAATCAAACAGTTAACTGGAGTTCAGTAGCTACACATCAGGATTAGGAATAGAATTGTGCATGCACCTGCAAGTGTGTGGGATATTTTGGCAGCTGCTAGCTCTTAGCTATGTAGCTAGCTAACATCGTGGGTAAGTAAGAGTTAGCAACTAAGAAACAGCCATGATCATCCCCGCAAATGGGACTCCACACCCGCGTGGTAGCATTTAATGAGGCCCAGGCTTGTGCTGTTATTGTTGTTGTTGGGTCGGTTGGCGCGCCCTTCCTCCTTCCGGCTGGTCCCCACCACTTGGCACTCACTGCCTCTAGCCTTCTTGGACGTTTCATCATTTCTTGCCCATTTCTCTTTTTAGCCCCCAACTAGTAGAGGAGTTCATAACAGTTTTTTTACTTATAAAGGGTTCAGTTTAACCCCATGTGACCCACCCCGCTGAGTCACTCACTGCTAATGTTTTTTTTTTGGATATCGAGAATTTGGCGAAACTTAAAATGGCCAAATGTAGTAGTCGAATTTACACTTAGAAAAATAACCATTTCCCAATTTCATTGACTAAAAGTGGCGAAATTTCGCCACACCAAAAAGAAACACTGGTCGCTACATGACCTTGCACCCATAACTAAGGAATAACTAGTTTTTGGTCTAATTTCGTAGCTCTTGCAACAGCGTCTGGATGAATATTATTAGACTGGAACAGCCTCTCTTTTTTAATGGCTATATAGAGCCAAAAAGATATACTAAAATTAAAAGTGCTAGAATGAAGTGCTTTTTTTGAGATTTTCAATAGCCAGAATGCGACCAAAATTTAAGAAATATCACCATATTTCTATACATCGTTTCAAGTAGGTAGCTGCAAAAAGGATAGAAGGACGTTTAAAAGATTCTACTTCTATATATATATATATATATATGTTTTACTATTTTATGATGTAGAGGAAGTGACAATCATCCATAAGATGATTTAGCCAGATTTGGCTACATACTAGAATCTATGAAAGTAGAAAAAAAACCAGAATTTGGAACTTACCATAAAAATCTGGCGATTTGGATTTTATTTTTTCCTCGGAAATCTGGCAAATTTGGCTGAATTTCGCCCCTCAAAAACAAAAAACAAAAAACGCTCCTGGAGACTAAAATAATAATATTAGTGTCTAGTTCGGACTGATCGAGACTCAGAACTATTTGCTCGCTCGCTCGCTCGCTCGCTCGCTCTCCTCGAGACTACAAAAATATTACTTTCGAGTTCGGACTGATCGACACTCAGAACCATTTCGTCGCTGCCTCGCTCGCTAGCTCGCCCGCTCTCTCCGAGACTACGATATTATTACTGTCTAGTTCGGACTAGTCGACACTCAGAGTCCCTGATCTCTCGATCGCTAGCTCACTCCTTCCTTCCTTGTCAAGCTTAATCAGATCAGTCGATGGTGTTCCAGCTCCCACATGCTGCAGCTTTATAACTAGCGCCATCTCAACATCCTCGCTGCAGTTTGATCTCTCGCAAATTTTCCATCTTCAACATGATATAGAATAACATTCATATTCCATCAAATCAGTTGGTAATATCTTGTACCGTTTTACATCATCGTCATCATCATCGTATACATACCTAGATTGTAGCTGCTGCTGTTGTCCGGCAAGCTAAGCAGCTAGGGTCGTCGTTGTTTCCCAATTTCTAGCTAGAAATATACATCGTCGACTAGCTACAGCACTGTAAGTACAATTTTTGTGTGGCTATGGAAGTCGCTTGGAGAGGTCCTGCAGATGATCATCGTCAGCTGAGTTGTGCAGGAGCGGTCTTTGAGATGAAGAAGGAGCGACGTAGTACAGCTTGGGGTGTGGACGCCCAGAAAGTGGTGCAACTCATGATGGGGCAGCTACAATATTCTGCCGACAGTAGTACTAACACGGCAGCAGCCGCAGCAGCCTGTTGTACTGGTGCAGCAGGTGATGATGTGACGCTAGACTTGTTAGGAGGAGCTGCTGGAGATCAGGACGTTGGCCCTTCGATGCGGCGTTCAATCATCAGTGATGGCTGCAGGTCCGGCGGCACGTCAACGGAATTTGATCTCATGGAGCTGGATCCTGAGCAGCCTAGACTACCTTCCGATTGGAGAAAGTGTCTTGACTTGAAGGTAGTCCTCTTTGCTTGAGCCTTGAAGGCTTCCTCTTTGCCCTGGCAGGAATATTCTAACAAATTTGTAGCATGACTAGTGTTGTTGTAATCTTGCATTTTGTTCCAAGACTTACTTGAGTTTCTCGATCTCCCATCCCGGATGCTGCAGACAGGGAAGATGTCATTTGTGAACAGAACAACCGGTGTCACCTTGGACAATGATCCCCGGAAGCAGGGCCAACCGCCGCAACTGCAGCTTGATGTAGCAGCACCTCTTGCTATTCATCATGTGCTAGAGCCTGGCCCATCATCATCATCTTCTCCTCCGCGTCGCGCCCATGAGTTCCTCAGGAGCAAGAAGTACGAGATTCTCCGTGAAGAGAATTACTTGAAAGCCTCGTCGACCACCTCGTCATCCTCTGAATATGGAAGCCCACGGATCAAGCTGGCGAAGAGGGAAAATTTGTTATCTTTCTCGAATACTGGGACGCAACAATGGAGTCTTGGGCTTCATGAAGATCACACGGACATGAGCCTAGTCGTAAAAGACACGCAACTCGCGTCGGAAATCATGAACGAGGAAACTGAAAGGTCGAACCCAAAGCTGGATCTCAATCTCACAGCAGGAGCTGGCTCACCACGGGCCGCAGCTCCTCGCGGCCAGCAGCAGCAGCAAAAGCAAAGCGTGTGCACAATGGAGATGGTGCAGAGGGCACTACGACTAACAACAGATCATCATCAAGCGCAGCTTATACTGCAGGACCGTAAGAAGAGAGAATTGCCTGCAACTCCCGTTGATTACGTAGTACCATCCAAACCTTCGGACTCTAGTTCACCAGCTTTCTCATCTCTTCCGACGTCAGGCGCGGCGCGGTCTGAGCAGCCGGCGGCATGGTCTCTGGGTTCTCCATCGACCAGCAACAATAGTTCATCGGCCTGCTGCATATCTTCAGATCCTGATCCGCTGTTAGATGCAAACCAAGGCAGTGGTGCTGGTGGAGCAGTCGTCCACCAAGGAGCTGGTGCAGCTGCCGTCTTGGACGACCGCAGCTTACAGACTGGTGGAAAAACACTGTCTACTGCAGCAGCTGGGTACGTTTACCGCACCTTTGCTTTGTTTCTCGATCTTTGGGCGGTCTATGAGGATTCAGAATGATTACTTCTAATCAAGGAAACTAGTTGAAGTAAGAAAACATAGAGAATGCTCTCAATATTTCAATGTTTTATATTCTAATTCTCCCATTGTGAGACAAACCATTTCATGTTTGCAGAGTGGAAATTCAGATTCTTCTTGATGGTCTCACAGCGAATCAAGAAGAACTAGAGTCTCCCCTGCAACATGGTGACCTTAAATTCTTCGGGGAACAAGTGCATCGAAAGTTTGACTAGAGAGTGCTAGACCACGACGTGATCATGTGAAGTCGAATCCTTACCTCGGATATCGAAGTACTGATGAGTTTTATATTGCTATAACTGGTTTGATCTGATTAGATTTGTTCTTTTTTTTTCCCCCCAGTGATGTTGCGGACGGTAGTGAAAGCAAGATGAGTATTATAAACACTACTGATGATCAACAAACGGCAGCAGCTGCAATTAGCGGCGCTGCACTGGTGATGGGAGCATGCACTCGTTGTTTCATGTACGTCATACTTGAAAAGTCCAACTGCAAGTGCCCCCGATGCGGCGGTGAAGCAGCACTGGTCGACTTCGCTGCTAATATCCGCAGTACTACTACTACTACTACCACTCTCACCTGCACAGCTAGCGGCATCAGTACTAGCGCCGCCGTCAAGCGCCCAAGAGTGGAAGCTTAATACAAATCATGACTAGTAACCACTCCTGGAGCCTGCTAGATCGATCAGCTTAACGAGATTTCCCAAATTCTTGATCCATTTGCAGGGAACATTATAAGCAGCTAGTTACTAGCTAGTGATGGGCTCAGGGGGACTATTTGATTAGAATCAGCTTCGTTAACTTACTCAGTTTGAATTAAGACGCTTTGTAGCTGCTGCGCAATGAATACTATTGCAGCTCGAGTACAAGCTCACTAGTTCATCAACAAGCTGATCACGGAGCTAGCTAGCTAGTTTGCTTCAAGACTAGCTCATTTCCTTCTAGTATAGAATTTGAACTAGATTTGAGCAGGATGATTACAATTGATTCTTATATAACATAAGCTGCATGGCATCATGCAGCTAGATTGCGAGATCAGATCTAGTGTAAGATTATTCTATTTGCTTTCAAGGTTGGATTAATTGTCTTGAAACTCCAGGTGCTGCTCCAGTCTCCCTCCCCTGTTATATGATCCTTCTAGTTTGTATGTACCTCCTGGGGGGTTTTTCTTTTTCCTTTTTTTTTCGTTTTTTTTTTTTTTTTTGGGTACTATTTTTTTTTTTTTTTTTTTATTTTTTATTTATTGTTTTTTATTATCACCCAGTGGTAAT
>Ga0116227_10009361_pt1 | contig 17839 bp, 11 predicted proteins | sample S1TSphgellanicum_FD_89693 | JGI IMG/M metagenome (GOLD analysis project Ga0116227, IMG submission 89693) | Host-associated microbial communities from peat moss isolated from Minnesota, USA - S1T2_Fb - Sphagnum magellanicum MG | ecosystem: Host-associated > Plants > Peat moss > Unclassified... | reverse complement strand
TAATTTTTTTTAAAAAAATAAAAAATTAAAAATTTTAAAAAACAAAATACAAAAAACAACACAAAAAATTCAAAAAAAAAACCCAAACAAAAAAAAAAAAAAAAAAAACTGAAGATTCTTTTCAAAATCAAGAACCAAACAACACCAATAATGGCCAGTGTTGTAGATATATCAATGGAACTCTCTTACATAAATTGATAGGGGTCCTAATATCAAAAGAACCAACTTGCCTCATAGGGACCTAAGGCCATAACTACCTCATACTAATACATGCCCAATATGAATTTAAAAAAAAAATTGACACAAGTATTTGCCTAGTATAAACTTTTAAATTATTTTAAAATTTTAAAATTAAAATTAAAATTAATTATTATAAATATATTTTTAAAAACCTGTACAAGCTTCATAGCAGGGCCATACAATCCTCAATATTAGGTGTATATCTGCCTCATACCAATCAATAACCAAGCTGAAGCCCTAATGCCAGTACCCGGCTGGTATTTGAAAAAAGATGTGATACCAGTACCAGGCTGGTATGAAAATTCAAAAAAAAAGATTGGATACCAGTGCGAGCTGAAATGTTCAAAAGTAGATACCCGCCCAGTACCGGTAATGACCATGGGAGGAGGACCGGAGGATGTGCAATTAGGGAATGAGTAAATGACCGGAAGGAGGACTCAGCCCCAGTGGGCGCTTTGGGTAATGGTCATTATGTGACATAATTGGCTTTCAGGAGATATTCTGACATCGTAATCAGTTTTGGCGTTTTTTTTTTTCAGGTACATTTTAGATTCGTTTTCCCACGTGGAAACAGCTTTTCATCTGTTAGTTCCACTTTGGATTTTCTCCAGTTTTGGTGTGTTTTTTCTGGTACCTTGCGAGGATTTTTCCTTGTTTTGCCTTGTTGGGACAGATTGTCATCTAGCCAGTTCCTTCACTTGTGTTGTGGATTGCCGGTGGGGAACACTGTAGTTATGTGAATCAATGGTGGGGATCAATGTAATGATGTGAATCAATGGTGGGGATCAATGTAATTATGTGAATCAATGGTGGGGATCATTGTAATTATGTGAATCTATGGTGAGGAACACCAGATATTCTTCAGAACTTTTGAACTATTTGTGATAGAGCTCTGGATATTCTATATGTGGGCTGCAAATTTCACCCCATTTTTTTTTTTTTTTTTGGCGAATTTTTTCCACTTAGTGACCCAAAAAAATCCACTGCAACTCATACAAATGACTTTTGTCCCAAAAAAAACGAGGAATTTTTTTTTCTAAAATCGCCATATTTTAGACAAATAGGTTCCAAGAGGTCCCCCTCCCAAATAACAGGATTCTTAAAATTTTCTACTTTCCTCTTGTACCCACAGCCAAATTTGGCTAATTCCTCTTGTGAATGATGGCTAGTGTGGTTACATCACAAAATGAAATAAAATTCATAAAATAAAATTTATTTAAAATATTTTTAATGTAATTTTTAAATAAATAAATTTAAAAATGATAAATTTATTTATTGAAAATTGTATTATTTTAAAAATAAAACCTGGTCCCACTGGCAATGCATTTGAAAGAGCAGGTGATTCAAAGAACCCTGGGGTGAAAGCGTAGAATCTCTCCTCATTGCCACTTTAAGGTATATGCAATTGGTATATGCAATAGATACTATAACTTAATGTGAAGGTGGTAAAAAGGTGGTACCTATGTACCTCTCGAATGACCTAGTTTCTACAGCAAAGAAGAAGCAGCCCCAGAAGAAACAAAAAAGAAAAGGAAAAGGAAAAGAAAAAGAAGAACGAATGAATAAATGGATGGGTCGATAGATAGATGAATGGGTTATGAATGTGTGTTGGATGAATGTGTGGATGGATGTTTCTGTGTAAAAGGGCGCAAACGAACAATTGCAGTTGCGTCTCATCCCTACACTTTTGCCTCGTCCTCCAGGATTCGATGGCGCTCTCCTTGCAAGCCTTTCGGAGGGAAGGAGATGGTGGAGGTGGATGGAGGGGAGTGTTAGCAAGAGATAGAATTCTTTCTAGCTTCTGGGCTATTCGGCTTCAATTCTTTTCTTGTTGGTGATGTTATTGTGGACATCGGTGAATAGCAAGAGTTTGGGAGCTTAATTAGTTTTGTCTTCTAGGTTTGGTGTGGCATGCATGGGGCTCAGGATGGGTAGGGGGAGTGATGGAGATGCTGGAGCTTGCGACACTGTTGAAGTGTTGAGAATGGATTCTTTTTGAAGTGGTGGAAGGAGAAAAAGAGAAGAAATTCGCGGGAAAGGGTTTTTTTTTTTTTTTGCTTAAGCAATATGTTGAAGTTAGGACGTAGCTGCCGTAGCTCCCTTGAAGCAGTAGCAACAGACCATGGTCTTCTTCTTTCAAGGCCCGCGTGGGGCCGATTGCACAGGAGAAGCTTTTGCTGGCATGTTCCTGCTGTGGCTCGCACTGATACAAATCCGTCGATATCATCAAGATGCATGCAGCAGCCATGGCACATCAGCAGCAGGAGTGGCAGACCCAGGCTAACCTTGAGCTTACCGAAGTGTGGCAATGAGCAGGATTCAAACACCTCGGTGTGCAGTGCATCTTTAGCAGATGCGGGAGAGTTTCACGAAGAGATAGAAAGTTTCCAGAGGTTGAAAACAGTGAAGAAAGTTTCAGAAAGCAAAGGGATGGATGGTATGGCAGAAGCCTTTCATATTACTCCCCGCCTTGCAGTTGGGATCACTGCAGCGATAGGTTTAGCAGCTCTCGTGCTACCCATGTACATGCCATCTTCAGTACCAGGGATGGTATTTAAGACCAGGGCCTTGTCATATATAACCTTGCTGTTTGGCTTCTACATGGCCTGGAACATTGGGGCAAATGATGTTGCAAATGCAATGGGTACTTCAGTGGGATCTGGAGCCCTGTCACTACGACAAGCTGTGCTTACAGCAGCAGTGTTGGAATTCTCGGGAGCTTTCATGGTCGGCTCCCATGTGAGCCACACTATGCAATCAGGAATTTTGACTGCTGGTATTTTCAATGGCAAGGATTCTTTGCTGTTTTGTGGGATGCTCTCTTCTCTTGGAGCTGCTGGAACTTGGCTCCAGGTGTGCAATTTTCCTTCTGGATTTCTTTTTAGGGTTTTCCCCCAAACTTGTTACATGTTTTTCAACATACCACTATCATTTGCCAGATTTTGACTTGTAGAAATTGGGATGGATTAGAGACATAGGTTTTCTGGCTAGATTGCAATCAGGTAGATTTTGCTTTCCAACAAGGTGATGGGTGAAGAACACATTATGATGCTGTCAAATCATTCAGCAATGCAAAGGTTGTCAATACAAATGTGTGGAGTTGCAGGTAGCGTCATATTTTGGATGGCCTGTATCAACGACGCATTGTATCATAGGAGCAATGGTGGGCTTTGGCCTCATCTATGGTGGAATTGGGGCAGTCTATTGGAAGTCTTTAGCACGTGTTGTTGCATCCTGGGTTGTGTCCCCAGTTTTAGGAGCGGTTGTTGCATTTGTGGTCTATAAGTGTATCCGAACGGTATGTATCTATCTCTTTCAAAGTATTTTTTATTGTCTATTGAATGATTGTCAATTTTTGTCAGTTCATATTGGTCTGTTTATTTTATTTGTAGACTCGTGGAAGTTGCTGCTGCATGATGTTGTCATGACATTCTCAGCTCAGATGGGGTGCCACCACTCTGAAAGTTTTGTCTGGCAAACGGAGAAGATGGGAAGGCTGACATGAGGAGGGATGTTTTGGTGGGAAGCAGTTTGTGTATAGTGCACCTAATCCAGGGCAAGCAGCAGCAACAGCAGCACCCATAGCAGTGTTCTTGGGTGCAGCAGCATTGTCTTTCACAGTGTTTCCTTCAAAAGCGAGCATTGGTATGGCAGCAGCACAAGCACTGGGGTTTGGGTTTCTAGCTGCAATTGTCATCAATATAGTCATCCGTCGCCAGCTTGGTGACTTGTTAGGCTTATTCAGCGAACTGCCTGCTGAGGGCCAAGTGGATGAGAAAGCATCCAAGCAGCCAGTGAAATTCATGGGCAAAGTGGAAGGACCAAAAGGCACTCAGCTGCGCATTGTTTATAGTGTGTTTGGCTATTTGCAGGTCCTGTCTGCATGTTTCATGTCATTTGCACATGGTGCAAATGACGTGGCAAATGCTATTGGACCCATTTCTGCAGCCTTAGCCATTTTGCATGGGACAGGTCTCAACACAGGTGCTCAGCCAAGCATGCCAATTGATGTGCTGGCTTGGGGTGGTTTTGGGATTGTGGCTGGCTTGCTGGTCTGGGGTTACCGTGTTATAGCCACCATAGGCGAAAAGATTACAGAGTTAACTCCAACACGTGGCTTTGCAGCTGAGTTTGCTGCTGCTACTGTGGTTGTACTGGCTTCACGAATGGGTCTGCCTATCTCTGCCACACATACATTGGTCGGGGCTGTGATGGGTGTTGGCTTTGCTCGGGGGCTTAACAGTGTCCGGGGTGAAGTGGTTCGAGAAATTGTGGCCTCATGGATGGTCACCATTCCAGTTGGTGCTTTCCTATCTGTAGTCTACACCTTCATTCTTATAAGGCTCATTCCTTCTATAGTTTAAGCAACACCTGACATCTGCACACGACAGAGCATACCCCTGCAGTTTTTAGGTGAATCTCTTACATTTGCAGCAAACCAGCTATGAGTTGTATTTCTCAGAAGACACAGTCAAAATAGCTTCATGATTCTAAGGGATGTGCCTCCATTGAGGCGTACCTGTATACCATGAAGCTGAGCTTCTGGATGTAACACATGGTTCTGGAAATAGTTATATCTGCAATATTATAAGAGGGAAGATCAACTTGTCAGTCAGTGCCAAGATGTACTGTGAAATACATTCTGGTTTACACAGAGCAAAATTGAAGTATTGTGACTGCCAGGGAGCTCTTTGAACAGTTCATCACAAAGTCGTTGCTGGAAGATACATGTTCACCTTACTTGACCTTGCACATGGTCAATGGAGAGCAGTGCAATTGTGCCTTTCTTGCAATAATGTAGTTGAGGACAAGACATCCATGGAACCTTGGCAACTCTAGTGTAGTACCCTGGAGATTATGAATTGTGTGGACCGGTACTCACATTACTGACACAAGTGACATTGTGAACTGCACCAATCAGCATCAGTAAGCTTCCACAACTTCTGCATGTGGGATTCCTCTCCTATTCAATGGTGCCAGGCTTCTAGAGGCTGGACTTGAATTTCTTGCTGATTAGCGACCTTGACTGCAAAGCAACCCGAGGAAAGCAAAAGAAGCAGACACCTGCCACAGTCTACATAGACTTGTCTTTTACTCCCATACCCCGATTTGTGCAATCTCCAGGTCTTCAGGGAAGTCAGCCTGAGGCTAAGGTACATCATTAACTTATCCATATATGTATTGATTTCTACACGAAACTGGTAACATGTGTGTCATAGTATTCAAACCAAACTTATGGTGGAGAGAATGCCAACCTCTTCACAATAGGCATGTACCATACATCTACCTTGGATCTCAACACCACTTGGTGCCTTCAATACTGGGGGTCTGTTCCCTCTTAAAACATGAAAACAATTACTATTGTTGTGGTAATCAACAAGAAAGCTTGTGATTCTTCATATGGAAGTGCCCAAAGCATTTTTTCCCAAACCAAACATAAATTGAGATGTCTACAAAAAGAGCATGCACTTTGCAATGGTGTGGCATGCTTTCAATGTCATATGGTCCACATTAGAAGCATAGAGGGAAAACAGCTACAATGGACACTATGCAATTCCAAATCAAACGTTCACATGGTTTTACAATATTATTTGTAGTTCAAACTTCATGGACAATGACATCCTTTTCTGCGATGGTAATGGAGGTAGAATTATTGCTCAGTGAGGATGGATGGTGGTAATGTAGAAGGAAATGGCACCCAACATTGGAGCGTTGTCCTTGTCCAGTAATCTAGAAATCACAAATGGAAGGTAATACCTTAATGCATGCCCTGTCAATCCAATGATGTAAATCATAGTTAATATCACCACTTACATCTCCTCCTTTGATTGTGTCAGAGGATTATTGTAACGTATTCATTTTATGTAAGATTTGGTTCATGGTCAGAACTCAGTTTAGTGTGAACAGGATTCTAGTTTTTTTTGTGTGTTTTGCAAGGTTTATCTGCAAGGTGTGACTTTGGAGTCTCATCTTTTGTGCTATGAGATTTTAGAGCACACCAAGAAAGTAGGTCTGGTTGACGTCAAGTTTGTGATTTCTTTACGTTCATTTGATTTTGAATTCCTGCAATTTACAAGTGAGTACATTTTATAACTCAAAAGATGAAATTCCTGCACACACGGGAGAAGCAAGAGGTTTGGTTGATTTGTGTGCATGTGACTTTGTTAGGCTTTCTTTTGTTTTTGGAACACAACAGCACACCCAATTCACCTGCACACCAGTGGGTTTGACCCAGAACCATTTGTGACGTCCCAAGGTCCCAGACAGGGGCTATACCACTGAGCCATCACCCCAGATGACTTTGTTAGTTTTGATGGTGTTGGGTGCCAATCTAGTAACACATGACAACTGTCTTCACCACCGATGATGCTATATGTACAACTAGCTATCTTCCAAGAATTACAGAGGTCAATTCAATTAGCAGCCTTGTTGTTTTCAAGGCTTAAAAAATCCAACAAACATTATGATCAAATGGCCTCCCTAAAGCCAAAGTGTTCAATGTGATGATGGAAACCAGCTGCATTTTTTTGGGTGAATTTTTTAAGTGGGAACATTAAAGCTATGTAAGAAGACATGGATGACAGAAGCCCAAGGAAACCCAAGAAACATACCTAGCCCATGAAACTGTGAGGAGGGTTGCAGAACAACCTGCATTTAAGGCACAGGCTCCCCACCCAAAAAGTCCATAAAAAAATTACACAACAGCTCCCTACATTGGAAACATACATAGCATCCTGTAAATGATGCCACAAGGAGCTCATTCCAGATTTCTCCATGCATCAAGAATGCTTGCAAAGAAGCAAGAAAGTCTCTTTGCATGTCTGGAGGGTAAAGCTTAGTCTCAAAATTAGCTGGTTGATCTTGGTCTGCTAGTTGCTATACTACATTCCATTTTCTTCTGCATGCTGCTGGTCTTCTCTCACAACCATGCTGTACCATTACAGCAAATAGTTGTAGGGAACTTCAAGAGTTCTTCCACATCTGTGAAGAGCATTTATTAGGGACTAAAAGAAATCTACTGCAGATGCAACACCTACTTTGAAGGATAGCTGCTTCTTCTTCACATGCTGGGGCCAGCAGTGCAGGCTCTGAAAACTTAAAAACTAATTCAGTCTTAAGGTGCAACCCTTTCCTGGCCCTTACTTTCAAATCCTCTCTACCTCCATGACATTCAGCACACAGAGAGAGCTCAGGCAGGCTAGACCTCCTGCTAAAATGGTCAATTTCCCCAGAAGTATAAACTGACATAATGCCTTTCCATCTGGATTGCCAAACTGGAATAAGGCTGAGAAGTGCCTCATCAGTTTGAATAAACCCCAAGAAGTAATCTATAACATGTAAAGACTAGAGAACTTTAAATTAGCAGGACAAAGCAAGCAACTCATGTGCTACATGCCAGAATATGCACAACTCTGTGAGGTCCTCAAGGAATAATATTGGAAGCTTGCCATGGAAACATCAAATAATTAACATTCCTAACATAATGACCAGAAAATATGAATGCTAGATTTGAAGGCAGACTGCTATAATTCTGCACTTCCTTATCATCAGAGATGAGCTGCAATGGTGAAAGTACCTAGTACAGAAATATGCCTCTCAAACTTTATTGAATCCCAGACTCCAATCTAGTTAACCTAGAAAACAATACCATGAGCTTTCGACTAGTTCAAAGTCTAGGCATCCAGAAAATCAAAGCAAATCAATCCACTGTACTTGTGCCGATGCAGCAATTCATGAATTTCTGAGCTGCTGTTTTGGTTCTTCAAGCCTCCGGTACCCCACAGTAACAGGACACAGACGCCGAGTGGAAGCAACAACCCTAGGCCGCCTCAGTTTGCAATGATCCTAAAACCTACCACAAAAGTACCAAGCAGCAGCTACGATCCAAACCTGAGAGGCCTTCTCGAACTAGGTAGAACGCTTTCTTCAAATTAGAATAGAACTTACTTCACGTATCCATCGCCGGGAGTATCGTTGAGATGGCAAGCTTTCCCCATGATCCAGAGCTTTCCAGGCGTCGGGGGCAAACCCTCGACAACCTCAGCAACCAACGACGCAGGCTGAACAAATTCATCCGTCACCACGACATGCCGCCGACGATCACGAGGATAGTACTTGATGTCATACACCCTGTCAGTCTGAGCGTGCGGCACTATCGCGCGCGCCGGAGCCGTGGCCGGTGCGAACTTCCTATAGTCCAATGCCAGGGGCTGCGATTCTACAAACTCCGGGCTTGCCGTTGGCCCCGTCACTTCCCATGGCTTCGTGATCTTCTTCAATAACGCCACCGCCCTACCGAGTAAATCCTTAGGCACAAGCTTGCTCGCCATCGTCCTCCTCCTCTTTGCCTTCCGCTCTTCTCAGTGCTCTGATTTCTCTCTTTCTCTCTAGCTACCGTCTCCTACTCTCCAGCAAATAGCTCACCAGTCATCACACTAGGGCTTGCGTTCAGCGGTTGCGGGTTCGAATCCTACCACCTTCAGGACCTTTCTGTGGCACCTGGAAGCACCCATGGCTAATATACTACCTATAGAGGGCCCACTAAATGATGGCCCTGTAAAAGTAATTGTTTGGCCCCACAAATTAAACTAGTTTTATTTTGCTACACATGCTCAAGGATTGTTAGTCATGTGGCTATACAACTTGACTTGTGTTGAACAAAATTTGGCTATATAATTTGCATTCCATCAATTTCAACTAGCAACAATACTCTAAGGGTTCATCACAAAATTGGTTATAAAACAACTAGTCAAAGAGCTTGTAGGCCATACAATTTCAAAAGCAATTATAAAATAAAATGTTGTAGCCAATATGCTTTAGCCTCTCTCAAACCTAGAGCTTCACTAAATGTTTTTTCACTTTAAATGTTTTCCCCTCAACTTCAATTTTGCATTTCTTTGTTGCCCATCATGCATCAAACACCTTGTCATATGGAAAATTCTCTAAGTTGTAGTAAGTCTGAGAGTACATGCACACAAATGTGGGTAGATGTTCAACAAGTTGATTTTGTAGCTTATTTTTTGTGAAGCAAATGTTGACAAAATATGTTCGTCCTCAACTAAACCCAAGACTTGTATCATGGCCATCTCACCAACCTTTAAGTATTCAAACATGGTTTTCTTCAAAACAATTGAACTAGATAATTTATGCCACAATTTTGTGACTAGATTCACCTCATATGGGCACTCTATTGCAGTTGCAATGCATGACTATATGGTACATTTGAATGTGATTACTTGAAGGTCAAGTGCTAATAATGATAAAATTGGGGAAGAAGTTGTTCACAAGTTGATTTCATATTTGTAATGGCCTTTTTAAAAAGCAAGATGTTGAGTAAAGTTTTCCTTTGCATTTAATTGGAAATAACATTAAGGATAAATTATCCCAATGGCATCCATAATATGGCTAGCAGGAAACCTTGTGGTGAACTCCTTAGTCAAGGAGTTGGCAACCCATACAAAACCAACAATGAACATTATTTTTATTATCAACACCTATTTTTCACAAGAGTTTTTCTACATTTTTTTGTATGTAAAATTTTGTTTTCAAAATTGAATCAAATACATGACCAAATATCTAATCAAAATATTTCAAAGATTCAAGGAAATTGTGACAAATAAACTAGAACAAGTTGGGAAATTTTGATTTTTTTACCTAAGCATGTTGTTTTGATTTCTTCAACTATGTTGTTGAAAACATGTCAAGTGATTCAATTAAAATTTTCAAGAAATGGATCAACATAGATTGTTGGGAATGTGTGGTTGGCAAAATGAAATGCTAGATATTCCACACTTAAGCATTGAGGTCGAAAGACTCGACTACCCAACACAAGCCAATAGTATCATGGTTTGTAGCAACCAAATCTTTGAAGTCTTTGAAAGCACTAAAATCATAACATGTATTTATCAATATATAATCAATATAATTGGGATTGGCAAACTTTTTATGGTTGCCACATAATCGCAAATAAAAACCTTTTGGGAGAATTTAATGGGTGCATGAACAATTTCAAACAACAATAGCAAACAAGAAAGAACCAAAAGCAAGGAAATATCACACAAAAGCTTGAAATTGATCTAGGCAATCACAACCTCCATATTTTTTTCAACCATCTTCAGCATTAATGTCTTGTATTCTAACATAACATGTTTAGTTAAGCTCAACATGCTTATCCAATGTATTTTGACATTATAGTGGACTTTATGCAAGTTTGGTGAACTCAAGATGTTTCTTTGGAAAGTGAAAAAAATGTGTCTAGAAATATTGTAATAATGTCTCAATTCGGGACACCACTTGCAAGTGGTTTAATATTTGGACCACCAAATTTAATGATGAACACAACAATGAATGCCTTCCATGTGGGGGCTATATTTTTTTATAATTGTTTAGTGACACCATTCCTTGTTCCTTATCAAATTAACAATCAAGGTATTAGTTCTTTGAATGTAGTATTCCAAATTGTCCATCTCCTACCCATACCACTTTCTTCGTACTAAGAAAGCCTTCCTACACCTTTTTTATTCAATTAACATTGATCCATTTAAATCCCTTAAATTTTTTAATTTGAACTTTGTAAACAAATTACAAGATTCCATTGAATTTCTTAGGCCTCATGAATGCCTAATTTCACTGGAATTATATAAAAGTTCCTACCAAAAGTCTTCTAATTTTTTAAGAAAAATCTCACAAGAAATTTCAAGAGACCAAAACAAAAATAGTTCAAATTTCACACCTAGAATACATTGACATTGTATGTGTCAAAAGATAATAACTTGAAGGCCATGTCTTCTTTTGATACCCCACCATTTTTCTATAATGCTTCAATAATAACATTGGTCAAATTGTTAATTCCCTCATGTTCTGTAACATGTTCCAAAGGAATCAAAAAGGGAACCTAATCCTAGTCAACCATCATGTAAGCATGCATGCTTATCCAACTCACATTATCGATGGTGGTGACTTGATTGCAAGTTAAGGCAAAATAATTTGATGCAACTATCACTTCCTTCATTTTCTTCACGACCTTAACATGCATAAATTCAGCCATTATCCAACTTGATATGTTTGACCAACAATTCTTTAATATCAATAGGACCCCAAAAAACATAACTAAAAGTTTTTCAGCCTCATATTCCAACATTGGTTTCTTTTATTGGAGAAGATGAAAGATGGTAGCAAATTGTTGCCTCTTGCAACCTTGTTTGCCCTTCAATCTTCCTTGGATTTGTTCAAGCGTTGTGATTTGATTCTTGCAAGCAAAGATGGGTTTATTTTGAAGATGTTGACATCACTTATCGATATACCACTTTCCAACTTTAACTCCAAGTTGTGGCATGTTTTCCAAAATCTTTGTCTTTCCAACATGTTTTTCCAAGTTGTCAAGTTTTGGTGTGAACAAAAAATCCCTTTTTCGAACTATTAAACAAGCAGAACATTTTACATGAATTGCAATTCACCATTGTTACCCTTCAGCATTTCAGCCCATGGGAATTGAATTGTTCACTTATCATGACATTTGCAGCTAGGTTCATAGTTTTTTTTACTATCTTTTTCATTTGTTCATTATCATCTTGCATGTTTGAAATCATCTTAGAGATTATTAAAATGGGAGGGACATATGTGGGTAACCTACTTGGACACACCAAAGTCACTACAACATTAGCTTGAAGTTTATAAAATACATAGTCATCCTTGTTGCTTGAAATAAAAGCTTATGATAGCTACACTTTAATTTCACTAGCCTTTTGTGGGTGTGAAAGCATCACCAAAGAAGTCTTATCATTAGAATTTCAAGAATATTGAAAATATTGAAATAACATTGAATCATTTTTTGGCTTTGACATCTTTTGTAGACAATTGATTACAACATGTCCTGCAATCTCTAGAGATATATTTATTTCACAAAATTCACCATATAACATCCACAAAATCAAAATTGGGCCACATTTGAATAGTATATTTCATCCAAGCAATATATGCCATATGATTAGCATGAAATGCACAAAAAATGTTGCAAATTACACATATGTATTACTATATTCATAATACAAACACTGTTCATAGTAAATATTCTTTAAAAAATTCCAAAAAAAATTATCATGAGATTGCAACATCTCAAATACAATGTCATCATATTTTTAGTAGTTTACATTTGTGATTTGAAACAACAAGCTCAAAAATTCAAGGGTTTTTTCCTTAAACGTTTGTAAAACATTTTTAATCAAAAGACACTTTACAAACATTTTAAAATTAAACAAAAGAGGTAGAGAAAAAACATTTATTGAAAATCTACTCACTATACTTGGTTACTTGAATGTTCTTTTGTTGACCATACACATATGAAAACCTTCCATTGTAATAAAAATAATGAAAAATGAACAAACAAACTTTTGCTCACAATTCCAAGTTGCATCTCCTAGTTCTGATAATTGGATTGCATCTCATAGTAAGGTTGGCCAACATCATCATCAATAGATGCATTGAACCATTAAGAGCATTTTATGTAATTTAGATTGGTTTTTGGTCCAATAATCACTCATGACTACAACATTTCTTAAAACTTTAAAAATAACATCATTTTTTCATTATGAGTTTTCATTCATATGGCATTGATCATTAATGACAAAATGATGTGTCATTGCATAAACAATGTGGTCATAGATTTATTTTACAATGACTCAAAAATGATTATCAATAATTTAATATGAGTATGAACGAACATAAGGAACTACAACAAGTATGGAACTAATTTCGATAATTTTGTACATATAAGTAATATAAGAACCTTTTATTATGTTTTTAAAAATAGAATTGATATATGATCCATTTTAAATATTAAATATGAAAAAATTAGATATTATACATTAAAATAATTTCAACGATAAAATTGTGATATATTATAAATAAAAATTTTATTGTAATTTTAAAATAAAATAGAAATGTAAGATGTGAAAAATATATAATTTAATTGTACATTAAATTTTTATCATAAATATATAATATATAATATGTAATATATTCATTAAAATAAATAAATATTATAATTTCAAAAAATTAGTTAATATTTTAGTATTAAATCAGTATTTTCAAATTAAATTATATTTAGATTCAATTTATAAATCATATTAAATATAAAAATATAAAATATAAATATAAAAAAATATATAATTGATTTATGATCCATTTATAAATATTTTATGTTGATAAATCATATGGACTCATATGTCTAAATTAAAAGTTATTTCATAAAATTATGATATATTGGAAGAAAAATTGTATAATATAAATTTTTAAATCAGTGAAGGTTTAAGATATGAAAAAGATATTTTTTATTGATTTTTGTATTAGCCACAAAGGTTTTTACATTTACAAATCATGTGTTTGAATTTATTTTTTCAAACAATGGTCATTGAAATGTTATTCAATAACAAATTCAAATATTATATATATATAATTGTGTACATTATTGAAGGAACTTTATGAATAAATTTTCAATTTTTTCATTTGGACAAATTATCGAAAAATATGAATTATCAAATTTGAAGTTTTGTATAATGTTTAAATGAAGTATGGTGTAAATAAAATAAACATTAGATTATTATCACAACAAATGAGGTGGCTTGGTGGTAAAAAAATTAAATTCCATCCTTAGGGTACAAGGATCAAATTTCACAAATGGCATTTTGTTATGGTCAACATTGGAATATTGACCAAATATTTTGTACTTATCTAAACTACTTAGGTTAGGTGGTTATTTAGGTGATTTTAAATAGGTAGATTAGGTGGTCCAATCAGCCATGTAAATCAAAATTTTGACCTAGATTAAGTGGTGACACGTGTCAACAATTGGTAGGATAAAAAAATTAAAAGTAAAATAATTGAAATAAAAATATTTTATTTATTATATTATTTATGATAAATTTATAATATATAATTATGTAAATTTAAAAATTATGTTCCCTGAGTTTTTGGGTCTAATTTGTGATAATAAAAACAAATAAATAATGACTAAACTATCATTAATGACTTCCCATATGTCTTTTATGACTAAAGCATGAAATGTGCCACATCATCTCCTAAATGACTATTGTCCTAAATAACTCATCCATAATGACTTTAAAGTAATTAGTCATTTTTTTTTTTTTATGATGGAATACTAATCATAAACTTAATCATATATTTGAATATTTGCTCTAATGTTTGACCTATAATCTTTTAACCCTTTAAACCCATCGAACCATTTTGGTCCATTTTGTAGTGTTAAAATGGATTGTTGGGACATTTAAAAGTTAAATTAATGAGCTTCACATATTTCACAAGATAAGATTTGCAAAACTAATATGACAAATTAATTACATGTATATGCAAAGAGTATCTTTGTGTCTATATTACAACCAAAAATCTCCAACTCAATAACAACTTTCATTACATTCAAATTTTGAAATAGTTCCACCTTTCATACCCATTGAAACTTAGAACTTGAGAAGCACCAACATGAACAATAATATAACATTATCATTATATTGTTTAAAAAACACAATTAAAAAAAAAGTAGAATATTTAAATACCTTGCAGATTTTGTAGTAGAAGATTTCCAAAATTCTTAACCCCACCTTTAAGCTTGAAGTTCCACCTTCCCAAACAACCAAAAAACGACAAAATACTCAATTTCCAATGCAAATCTATACATAATACAAACATAACCAAATGTGAAGTGGGGCCTCATGAAAAGGCATATTTGACAAAGAATTCAAATCATAACCTAACTCCCCCCCCCCACTTTACACCCTTGGGCCTTTACTTTCACTATGCCAAAACTTGACACTTATGATTATGACAAATATGACTAATGACCATTTTTAGTCGTACTGTCATATATGCCATGTTTTTGTGCCTACTTGTATTTTTGTAACCATGGATATGATTACATGACTAAAAGTTTTCGTGGACAAGAATATGTGATTAAAATTCTTCTTCAAGAACACCATATAATTATTTAATAATATATAATTTCAAACAATTAAAAAATTAAAATGGAAAAAATTACAAGGTAGACATATGTACCTAGTAATTGTATTATAAGCTTGTACACAATCAAGCACATGTACATAATTATTGCACAAATAAATAACTAATACGTTCTAATTTTTAGAACTTTTGCTTTAGAGTCACTAATTATTTCATGTGAATTTTTGGATAACGGCTAAAACAAATTTTGGGGAATTTTTTTTCATTTAAAAAATCCCAAAAAATCAAAAACTAATTGCCAAAGTTATTGAAACCATCAAATTTTTTTAAAAAAAAAGTTGATGCTTAGAATATAACTAAAACATTTAAGTTGAGACTCTTGCTCAAAGGTTTATTTAAATGAATATTTCTTTTGGATTTTTTGACATTAAATAATGAAATATATTCTTATTAATGATATCAATGAATTTCAAAAGAAATCCACATGCCTCAAAATGACATTGTTTTTCATGTTTCCATGTGATGGGTAGCAAAATTACATAAAATTTGATCTTTAGTAATTTATCAAAATATTTGGTCATACATCTTGGAATTTAAATATTATATATATATAATAAAACTTAATGAATTGAATAATAATAATAATAATATTCAAATTTACTACTCATAATAAAATTTGATAAAAAATTATGAAATTAAAAAATATTTCTATAAACTAATAATTATGACATTTTAATCATTTTAATATTTTGTATAAAATTCTCAAATGTTGAAAATAATATTATATGTTTCATAGATAACATATGGTAATAAGTACAACATTTATACCATTTTTATTCATTCATTATATTTTTAAAAGGTGGGAAAATATTATATGTATATATACCAAAAAAACCATGTTGATTTTAAATGGGATCCTACTTACTTACCTACTTGGGCCTACCTACTTGCCTACCCATGGTTACCTATTTACCTACCTACCACATGGTTGGAATAAATTGAAATTGATATATAATATATTCGATGGAATTTATGACTAGGACAAAAATAGGACTTATGGATAAACAACATGTCCATATGGATTACATAGTCATGTAATTATGAATGACATTTACGATTACAAACTTAATCATGGGTGTAGTCATATTTGCCATGTTTTGGCGTAGTGATTTAACATCATGAATCAAAAACTTTAATGGCTTGTACTAAATATTAAAATTTAATCAAGACACAATCATCAAAACAAAAATTAAGTATCAACAACTATATAATATGACAGTGTTAAATGGAGTGACCACTTGGCATAGATTACTTTAATTGGTTATTTTAATAGTCTAATGAGTGATGGAAATTGTCTTCACAATGAAAAACTATGGCAATGAAAGAGTGTAGGTACTTAATAATGTTGGCTATGAAGGGAAGTGAGTTATAAGGTTTAGGCTACAAAATTTTAAACATGTGCTTGGGATGTAACCATTTGGCAATAACAACATAGATGGAATTTGCAACCAATGGCTAAAGGCACAATGATTTGTGGCACATTATGGCTATTATGGTTGAAATGTTTCAAATTATTTGGCTATTTTCAATTTTAATTTCTTTTATGTTTTTTAGCTATATTATTTTCCTTGTAACAATTAAGTTATATATAGCCAACAAAGAAAACACTAATTCATGGTCACATGCATGTTCTTGTCAATTATTTAATCCTTAACCCACCAATTCTCTTTTTAGTTACGTGGTCCTTAACCCATTAGTAGAAAATTAATGAAAACAAAATTGTGCATGTGAAAGGCTCTTGCCCTAGGTCAATTTTTTGCCTCAACCCAAGATGGTGGCTTAGAGCAAGATTTTTAACAAAATGGAAATTTTCATTTATAGTGCAATCTTTCCTTTCAAATAGATCATAGTCGTCCATTTATAAAATCAAAGTTCTACTTGTTATTTACCCTTTTGAAGGGGGTTGTTCTATGAATTGGGGTCACATGTTTGACTCTTGCATTGCATGGCACTTTGGTTTTCTCAACAACACCCCTTCTTGGGTCCTTATATCCCTAAGAAATTTCTTGAGCCAATTTCAACCCATAATAAAATGTATTTTGGTGGGAACTTGATTCCACAACTGAATGTAGTGTCCTACTGAAAGCTTAAAAATAAGGAAGGAAGTGGGTTGTACGAACTATAGTAGCTGGGCTTGGATTAGACACATAACATTGCAATAAATCAACTTCGTTTGTTTCTTTTTTTGCAGAGGACTAGATGGAATAAACACATTCTCACTGGAATGAATTGGGTTGCTAAGGATGTTGGTGATCAATCCTAAATCTGTAGGTAACAGCCCTTGTACTTGCTCCATAGCTTCACCCAAAGAACTCCTTTCTGGGACATTATATATTTTTCTATTAAATAATGAATTCAAGCAAATAGCACATACATATGTTGGCCTAGAACAAAAAACAAACAAGAAGGGAGACCAAATCAATAAAGACCAAATATAACACTTTTGCTCTAATATGGAATCATACCTAGGTTAGTGATGTTTTCAATTATTGGAATAGTAGTAGACACATCAATGTCCCACATTATATGTTCACCATCATTAGGAATAACTTCAATAGGCTAGGCCTAGACT
>Ga0116227_10009359_pt1 | contig 17841 bp, 15 predicted proteins | sample S1TSphgellanicum_FD_89693 | JGI IMG/M metagenome (GOLD analysis project Ga0116227, IMG submission 89693) | Host-associated microbial communities from peat moss isolated from Minnesota, USA - S1T2_Fb - Sphagnum magellanicum MG | ecosystem: Host-associated > Plants > Peat moss > Unclassified... | reverse complement strand
CGGGTCCGTTCAAGGGGCTGCCGAAGAGCGAGTATGGCGGCTGCACGCCGGCGTTTAATGATGGCACGCCTGGGGAGCCGGCGGCGGTGACTTTCAGTGTGACGGCGCGGTTTTAGGAAGCGCGCTTCCGTAGCGTGTGTTTTTAGCCCACGCTACGGACGGTTCCGTCGGGTGTCCGTGGGTTAAAACCCACGCTACGGCGTGCCAATGCCCACCCAATGCTTTGTTTCGATCCGCACATCACACACTGAAAAATCCGCCCCACGCCGCTGCCGCGCATCCGCAATTTGCTGCTTGAACAACGCCGACCGTGTATCGATCACCTGCAGCTTCGGCTGTTCGGCCGCCGGCATATCCGCCATCACCTGCACCCTTATCATGCGGTCCGGATGCGCCGGCGGTTCGCCCACGTTGATCGCCCGCACCACATCCATCCCTGAGACGACGCGGCCCCACGGGGTAAAATCATGGTCCAGCAGCCGGCTCGGCGCGCGCATGAAGAAAATCTCGCTATTGGCACTGCCGAGATCCGCCTGGCGCCCCATGCCGGCTACGCCGTCGCAATAGGCTGCCCAGGTGCGCCAGGCGCCGGGCCGGGTTGGGTCGAGCGTCGCCTGATAGGGGGTGGCGCCAATAAAACCGCTGATCCCCGAAGGGCTGGTCGTGGCAATGGTGCCGAGCTGATCCGGCATCAGGCTGATCTTGAATTCCGGCGCCAGATTGGGATGCTTGCTGACGCCACCGTCATGGTTGTTGGGATTGCCGGTCTGATCGACGAAATGATCGAGCACGCGGTGGAACAGCAGCCCGTCATACACATGCTCCCGCGCCAGCAGTTTGACGCGCGCGACCGCATTCGGTGCCAGGTCGGGGCGCATTTCGATCACCAGCCGGCCCTTGCTGGTATCGATCACCAGAGTCGATTGCGGATCGAGCTCGCGCCAGGGCGTGGCGGCCAGCGCGGTTGAGGTGGGCGTGATAACCGCAAGAAGACAGATCAGTTTTAGGGTGCGCATGTTTTAGCCTTGGATAAGAGAAGGCAAGAAAGTTCTTTTTTGAAAAAAAGGACCAAAAAACTTTGGACTTTTGCGTGCGCGCCGGTCGTAAAGCTCAGTCCCCGTAGGGTGGGCTTCAGCCCACCATGACCGCGGCGCCCGTGTGTGGTGGGCTGAAGCCCACCCTACGCGGCTACGAGGGTCAAGGCCGGGCCGCATCGACCAGGCACAGGCTGACGCTATCCGTGCCGTTCCAATGCTCGGCCCGCAAATGTCCGGCCAGGTGCAGGCGGCCGCTGAGGCGGTCGGTGAGCGTCTGGGCGAGCGGGCCGTCGCCGGCGCGGAACAGCATGCATTTCAGGCGCGGGCCGCCGCCTTCACCTTCGACATAGGCGCGCAGCGTGTTGCCGTCGTTGCCCAGGCGGTCGGTTTTCACCACCCGCACGTCCGGCACCACGATCACCGGCTCCTCGTTGCCGGTGCCGAAGGGGGCCAGGCGCGCCAACTGGCGGGCGAGATCCAGCGAGGCGCCGGCGGCGGCGACACTCGCCTCCACATGCAGATGCGGGCAGCGCGGGGTGCCGGGGGGGCGGGGCAGGCGCTCGCGCAGGAAGGCGGCGAAGGCGGACTCCTGCTCCGGCGCCAGGCCGAAACCGGCCGCCATGGCGTGGCCGCCGCCGCTCACCAGCAGGCCGCGTTGCTGCGCCGCAATGACCGCGGCACCCAGATCCACGCCAGGCACCGAGCGGCCAGAGCCTTTGATGATGCCGCCGGACAGGCCGCCCACGCACACCGGCCGGTTGAATTTTTCCCGCAGCCGCCCGGCGACGATGCCCACGACCCCCGGATGCCAGCCGGCGCCGCACAGGAGCAGCACCTCGTGGCCGGCATCGGCCTGTGCCTGCGCGGCGGCGGTCGCGTCCGCCAGCACGCCGGCTTCCACCATCTGGCGCTGGCGGTTGATGGCGTCCAGCCGCTCGGCCAGGAGTTTTGCTTCCAGAGGGTCCTCGCAGAGCAGCAGGCGCAAACCCAAATCCGCCTCGCTGATCCGCCCGCCGGCGTTCAGCCGCGGGCCGAGGCCAAAGCCGCAGGTCATGGCGGTGGGCAGGTCGCGCGTCTTGGCCACATCCATCAGGGCTGCCAGCCCCGGCCGTTCGCGCCTGGCCATGATACGCAAACCCTGGGTGACGAGGGCGCGGTTCAGGCCGGTCAGCGGCATCACGTCGCAGACGGTGGCGAGCGCCACCAGGTCGAGCATCCGCAGCAAATCCGGCAAATCCGGCGTCGTGACGCCGTCGCGGCGCAGCAGGCGCAGCGTGGCCACCAGCGTCATGAAGGCGACGCCGGCCGCGCACAGATGGCGCAGGCCGGAGGTGCAGTCGAGCCGGTTCGGGTTGACCGTGGCCAGCACCGGCGGCGGCGGACCCTCGGCCTTGTGATGATCCAGCACCAGTATATCGGCACTGCCGCCGAGCGCGCGAAACACCTCGGCCGCCGCGGTGCCGCAATCCACGCACACGAGCAGCGTCGCGCCGCGCGCAACCAAGCCGCTCAGCGCCGGGGCGTTCGGGCCGTAGCCTTCGGCCAGACGGTCCGGCACGTAAGGCAGCACCGTGCAGCCGAGGCCGCGCAGGAAGAGCGTCAGAATGGCGGCCGAGCAGGCGCCGTCCACGTCGTAGTCGCCGAACACGGCCACCGTCTCGCGCGCCCGAACCGCGCGGGCCAGGCGCTCCGCGGCTGCCCCCATGCCGGCCAGCACCGAGGGGTCGGGCAGCAGCGCGCGCAGCGTGGGGGTGAGAAAATCGGCGGCCTCGGCAATGCTGACCCCGCGGGCGGCCAGGATGCGGCCGACGATTTCCGGCACATCCAGACGTTCGGCAATCGCGAACCCCAGCCGGTCTTCCGCACTGCGCCAGATCCAGCTTCGCCCGGTAACACTTGCGTGGACGCCGCCCCACTGCGCCGGGGCGGGGCGTTCCGCTACCAGTTGGTCCAAGTCTTGGTCTCGAAATTATGATGCGCCTCGATGTAGCGCACGGTGCCGCTCTTGCTGCGCATCACCACCGAATGGGTGACCGCACCGGCGCCGAACCTGCGCACGCCGCGCAGCATGGCGCCGGAGGTGACGCCGGTCGCGGCAAACATCACGTCGCCCTTGGCCATTTCGTGGATTTCGTAAACCTGGTCCGGGTCCTGAACGCCCATGTCGCGCGCCCGTGCTTTTTGCGCCTCATCCTCGAACAGCAGCTTGCCCTGCATCTGCCCGCCGACGCAGCGCAGCGCGGCCGCCGCCAGCACGCCTTCGGGCGCGCCGCCGATGCCCCAGAAAATATCGACCTCGCCGTCGGGCAGCCCGGTGGCGATGGCGGCCGCCACGTCGCCATCAGGCAGCAGTGTAATCCGCGCCCCCGCCTCGCGCGCCTTGGCCACGATCTCCGCGTGACGTTCGCGGTCCAGCGTGCAGAGCACGAGATCGGAGATGTCGCGCTTCTTGGCGCGGGCGAGATTGCGCAAATTCTCTTCGACGGAGGCGTTGAGGTGCACCACGCCAGGCGGCAGGCCGCCGCCGACCGCGATCTTGTCCATATAAATGTCGGGCGCATGGAGAAAATTGCCGCCCTCTGCCAAAGCGACCACGGTCAGCGCATTCGGGCCGCCCTTGGCGGTGAGTGTGGTTCCCTCCAGCGGATCCACCGCAATATCCATTTTGGGCCCGCCGCGGCCGACCTTCTCGCCGATGAACAGCATCGGCGCCTCGTCCATCTCGCCTTCGCCGATGACCACCGTGCCTTCGATATCCACCGTGTCGAAGGCGCGGCGCATGGCTTCGGTGGCGGCGCCATCGGCCTCGATCTTGTTGCCGCGGCCCATCCATCGGGAGGCGGCGAGTGCGGCGGCTTCGGTCACGCGCACCAGGTCCAGAGCCAGGTTGCGGTCGGAGGCTTGGTAGGCGGCCATGGCGGAAATCCCTTATTTCTTTGTTCTTCTTTCGAAAGAAGAACCAAAAACGTCGCTCTCATCGCGGGCGGTGTTGCAAGCGCGCTCCATTTTCAGCAAGCCACCCTTCCCAAGCACCCTAGTCAACCACGAAGACACGAAGGACACCAAGGTAGACCAAGGCCAAACTCATTTTGTTCCGGTCAGGCCCGGAAGGTTCCGCGCACCACCTTCGTGTTCCTTCGTGTCCTTCGTGTCTTCGTGGTTTCCCAGGATGCTCAGGAAAGGCGTAACGCCAACAGGTTCGCGATGAGAGCGAAAAACTCTGTTGACCTTGGGCTTCGGCCTAACCGAGTTCAATGCGTATTAACGATGGCCTCTCCAGCACCGAGTCCAGCCTTTCTATCCGGTCCAGCGCGGCGCGCATTTGCGATTCTTTCGTCTCGTGGGTCACCAGCACGATCGGCACCGACTCGCCCGGCGAGCGCCCATGCTGCAACATGCTTTCCAGCGAAACGCCCGAGTCGCGCAAGGCGCATGTGACGTCGGCGATCACGCCAGGCCGGTCCACCACCATCAGACGCAGATAGTAAGCGCCGACATACGCGCTCATCGGCACCGCGGGCGCATCTGACAGCGCGCCGCTCTCCACCCCCCACAGCGGCGCGGACCGGCCCCGCGCGACATCGATCAGATCGGCCACGATGGCGGATGCGGTCGGTCCGGCGCCGGCGCCCCTTCCCTCCAGCATCAGCCTTCCCGCAAAATCGCCCTCGGCGACCACCGCATTATACACCCCATCGACGCGGGCCAGCGGCGAGCCTTCGGGCACCATGCACGGATGCACCCGGCTCTCGATGCCGGCCTCGGTGCGCCGCGCAATGCCCAGCAGTTTGATCCGGTAGCCCAGCTCGCGCGCGAATGAAAAATCCAGCGCCGAGACATGACGGATGCCCTCGACATGCACATCCGCAAACCGCACCGGCCGCCCGAAGGCCAGGGCTGCGAGGATCGCCAGCTTGTGGGCGGAATCGATGCCGTCGATGTCGAAGGACGGGTCCGCCTCCGCGTAGCCCAGGCGCTGCGCTTCGGCCAGCACGTCGGCAAACTCGCGGCCGCGCTCGCGCATATTGGTGAAAATGAAATTGCAGGTGCCATTCAGAATGCCAGCGACGCGGCTGATGCGGTTGCCCGCCAACCCCTCGCGCAGCAGTTTGATCACCGGAATGCCGCCGGCGACGGACGCCTCGAAGGCCAGCGTCGTGCCGCCCTGCTCGGCGGCGGCGGCCAGTTCGGCGCCGTGGCAAGCGACCAGCGCCTTGTTCGCCGTGACCACCGGCCGGCCCTGACGCAACGCCGAGAGCACCAGCGCCCGCGACGGATCGCCGCTGCCGCCAATCACTTCGACCAGAACGTCCAGCCCCGGCTCGGACGCAAGCGCCATCGGATCGTCGAACCAGCGCGCCTGAGCTAAAGGTTCGCCGCGGTCGCGCGTGCGGTCGCGTGCCGAGACCGCAGTGACCTCGATCGGCCGCCCGGCCCGCGCCGCCACGATATCCGCGTTCTCGCGCAGCAGCCGGACGACGCCGAGCCCGACGGTGCCGAGCCCGGCGATACCGACTGCCAGCGGTTTGCTCACCGTGCCGGCTCCAGCACCGGCGCGGGCTCGGGCGCCACATTGCTGTCCGCCTGCAGGAAAGCGCGGATGTTGCGTATCGCCTGGCGCAGCCTCTGGGTGTTTTCCACCAGGCCGATACGCACGAAACCGTCGCCATGCTCGCCGAAGCCCAAGCCCGGCGCCACCGCCACATGCGCCCGCGCCAGCAGCAATTTGGAGAATTCGACGCTGCCGAGATGCGCATAGCGCGGCGGGATCGGCGCCCAGGCGAACATCGACCCCTCAGGGCTCGGCACCGCCCAGCCGGCCTGCGCCAGGCCGCGTATCAGCACGTCCCGCCGTTCGCGGTAGAGGTCGCGCATGTGCGACACGCACTCCTGCGGCCCGTTGAGTGCCGCCGTCGCCGCCACCTGGATCGGGGTGAAGGCGCCGTAATCCAGGTAGGATTTCATCCGCGCCAGCGCCGCAATCAGCCTTGTGTTGCCGGCGGCAAAGCCGATCCGCCAGCCCGGCATCGAGTAGGTTTTGGACATGGACGTGAACTCCACGGCAATGTCGCGCGCCCCAGGCACCTGCAGGATCGAGGGCGGGATGCGGTCGCCGAAATAGATTTCGGCGTAAGCAAGATCCGACAGCACCCACACCTCATGCTTGCGGGCGAAGGCGACGATCTCGCGGTAGAAATCGAGGTCGGCGAGATAGGCGGTGGGGTTGGAGGGGAAATTCACGATCAGCGCCGTGGGTTTCGGCACCGAATGCCGCACCGCACTGTCCAGCGCCCGCAGCATCGCTTCCCCCGGCATCGCCGGCACGCTGCGCACCGAGGCGCCGGCGATGATGAAGCCGAACTGGTGGATGGGATAGGACGGGTTCGGCACAAGGATGGTGTCGCCGGGGCTGGTGATGGCCGCGGCGAGATTGGCCAGCCCCTCTTTGGAGCCGAGCGTGGCAATCACCTCGGTCTCCGGATCGAGCGCCACATCGAACCGGCGCTGGTAATAGCCGGCCAGCGCGCGGCGCAGTCCCGCAATGCCCTTGCTGGTGGAATAGCGGTGGGTGCGCGGATCGGCCACCGTCTCCACCAGCTTGGCCACGATATGCGGCGGAGTCGGGCTGTCCGGGTTGCCCATGCCGAGGTCGATGATGTCCTGGCCCTCTCCCCTGGCCTTGGCCTTGGCGGCATTGACCTCCGCGAAGACATAGGGGGGGAGGCGGCGGATGCGGTGGAACTCTTCGGTCATGACAAACCTACAGAAAGGAAGGAAGCAGTTCTTTTTTGAAAAAAAGAACCAAAAAACTTTTGCTCATCAGGCGAAGAGCCAGCCCATGTGATTTTCCTCCAGGACTACGCAGGTCAGGCGGCGGCCCATGACTGCGCCGGTGTCTATGCCGATGCGATTCGCAAACACCTCGGGCGCCTCTCGGGGGGTGTGGCCGTGCACGACGACTACGGGACGCTCCTCGCGGCTCGACAGGAACGGCTCCCGTATCCACAGCATATCCTCAAACGTCTGCTGGTCCAGGGCGCGGCCCGGCCTGATGCCGGCGTGCACGAACAAATAATTCCCCTCGATATGGGCAATGTCGCGCTGGCGTATCCATTGCCGGTGCTGAATGGGCAAAAGCCGCGCCCAGGCCGACGGCGGCGCCCCCGGCGGCACCTTGTAGCTGGCCAGAGTCTCCTCGCCGCCATTGCCCAGCCAGGCGCCGGCAGCCTGCTCATTGGCGCGTTCGATGGCCTCCGACATCATCAGCTCATGGTTGCCCATCAGCTCGATCCGCCTGGTCACCGGCGGCGCCACCGAGCCCATCAGCAGCCAGATCACCCCGGCACTGTCCGCGCCACGATCGACATAGTCGCCGACATGGATCAGCACGCTCTCCGCCACCGGGCGGGCGGCGAGGTCGGCGGCGATGGCGTAGTGCAGCGCCACCAGCTGGTTCAGGCAGCCATGCACGTCGCCAATGGCATAGACACGGACACCGGGGGGAAGAAGACCAGGGGCTAACGTCTTATCAATCATAGGGTCCCATCCTAACCCGTATTCACCTGCCAAGCGACGCCGGGCGTGGATGGCAGGGTAGTTAATCCTCTCCCCCAATCTGGCGCCTCATCTGGTTCGGTGGTCCGGTTACAGAAGTTTGGGCGCGAGGGGGAGGGGTGGGGACAGCATGGATCAAACCATCTTAACAGCGTCGCCTGCGTCCTCGGATCAAATGCTTCTAGATGCGGCAAGGCGGGCGCTGGCAGCGCCCCGCGGCCGGCTGGCCATCGTGCTGCACCTGTCGCGCCTGAAGGCACCCCGCTCCTATCACGGCCGCATCGCCCGCCCGGTTCTGGAACAGGCGGCCACGCGCCTGTCGGGCACCGTCTATGCCCGCAGCAACGGCGATATGCTGCTGCTCTGCCAGGAACCTGCTGCGGTGGAGGCGGCTTTGCAGCCCGCCGCCCTGGTCCAGGAACTCGCGCTGCTGTTCGGCACCGATCCCACCGACATCGGCTTCATCTCGGTCTGGCACCTCGGGCAGGAAGCCACCGGTTTCCGAACCTACCTGGATGAGCCAGCCTTTGCCCCACCGATTCTGCCTGGTTTGGCGGAGGATGTCGCCCCAGCTCAGACCGCCGCGATCGCCGAATGGCTCAAATCGTCGCAGCGGATTCCGGTGCCGGATCTGCTCGGCCAGCAGACGGCGGTGGTGTTGCATGCCGGGCGCGACGTGCCGATCGGCAGCCGCCTGTCGCCGCTGTTCCGCGAATTCGTCATGCACCTGCCGGGTGGGGCCGCCGGCATGGACCCGTGGCTGGAGCGGCATGTTGCCGCGACACTCGATGAGCGGCTGATCGCCCATTTGCAGCATGATCTGGAGGAAGGCGGCCGGCTGACCCGCGCCTCGGTGCATGCGGGTCTGGCCATCCATATCAACCTCGCGTTGCCGAGTATTGCTTCGCCCGGCTTTGGGCGGCTCACCCACGCGGCTCGCGCCGCCGGCGCCCGGCTCGGCGTGGAAATCAGCATCGTCGAGGCGCTCGCCGATATGACCATGCTGGAGTATGTGGCCGGGTTGCTCCGGCATGCCGGCTTCGCCTTCGTGCTGGAAGGGTTGGATGAGGCATCGCTGGGTTTCGCACGGCTGGGTTCGCTCGGCGCCGACGTGATCAAGCTCGACTGGTCGCAGGGGTTGGTGCAACCCCCCGGCGCACGCCGCCGCGCGGTCGAGGCGCAGTTGCAGGCCATCGGCCTGGACCGGGTGCTGTTGCAGCGGGCCGACACCGCCGATGCCGTGGGGTGGGGCCAGGCCAACGGCATCAACCGCTACCAGGGCAATTTTTTGGACTCGGTGCAGGGGGCGACGCGCATGTTCCATTGCCACACCGCCTCGCTCTGCACTCTCAAGCAATGCGTCGCCCGTGGCGCCGCGGCCGGAACGCCGGGGCGTGCCGGCTGCTCCAACCCCGCGCTGCTGGACCTGCCGCCGGAGGCGCCGCCCGGCGCTGACACTGTGCGCGGCGCGCACACGCTGGATCCGCCGGCGCCCCGGCAGCCCGCCGCCCCGGTTCCGGGCATCAGATGGTGAACATGCCGGCTGCGGCCGACGGGCTGGAGGCGCTGGGGCTGCTGTTGCGTCAGGCGGCCATCGCCGGCGTGCGGCGCCGCGCGTTACTGCTGCATGCCGAACGCCTGCCACGCACAGCCGGGCGGCAGCATCATTTGCGTCTCGCCCGTGCCGCCCTCACCGGGCTGGCGCATGCCGACCGGGCGCAATTATTCGATTTGCCGCGTGGCCGGCTCGCCGTGGTGTGGCGTGACCGCGGCGAGGCGCTGAATGCCGGGGGCGAACTCGGCCGCGCCATGCAGTCGCTGAAACGCCTGCTGACGGACATCCCGGACGGGCAAGGCCCGATGCTCGGCGAACTGGTCTCCATCTACGAACTGCCTGACCAGGCCGCGTGGCTGCAGGATGTGCTGGCGGACGCCGGTCAGGACCCCCCGCCGGCGCTCGCAGGGCCGCTTGCGCCCCTCGATACGCCGGTGCTGGCGCGTCTCGAACTCAGCCTGGCGCAGGCGGACCTTGCCGCTTTTGCCCGCTGGCGCCCGGTCTATCGGTTGGCCGGCGCTGGCCAACCGGTCATGCCGCCGGTGCTGGCGTGGGAGGAGCGGTATTTCGCACTCGCCGACGTCGGTGCCGGCCTCTGTCCGCATCACGCGCTGACGGCCGACCCGTGGCTGCATCTGCGCCTCACCCGCACGCTCGACCGGCGCATGCTCGCCCTGCTCGGAGGTACTGGCGAGCTGAATGGTATCGGCGGCCTGGGACTGCACATGAATGTCGCCAGCCTGCTCAGCAACGGTTTTTTGCGGCTGGACGAGAAAATTCCGGCCGGCCTGCGCGGTTCGGTGGTGCTGTCATTGCAGGCGGCGGATGTTCTGGCCGATGGCGCCGCCTTCGCCTTCGCCCGCAATTTCGTGCGCGGCCGCGGCTACCGGCTGATGCTGGCCGGCGCCAGTGCCGCCTTGCTCGCGGTGCTGGATGTGGCGGCGGCCGGCTTCGACTATGTGCAAACCTCCTTGCGGGAGGCACCGCCGCGTCTGCCGCAGGGCGTGCAGCTTGTCGTCGCCGGTATCGAGCGTCAGGGCGACCTGGATCATGCACGGGTGCTCGGCGCCAACTTCGTTGCAGGTCCCGGCGTGGCGGCCCGCCCAATCGCGCCGCCCACGGAACCCGCCCCGCCCCGGCATGCGCTGGCGTGACGCTGCAACACGGCATCGTCGCGATCCATCAGGAGCCGCAGCTTGGCGAATACGAGAGGCGGGGCTGCGGCCGCATGTTCGCTCCCTCGATTATCGGGGATCTCGTAGGCTGGGCTTTAGCCCACCGTTCGCCGGTTCCGCGCGAGGCTGTGGTGGGCTGAAGCCCACCCTACGACCGAACGTCCAGCACCCCGGCGGGTTGGCGCGAGGCCCGCGTCAATGGCCGGACGGGTCGATCGGGGCGCAGTTGGTGCGGCCGGAGGCGACGCAATCCTGGATGCTGTTGGCCGAGCCGAGCACGCCGGAGAGCCACAGGCCAAGCCCCACCAGCAGCACCAGCATAGCAGCGGCGGCCAGCAGGGCGCGGGGGGAGGTGGGTTCGGGTTCGTCGTCCATGAACACAGTTGTGCGGCGGGGTCGGCCCGCCGCACATCGACTAGTGGTGGAAATAGCCGGGGTGGCCGACGCCGCCATGTGTGCCGACCGAGCCGCCGCGCGCGCCGCCCCAGCCGCCATGGCCGATGCCGCCGCGGTAGCCCCAGCCGCCATGACCCCAGCCATAGCCGTGGCCGTAGCCCCAGCCGCCGACGAACAGGCCGGTGCCGATATAGCCGGGATATCCGTAAGCGTAATACGGGTAGCCCGGATAGGCATAGCCGCCGGCGGCATAGGTGTAGCTGCCGTAAGGGCCGGTCGGGTAGGCATAGCAGCCGCCCAGAGTCGATGCGGCCAGCAGCGCGGCGGGCAGGGCCGCGCGGCGCAGAAACCGTGAAAGCATGTTCATCTCCTGTCAGCCGAAACCGTCGGCTCGACGTCAGAACGCTACATGAGCGATGATGGTCGCGAAGTCAGCAGTACAAATGCCTGCGTCACACTATGTCACCGGCCCGAAAACCGGGCCGGTAACGTGGCGTTACCCGGCCGCACCTATTCCCGCCATGGTTGGCGGGTTCAATCACGGCGTGCCGCGATCCTGCCCGCTCAGGGGAGGTGGACGCGCACGGAATTGGAGTAGAGCGATCATGCGCGTAACATCCAGGCTGTTCAGGGTCAGCCTGTGGCTGGCCAGCACCAGCCTTTCCCTGGCATCGACGGTCCCGGCCTTCGCCCAGCCGGCGCCCCCGCCAGATGCACCAGCCGATGCCGCCGCGGGCGGCGACCCGCCGGCGATTGCCGGCCGCGTGTCGGACGTCTCGGGCACCGTCTCCTTCCACGCCGCCGGCGACACCAACTGGGCCGCGGCCACGGTGAACTACCCGGTCACCAACGGCGATGGGTTCTGGACCGAACCGACCGCGCACACCGCCCTGCAGATCGGCGATGACAGCGTGGTGCTGGCGGGCTCGACCGAATTCGAAATCAGCGCGCTGGATACGAGCAAAATCGCCGCCACCGAGGCGCAGGGTGCGAGTTTCCTCAACCTCCCCAGCCTGCCGGACGGCCAGACCGTCGCCATCGATACGCCGCGCGGCCAGGTGCAGATCAGCACGCCGGGCCGCTACGAGCTGGTCGCCGGCGACACCAATGACGCCACCACCGTCACCGTCGTCGAAGGGGCGGCGCATATCGAGGGCACGGGCGTGTCCCTGGATGTCGGGCCTGGCCAGACGGCGACGATCGACGGCGCCGACTCATTTACGGGTACCGTGGGCGCGATGCAGGAAGACCAGTTTCTGCGCACGCAGCTTGAGCAGGCGCAGCAGGTGCAGCAGCGGGTTGCGCACTTGCCGCAGGACGTCCGTTACATGACCGGCGGCACGGCGCTGGCCGAAGCCGGCAGTTTCGAGACCACGCAGCAGTACGGAGAAGTCTGGTATCCGCGCGACGTGCCGGCCGACTGGGCGCCGTACCGCGACGGGCATTGGGCCTATGTGGCGCCCTGGGGCTGGAACTGGGTGGATAATGCGTCCTGGGGTTTCGCACCGTTCCATTACGGGCGCTGGGTGCAGTATGGCGGCCGCTGGGGCTGGTGCGCGGGCGCGCCCGGCATTGCCTATGGCGGCGGCTACCCGGTCTATTCGCCGGCTCTGGTGAGTTTCGTGGGCGTCGGCGGCGCGCTGCTGGCGGGTGCGGCCTTCGGCGCCGGCTTTGGACATGGTGGCGGCATCGGCTGGGTGCCTTTGGGGTTCAATGAGCCGTATTATCCGGCCTACCATGTGTCGCAGCGGTATTTCGAGAACATCAACCGCTATAGCGTGACGAACATCCGTAACTACAACGTGACGAATATCCGCAACGTCAATGTCGAGCATTTTGCCAATGCGCGCTATGCGACGGTGATGCCGGAGTCCGCCATGGTGCGTGGCGAGGGCGGGGCGCGGTTTGCGCGGCCGCTGCCGGTGGCGGCTCTCTCCCAGGTGCATCCGGTGTTCGGGCGGCCGCCGGTGGCGCCGACGCGCGAGACGCCGAATCTGCCGCGTGCCGCGGCCGCCGCGTATCATCTGCCGGAGCCGCATGCGGTGGGGCGCGCCGCGCCTGGGCCGGTGATCCGGCCTGAGGCCTTGCGTGGCCACGGGCCGGCTTTGCGGAGCGCGGCGCCGCCGCCGAACGTGCATGCGGTGCCCGCGGCTGCCGGGCGCGGACATGGGCCTGAGGGTGCAAGGCCCGGCGAGGCGCCGGCGCGTGCCGGCTTGCCGGGTTTGCGCGCGCCTGGCGCCGGGCGGCCGGCGACGGCTCCCGTGGAAGCGCGCGGGGTCAGCCGCCCCGGCGAGGTTTCGCGTCCGGCCGAGGCGGCTGAGTCGCGCAGAACCCTGCCGGCGCTGCGCGGCGCGGGTGCCACACCGCCTGGAGCGGACAGGCACGCGGTTTCCACCGCGCGCGCGCCGGAGGCGCATGAGGGTTTGAGGCCGGAGGCGCATGCCATGCCGGCGGTGCATACGCCGGAGCGTCCGGTGGAGCATGAGGCGGCACGGCGTCAGGAGCCGGTCCGCGCCGAGCCGCGTCGCGCTGAACCGGAGCGCGCCGAGGTTCGGCGTGGCGAGCCGGTCCGGGCGGAAGCCCGCCCCGAACCGCGCGAGGCACCGCACCGCGAGGCGGCACCGCGCCCCGAAGCGCCCCGCCCGGCCGCGCATGCTGAAGCGCATGCGGCGCCGCATCCGGCCGGCCACCCGGACGACAAGCACTGAGAGGCGCGCCGGGCCGGGGGCGTTAAATTCCCCGGCCCGGCGGCTTGGTTTGCCGTCGATCGTAGGATGGGTCTTGACCCATCACTTTGGCCTGGCCGCGCGAAATTCGCGCCCGCTATGATGGGTCGAGACCCATCCTACGTTCCCATCAGCGCCCGGGCCGCCGCGCAGATCGCCGACGGAAGATACGGTTTGGGCACCACACGCTCGCGGCCGTCGCGCGGCGGTTGCACCAGGTCGGGGCGGCCGGTCATATAGATGATCGGCAGGGCGGCGTGGTGCTGCCGCGCTGCCGCCGCCAGCTCCTGGCCGCTCAGCCCGCCGCCCAACTGCATGTCGGTCATCAGCAGGCCGATCGTGGGGTCGGTGCGCAGCAGGGCCAGCGCCGCTTCGGCATTCTCCGCCTCCACCACGTCGAACCCTTCGCTGGACAGGGCTTCGGACAAGGTGAGCCGCACCAGAAAATCATCCTCCACGATCAATATGCGCTCAGTCATGGGTGTTCCTCATGACGCTGTCTCCCTGCCATGCGGGTTGAACCCGCCGGACGGCCCTCCGTTGCCCAGTGCTTGGCGTCATGTCGCAGAATTGCAATCTCTTGCCCGCCGTCGTGGATGATATGGTAGAGTTCTGCATCATGACCGACCCTTTCGACGCGCTCGCTGGATGGATTTACGAAACCGCCCTGGTGCCGTTGCTCTATGACGCGGACATGATGCAGTGGGAGGATATTGCCTATGGCTGGCTGCTGTTCGCGCTCTATGGCGTGGCGCAGGTGGCGGTGATGTTCGCCATCTGCGTGCCGCTGGAGCGGTGGCGGCGGCTGGAGCATTGGCCGGATGCGAAGGCGGTCGGCGTGGATGTCGTCTATACGCTGATTTCGCGCATCGGCGTGATGCCGCTGGTGACTTTTGTCCTTTTCTATGAGGCGCAGGTCTGGCTCTCCGGCGTGCTGACCGACGCCGGCTACGTGCCGCCGACGCTGGAGGGTCTGGTCCCGTTCCTGATGGGGCGGCAGGTGCTGACATTCTGCATCTATGTGCTGATCCTGGATTGCGCCGATTACTGGCGGCACCGGCTCTCGCACCGGTTCGGCTGGTGGTATGCGCTGCATGCGGTGCATCACGCACAGCGGCAGATGACCTTCTGGTCCGACGACCGCAATCACGTGCTGGACGATATTGTCGCCTTCCTGTGGTTCTTTGCCATCGGGCTGCTGATCGGCATTCCGCCGATGCAGTTTCCGCTGGTGATTTTGCTGTTGCGCACGTTGGAGAGCATCAGCCACGCGAATGCGCGCGTGTCGTTCGGCTGGCTGGGCGAGCGGCTGCTGGTGTCGCCGCGGTTTCACCGGGCGCATCATGGGGTGCTGGCGGCGGGGCAGCGCAGCTGCAATTACGGCGCGATTTTTCCGGTCTGGGACATGCTGTTCCGCACGGCGGATTTTTCGCGCGCCTATGTGCGCACGGGGGATCCCTCGGCCGAGGAGGCGATGGCGACGGGGGGCTGGTGGGCGCAGCAGGTGGCGGGGGTGCGGCGGCTGTGGCGGCACGCGACCGGTAAGCGCCAGGTGCGTAGTCTCGGTTTCAACCCGCGGTGAACGATCGTCCGGTGCTGGCGGACGGTCTGCATATGCACTACAATCGTCTCGTGAACCCAACCGATCTCGCCATTAGCGCCACCATCTCGGCTGAGGCCGCAGCAGAGGAGGCGCGCATCGTGCGCGAGGCGGCGCTGATTGCCGAGGCGGACGCCGATATTGCGGCGGGCCGGTTCGTGGAGTCTTCGGTCGTCAAAGCGTGGATCGACAGTATTGGGACCGGACGCGAACTCCCCGTGCCTTATTCCGGCCGCTGACCCGGCGGCCGCGTGCCGCGGGCTCTGGTGTATTCCGACAAGGCTCTTGCTGATCTGGATGCAGCGCGCGGGTGGTTGAGCCAGCCGGGAGCCGGGCAGACGGCGCAGCGGAGACTCGCGGCGATTTGGACCGCCATAGAACGACTCCGCACCTATCCCTGCCGCCATCCGTTCGGCCGGCACCGGGGCGTTCGTGAACTTGGCTGCGGCGGCGGGTATCGCGTGCTCTATCGGGTAAAGCCTGACACGGGCCGACACGATACGTCCGGCGATGTTCTCGTCCTGCGGGTGTTCGGCCCAGGCCAGGACCGCACTCGCCTGTGAGGCGCTGCGCTTTGCGGCGCTAATGGCATCGGTCTTCGGTTTGCATTTTTGATTTCGGTTGAATCACCGGCACGACGGTGATTCCGGTCAATTTGAAGCCACCGCCGCATGAGCGGCGAGCGGAGCGCAGGTCCTTTATGTCCGTATCGTATTCGAAGAGGCTGGCGCATCCGGGCGTGGGTCTTGAAGTGGCCTTGCTGAAGACAACCAGGCTAACGTGGCGCTCGTCCGTCACATCGGCAGCACCACCGCCATAATGAGACGGTAAAATGAAGGTTATGGTCTTGATGACCGTAATTTTCTGCTTTTTTCTTAATATTTCAATTGCTCTCCCCTGTCATCAAGCTGCAACACGCTCCTACCGACAGCGCAGGCAAGGCCGGCGCCCAAGGCACGCAGCGAAGTTTCGCAACACTCATTTTCATAGGGCGATCATGTCATCCAAGTTCAACCGTCTTGCCATGCTGGCAGGTATTGCCACCATGTCTGCCGCCGCGGCGCCGGTGGTTACCAGCGCAGACCAGGTGCGCCAGGTGCCCGGCGGCATCGTCATTACCCCGGCCTCCAGCGTGCCCGCCCTGCATCCGCCTGGTGTTGCGCATACGAACATCGAATTCTTCATCGGCAAAGGCCTGTCGTTCGACAATACGACCCCGTCCGGCGCCGGCGAGACGCCGGCCTCGCTGGCTTGCATCTATGGTCTCGTCCCGCACTCGCACAGCTGCGAACCGAGCCAGTTGAAAGCGGTGGCGCACTCCGGCAGCAAGGCAGTCGCCATCGTCGATGCCTATGATGATGCCACGGCCGAGAACGACCTCAAGGTATTCAGCAAGCAGTACGGCCTGCCCGGAATCACGGCGGGCAATTTCAAGATCGTGTACGCCGGCGGCAAGAAACCTGCGCAGGATCCGACGGGCGGCTGGGAGGCCGAGGAGGACCTGGACATCGAAATGGTGCATGCGTTCGCCCCGAAAGCGAAGATCATTCTGGTAGAAGCCGCTGATAACAATTTCTCCTCGCTTCAGGCGGCCGAGAAGGTAGCGATGAAGGAGCTGGAAGCGGCCGGCGGCGGCGAGATTTCCAATTCCTGGGGCAGCAGCGAATTCCTCGGCGAGGACGGCGAAGCCGCGGCGTTCAAGAGCAGCAAGAACGTGGTGGTGTTCGCCTCTACCGGCGACACCCCGGCCGTGTCCTTCCCTGCGGTATTGCCCGATGTGGTTGCGGTGGGCGGCACGTCGGTTTCGCGCAGCGACACCGGCGCCTATCTGGGCCAGACCAGCTGGGATCAGGGCGGTGGCGGGATCAGCGGCTATATCGCGGTGCCTTCGTTCCAGAAGGGTACGGGCGCGGTGGAAAAGATCGTCGGCAAGTTCCGCGGCACGCCCGACCTCTCCCTGGTCGCCAATCCCAGCACCGGCGTGTGGATCTATGACACCACGCCGTACAACGGCCAGACATTCAACTGGGCGGTGATCGGCGGCACCAGCGTGGCCTCGCCATTGGCCGCCGCCCTGGTCAACAGTGCCGGCAGCTTCGCCGCTTCTACCGCCGACGAGCTGACGACGATTTACGCCAACCTGGGAAACAAGAAGGCTTTCACCGACGTGACCCAAGGGGACTGCACCACCGACAGCCGGGGCAGTGCTGCGCGGGGTTACGATTTGTGCACGGGCGTCGGCGCGCCGCTCGGCACGACCGGCAAGTAGCGCCCGCCGAACCGGGATTCGTCGGTTCCTCAGGTCGATCAGGGAAGGCCTTGCTCTGGGAGCAAGGCCTTCTTTTTTGAACAACGCCGAAAACCGCGCCCGCAACAGCTCCTGTGCTTATGCCAGGCATGCGGCGCATTCGGAAACACGCGGCACTTCCACGGTGTCATGCTTCTGTGCCGAGGCACCGCGCACTGATGCCTCGGCACAGCAAGGGGCGGATAAGACCGCCGCCCTACGGTATCACCGCTTCCACCAGCCGCGTTTGCGTTCGGCAGGCTCGGCGGTGCCGACGAGAACCGGGCGGATCGTGGGCACGGCAGGCTCGGCGGATGACTCTTCGGCGGGCACTGCGGCTGCCACTGCTGTGCTTTGCTCGTGCGCTTCCAGCACGTCGAAAATATCCAGCGGACCGGCAGCATAGGGATTGGCCGGCGTGGGGCCGGTGTAGGGGGCAGCACCGTTGACGGGTGGGGGCGCCGCCTCGGCCACTTCCGCCACTGGCTTGCGGCGGCGGCCGCCGCCGCG
>Ga0116227_10009358_pt1 | contig 17843 bp, 18 predicted proteins | sample S1TSphgellanicum_FD_89693 | JGI IMG/M metagenome (GOLD analysis project Ga0116227, IMG submission 89693) | Host-associated microbial communities from peat moss isolated from Minnesota, USA - S1T2_Fb - Sphagnum magellanicum MG | ecosystem: Host-associated > Plants > Peat moss > Unclassified... | reverse complement strand
GATTTGCAATGCCTGCATTATTGATCTGGAGTTGCAATACAACATGAATAACTCATCAATTTGCAGTTTTCCAATGGAATTTTTTGAAGTTTGTGGTGGTCACTAACAAATGCTTCAGCTTTCACAAACAACTTTGTTTGATTTATTTTGTTGAAACTTCAAAAATGTTTCACTTAGCACACAACAAAAGCAAAATGTTTGAGGAGTTTTGTATGCTTCAAATGTGCTTACAAGAATGTCAATGCCTCCGTAGGTCTTGTGCAACCATTCTGCAAGTGCTAGTATGGACTCTTGGCTAGCAACATCAAGAGGATGAAAATTCACATTGTGAAGCCCTTGGCTTTTCAAAGATTCAAGGGCCTCTTTACCACGGGTTTCATCGCGAGCTGTAAGCACAACGGTAATACCCTCCTTCGCCAATTGGTGGACAATCTCCAAGCCTATCCCTTTGTTGGCTCCTGTCACCACTGCCACGGTGTCTTTGGACCACCACCTAAAACCATCTCACTTTCAAAAATGCTTCCGAGAGAGCACACAACTAAGAGAACATATCCAAGAAAAAATTGAGACTGTCAATTGCAGAAGGGAAGATCACACCCTCAGTACTCAATACTGGTGAACATTTCAGATCTGACAAAAATGCAGCAAGAACCAGTCAGCGTAAAAAAGGAATCCCCCCGAAAACGATAACGTGGAGAAACAACAAAAATATTTGCAAATCAGCCAGCCAGATCTTCCAATTAACGTTAAGAGAAAGAGTGACTCCTTAGGAGAGGTTAATTTCATGTTTGTTACCACTTATCACATCATAGCTTAGGTTGTACTACTTTATAGAATTTCAGCAACTGACTCATTCCAATTGATCTGGAAGAACAATAAGGCCAAGGCAAAAGATCATGAAGGAGGCTTATGAATATTAATGCATCCAACGCAAATGTAAGCATTCATGGCAAACAAGGAAAACCTTGTCTAAACTGTCGTCGTGACCAAAAACGCTTGAGCCGAGCACAAGAGACGAAAGGAGACCTATACTGATAGGAAACAACTTTCAGAATATGTCCTGAGTATTGAAAGTGGAGCGACAGGCCTACAATATTGAAGAGATGTGGAAAAAATTGGGTATTCCAAACCTTAGAATGCAAAAGGTTACTGCAGATTTCCGCCAACAGCTTTGTGATCAAATTGCACAACTTGAATGTGTGGTATCCCCAAGATATAACCCAAGCATCTGGTTGCTAGGTTGCGATAGAAAGGAGATAAGGACACAACACCCACGTACCTCTCAGCTTCTTTACCCATGTTGTGTAGCTGAAATGTTTTCACGTTTGCCTGTTCAAACCGGACAACTAGAAAATGTCTTCCAGGAAGGACCACTACCGCAGAGATTCACCAACCTCCTTCCGCAAATAAAACGAGTTCCTCCCGAAACTTTATAGAGAAATGTGCGCCACGGACAATACATTAACGCGTGTTCAGGCGTCGAACCAGGAGGAGACAGGCACGCCCTCTTCCACATTATAGTACCCTGGACATTTCCATGATTCTGCAGTGCACCGCACACCACGGCAAAAATACAGGTTACGTTGAAACTTCAGTTGAACTTTCGCATCACATGTAACGCAGGAAACTTCCAACGAAGGACAAGCCATGCACAATATTATTTTTCCAAATGAATTCTCAATGCAGTAATAAGTACCCCCAGTTTACATAATATACTGATGGCAGAATATTGTGACTCGTACTAATTAGTTTGTTGGGCCCCCAAAGTTTAGTTCTTTTTCTTTTGCCATCAGCATCAAGGTCTTTTTTTCAATTTTGTGATGTAGCTGAAGTGGCCATCATCCCTAAGATGATTTAGCCAGATTTGGTTACAGACTAAATATGAAAGTAGAAAAAAAAACAGGATCCTTCTTTATTCTTTGCTACCTAGTGGAACTTATCATAAAAATCTGATGATCTGGAACTTTTTTATTGGAACTCTGGCAAATTTGGGCCATTTTTTCGTGGAAAATCCTTTCTATAGGTCGAAATCATATTTTTCAGGTCGAAATTTGGCAATATTTCGCCAAAAAAAAACACACTGATCAACATCTTTGTTTAGCTTGGCACAAATTTTTTAAATCAAGATTTGAATATTCCTGAAACAGATATGATATGTTGTAATCTCCTCCTTTGGGCTCCTTTGTGTAGGTTACAAGAGTAATAATGAGGGCACAGGATACGGCCTAAAGTGAGAGCTATTGGGAACAAGTTGGGGAACACATTGGAAACTTGGGGAACATATTGAAAACTTGCAAATTTGATGAAGACACAGTGGAAATTTCATGGGAACAAAATTGGGAACAGTAAAAATCCAACACCCCGACCCTCCCTCAAAAGGAAAAAAACCTGGGCCGACCGGGTGCATGCTGCCTCAGACAACATCATTGGCTCCAAGAAATATTTTGCCAACCGACGTTCGTTGCCGTTGTTGGCGTACACTAAGTAATGTCTTGGGGCCAGAACTACGCGTGTATATTAATGTACCTTTGCAGTGTGTACCACACACCTAATACAGTTTGAAAATTCAAGCGAACTTTCTCAACACAATGAAGCGCACAGAAGCACTATGAGAAATTCCTTGTGTATCTGGTTCACACCGTACACGAATTAATAATGACACATGAAAACCGGTTGGCCCAAGTGGTCTGTGGGTGTCATAAAAATCCCTTGGTAACCGACCTTTCAAACCTACAAGCACACCTACCTCTCACACCTACTTAGGACATATTTCCATTAGGGGGTAGTCATGAGAGATTCTGTCAAATAGCCCTTTTCCATTTCAGCTTTTCACTTAACTGTGATCAGAATCATCCCACCCATCTACATTGATCAAATGCAAGAGGTGTGAGACCTCAGTCAAAGTGTGAGACATCATAAGATGACATGCGTCACAGTTTTTTAAATTAAAATCTATTTGTGCATACCAGTGCTGGTGTATGGTCACAGTCCTTTGTGCAAGCGTTTAAATGCAACCCTATGATCAGGTGCCCGGTCTTAAAAACATGTGCTCAATTTTTATGTATAATCCAAACGATTTTTATTTTTTTCGGGCGATTATACATGTGCAAAAAGAAATTGTTAAAAAAAGATACAATGTTATATGTAGTCATGTTTGGTTATGGGAGAAGACCTTTACATTGTAATGCACATACTTGAAAACAAATATGGTGGCTATCAACCTTTTGAGTGTGGGTTAAATCCAAACTCAAGATAAACAAAATGCAAATAAAAAAGAGAGTGTTTGGTTATGGGGTTTAGGCTCCCATTAAAGGGCATGAAGCTACTCATTAATAAACCCTAACAAGGACACAATCCACAAGGATAACAAAGGACATCCTATTTTGGTAGCACATTTATTAGTCCCCAAAGATTCTTACTATGCATAAGAACTCTACATTCCTTCCAAGAAAAAAAACTTAAACAAGGTTTACATGATCATTTTCTACTTTTGATTTGAGCTTTAAATATGTCCTCTCTATGAAATAGGGTAGAAGAATAGTTCCAACTTTGTTTAGAATTTCTATTAGTGATAGTAAAACATGTAGAAAATGATAGTCTAATAGTCCAAGTCTAAGAGTTTACATGCAAAAAACAAGTTTCAAAAAAAAAGTAGAACAAATAAAAGAGTAAAAACTAAATTCAAAAGCAAATATGCAAAAGGTGAAAGTAGAACATGTAAAAGATGGATCAACATCAAACATACAAGTTGAAACTGTAAACCAAATTTACAATCAAAGGTTCCAAAAATATCTAAATCATCGTTGGATCCAAAAATCCATAATTCAAAATGTTGCATCAAAGATTTTCAAAAGAGCTAGGGATCAACTAAGTCATATCAATCGCCCCCACTACATGCACAACATCAAAAGATGTTGATTTAGATTGAGATGATTTTGCAAAATTTTATAAGTTATTATATTTTACTATAGTAACCCATGAACATGCTATAGTAAAATTTTCAAATTTATTACACTTTTTGGATTCTTGGGTTAATTATAGGGAAGAAAAAGACATACCCTTGGTGGTGCCAAAACACACTCCACCAAATTGATGGAGGTTGGGACTAGGAAGAAAAAAAAATTATGAATTACATAGTAGCTTGTAAGAAACGAAATAGCATGCTAAATTTACAAGCAACAAACTTTACATCAAACAAGGAAAAGCTTCCCCATGCTTTTGACCCACAAAAAAAAAGATCGACACCACAATTGAATCGAATGCCTTCAACAATTAAAAGAGGCATGTGAACATATGAAGCATTAAAAGTAGTTATGAATGTTATTGAAAGAGGGACACATGTCTCAAGGAGGGCCAATAGGTTATGGAGCATCCCAATGAACTCCCTTTTGGCTACTTGAATGGAAAATCCAAGAAAACCCTAAACCCTAAACCCTAAACCCTTACAACAACTGAAGATGAAGGTTGCAGAGTAACATAAACAAAGGCTACATTGTTTTGAGATGGAATACCAAGTAATAATTAGTGGGCTTAATTCAAACACAAACATCCAAAAATCAACAAATGATAAGAAGAAGAATTGAAAATTTGTAGAACACAAAGGATGACACCCAATTCCTACAACTATTTCACTAAAGGAAAACTAAGAAAAATAAATTACCTTTTGCAATTATATCATAGTTGCAAAAGACATTTGCTACTAAAAATTATTAATTGCATTAGACAAGTTGCATAAAACATTAGTTGCAAGTGTGGATGAAGTCAATGGTCAACAAAATATTTCACCATTTGTTTACTCTTGGATACCATCTGTAAATTACCATAACAATCAGAAACTTACATAATGACATGTGACAAATGAGAAATGTTTTAAAAGTTTGTTTTAAAAATAGATGGTGGATCTTCATCATCTATTTTTAATGGTTTTAGATTGTGACATTTGGCATAATACCCACATGTCACATGGCATTTTTGAATTTTGGTCAAAATAAATTGAAATCAATATTTAGGTGGATAGGTGGGACTAGGTAAGTAGGTAGTTTAGACTAAGTAGTTAGCTTGCTAGGTTAGTGGGACTAAATAGGTAGGTAGGTAAGTAGGTACATAGGTAGGTAAATATTTTCAATTTTTTAAAGGTTTAACCTTTAGAGTTAAACTCCTTAAAAGGTTAAGCTCTTTTGATTAGTCCATTCTAATTGTCATGTGTTTTTTATGTGAAAGTGTAGGACAAAACCTTTTCATTATATAGTTCTCAAAATGGAAGTGGAGGAAAAAACATATGGGATAAAAATGAAAGTTACAACTTAGTTGTAAACTAAATTGCAACTAAAAAAATTATCTCATATCTTTTGTCCTCTTTTTAAAATTTATAAATTATATAACTAACTAGATAAATAAATAACTAATTAACTATACAATAAGTTAAATAATTATTAATCATGACATATATTGTAATCAATTAACTAATTGATTTAGTTATAAATTATTGATGAAGAGTTCATAAATAAATAAATAACTAATATATTGAATAATATCAAAATATTAATTACAAATACTAAATATGAACTATTAATTATCAATTAATTAAAAATAAATATAACTAATTAATAAGTAGATAGGTTAGGTTAGGTAGGTAGGTAACCTAGGCTTGATAGGTAGGTAAACATATAATTAGTACATAGCTTGATAGGTTAGGTTAGGTAGGTAAAAAGACATACATAGGTAGGTAGGTAGTTAATTTGCTTAAAAACAAACTAAATACAACTTTATAAATACAACAATGGCAACATAGCCCCATTATACCCCTAGTAGAAGTTAGCAAAAGTACACATACCTATCAAAAGTTTTTGATACACATATGTATATCACTAGGGGTTATTTTGACACCTTCATGGTGCGACTAAATTTGGTTCCATTTGCAACTAATGGGACACATGGGCATGATTATGGATGGAAAAATTCTAATGTGTAGGATGAAGAAGTCATTAGTTGTAAGTGTAGTTGTAGCATAATTGTAAGAATGGTCAAAGGTGCAAAATAGTTACAAAAATAATTAGACTTAGTTGCAAATGACAATTAGTTGCATGTAAGTGCAAATGCATTAGTTGCATTTTGGGGGATTTATTTTAATGTTTCACTAACTTATAATCAATATACAGCCAACATAATTATATTTCTAATCATATATGGAATTTTGATGAAACATGGATTCAAGCTAGTAGATAGTCTGGAATAAGAGGAGAGCAAAAGTTTTGGCTAAGATAGAAAGGACGTAATGTTTTTTTTAGCACAATCCCAAAATCTAAAAAATGGTTAATTGTAAATTATGTAATCAATGATGTCGGGGGTGTTTTACATGGTTTCTACATCTTCAAAGGTGAGAGACTAAGGCATGACTACATAAGATTTTACAAACGAAATATTTGTATGGTAATGCAGAAAAGAGCATAGATGACTACTTTCTTGTCTAAGGAACCTATGGCTTCATTTAATAAGTCAATTCCAAGTGGAATGTCCTTCAACAATTAACACTTGTTAATTTTAAATGGACATGGCAACCATGTTACCTTAAAAGCAATAGAATAGGTAAAAGAATTTGGGTTTAGGCATGATCACATTACCATCACACACATCACATGCATTGCAACCATTAGATGTGCATGTTTGAAACCATTTAGTACCACATTTAGAAAAGTTAGGGATGTAGCTATGTTTAAACATAATCACATGGAACCAAACAAAGTCATTTTAGTTGGATGGGTGGGTCAAGCTTTCAAGTAATCACTCCCAAAAAAATTTGGGTTTAGTTTGGGTTTAGAACTATGGGGATATGGCCTTTGAACCCAAAGGTAATGGATAATAAGACTAAACCATGAGAGGTTTACATTATAGCAAACCTAAACAATGCAAGGAATGAAAAAGATTACACAACAAAAAAGGAAGTTGAGAATAATCCTCAATGGGGAGAAAAATGCAAAACTTTGCTATGTAATTGAAACATATTGACATCCAACATTTGAAGATCTACTTATCTACAAGCCAGAAAATGGCCAATGTTATTATATATATATCCCTTAGAGCCTTACAATGCTAGAATAGAAACTAAAAAATATTGATGTTGTAAACCTAAATGTTGCATATCTTATTTCACTACCTCACTTACCTACAAGATGCACCAATGGAAAAGAACCATTAATTGATTATTCGTAATCACATGTTATGACTAATTTAAACATCTTAAGGGAAAAAAAGTGGAATTTGGGCAATTACAAAGGAAATCAAAATAGGCAAAAAAATAGGAAAAAGAAGATATGCGAACCAAATGAGCAACAGAATTGGGTTCTGCAACAAAACGAACAATTTGAAAAACTATTAATAAGCATGTTCAAGCACAATTCACTACAACTTGGACTTCAATTGCTATTTCTAGGGTGGATGACCATTTTCACCATGATTTTCAAATGGGTTTCCAAACATATTCACACAAATACATGGGGGCACAACAAGCAAGAGTGCAAACATGGGCTAAACAATAATCACGAAAGCACCAAATAACAAGGTCACTACTTTCCAATGACTGAAAAACAAGAAAATAAATGTTAGCCTAGGACCAACAACAAGTAGAACAACCTCAAGAAAGAAAATTATGAGATAGATCAAAAGTTTGAAAAAGAAGCAACAATAGTTGAAATATAACAACTATATAGTAATTGAGAGAAAGGTAGCAGTTGGTGAGAACAAAATAATAACAACTAAAAGAAAGGTAATAATAGTTGAAAAAAAGGTAACAACTATTGAAAGAATGGTAGTAATTAAGTAATAGCTATCAATATTTATATGCATCATTTCCACATGTTCCATCACAATAACTCAACATCATCATCCACCACCTCCTATGCATACCAACATTCAATAGTGAATAAACATAAATACATTGCCAAGATTTATGTCCAATCAAACCACACTATTACAAAACCTCTCTTTTATGTTGTCTTTTATGACTAAGTTATATTTACCTTGGACAACCAAACAAGATGACTATATAGACATAATGGACAAGTTATTTTAAACATGCACAAACTAGTAATTTAGTCATCACAACAACACATCTTGGGTTTTACAACAACTAATAAAATGACTATTGTTTTTTTTACTACAATTGTAACTACAAGTTCATGTTAATGACTATGTAGTTATAAAGATTATTGTGGTGCCATGTGGCATTATGGTTTTGTGACTATGGTCGATATCACAACTTGATGGTTTTGCCACAAATATCAAATTTTCAAAAATATAATTTTCATCATCCAAATTTATATAATAACAAAATTCCATTAATTCTTGCAACTTTTGGTGAATAATAACAATTTATGGTCTTGTGATGCTGATGTGGCATGCCACATGGCAACGAAGTTGATTAATAGTCGCAACACCTCATAACTTGTGACATTAATTTCACATCATGAATCATATTATTGATTTGATGAATTAATTTCATTTATTAACTAGTTAAAAATATTGTTGTCCTTTGCGATTAATAACAACTCGTAGGTCTTCCATGTGATGATCACATGCCATGCCATTTGGCAACAAGCTATCACAAATTTTCATAGCAATCCATAATTTTTTGTGACACATAAGTTTTTGTGTATTTTGAATTTATGGCACTAATATTTGTCATGGCATGCAATAATTTTTTGTGTGCTCTGAGGTTTTTGAAATCATAAATACACATGCATGTGTATGTGTACTAAACAATTTATTATTGACTTATAATTATGACTACAATATTAATAGTCATTTTCAAAAAGGTGACACATAACTCCTTGATTTTTTAACTACTTAACACACTACCTTAGGTTAACATTCCTATTAAATTAACCTATGTATGTAGGCTACTTAGTAAAAACCTATTTTGTAATATAAGCTATCTTGTCAGTTACTTAATTGGACACAAGAAATTTACTACATCTAGTATGTTTAAATATACTTAAAATACATTACCCTATTGATAAGTTAACCTAGGTAGGTTTGCTTAGGTTCCTAATTTTAGGTTTTTTGCCAAGTCAACTTACGTAGCTTCATTACAAGGTATTTTATCAAGTTTGTAACCACCTCAAGTTTGTGCAACTAGATACGACTATAATGAGACTAAATGCAACTATGATGCGACTAAATGTGACATAATTATTTTAGGTTTTTTATTTAGCATTAAAATGTTTAGGTTAACCTAAATTAGGTTAATAATAATATAGGTTGAAAAATTAGTTAGTTTTAAGTCAACCTAAGGAGGTCTAAATCTAGGCTAGGTTGGTAGGTGGTAGGTAGGTTAACCTAGGTGAACCTAAGGTGGCGAAGGTTAATTCAAGGCTAAAAATTTTGAGCTTTATAACTTTGTGTTAAATATAACTAGTATAAAAAAATGTGGTAGTGCAATGGATGAAGACTTGAACCCCAAAGTGAAGGTGAAGGGTTCAAGTCCTCACTCATGCATCCTATGATACATAAGCCACTTGGCTTAAGTTAAGTAGCTTAGTATAGGCTTCTTGGGCTAGGAGTTTGACATTTGTTTTTAATTTAAGCCACCTAGCTTAGGTTAGGTAGCCTAGGTTGCCTTACATAGATAACTAGCTTAATTAAGTTAAACTAAGTTGACTTTTGGTTACGTTAGCTACATGGGCTAAGCTAGGTTGATTAGTTTTGGACATGTTCAATGACTCATAATGTGTTTATAGATTTTTGACACATGTCATCCCTTGATCAAGGCATCTTTTAGAACACTTAGTCATATAAAACAACTAAGTTGAAATGTCATGCACTTTACACATCATACCAAAGTTAATGATGACATGAAATTTCATCATTATAAGAAAAATTTAAAAGCTTGGTTGTTTGGGCTTTACAATTGAATGTGCTTTGTGACTAAATGGGTGAAATGACATGGGTTTAACAACTCACTAGTTAGTAGTCGCATATGTCTAACTAATATGTAGTTGTAAAAGCCAATTAAAAAACCCAAATTGTGTTGTGTATTAGACATGATTGAAATAATAATAGTGTGCCATGTGGCATGTATGAGTTGATTAATGACTAATATATTCATTATTGACATGACAGGACATGTGTTATGTCTATTGTGACTAGAGTGATTAACGATGTTAACTCCATGGAATGACATGTGTCATGTCTAATATGACTAATATGTCTAATTTTGATAACTTTAAATTGTGACATGTGTCTTGTTTGTTATGCCTACATTATCTAATGGCATTATTTTCATATAGTGACACATGTCATTTGATATGACTTGGTTGTCTAATGTTGCTTGTTACATTGTTTGACATGTGGCATGTTATTAATGGTTCGCCATAATATATTATTATTATTATTATATATATATTAATATTCTTGTCATTTGAGTGGCATCTTTAATATGCATGCCATTTTTTTTATATGGATTTCTTGAACATTGCTAATCATCTGCTGCAAACTAAATAAGTCAATTGAACTAATATATAAATATACAAATTTAACCTATTCAACATCTTTCAACTTTCCACACACATACATTATTTGAACAATATCACACAAATGTAACCAAAATATATGTTGTTTTTATTCAAAATTGCAAGTTTGAAAATATAGTCACTTGCCCAACTATATATGGATCCTACAGAAAACTACATGTATTAAAATATACATGATCATGTCTACAAGTTCAAGTTTTACACCCTTGACAATGTCAAATTCCAAGGCCACAATATAATGTAGCCTATGGCATTTCCTACATTGTATAAAGTATTAACATCAATAGATGGAAATGGCAAAGTAACATTTGCCATTAAGCTGGAACTCATAGAAACAAATAATGTGATTGCTAGCATTTCCTTGTGATGTTGAAGAGCTCTTACACCACCAAATTTCACAAAATTGCAAGTTGCACAAAGCATCCTTCCTTCATCCATGAGGGTGATGGCTTCATTTGGCTTGTACTACAAAACACATGTACAAATCAAACACAACTGGCATTAACACAATAGAAATACAGATGGGTTTATAGAAATTAACATAATTACCATGACAAAAAAATAACATGTTGATAGAAACTAACATAACCATGATAGAAAAATAAACAAATTGACAAAAATAAACAATAACATGATAGGAACCCACATTTGGTTGAGCTTCTTTAGTTGCTGATGTAATAATGTCTTTTGCAAGTGACCTTGAGGAAAATTGGCCTTTCACAAGGTTTTTTGTACTTGATGCATGCACTTCATTGCCAAAATTGGCACCCTAGATTTTTAGGTGTTTTTACTGATCCCTACAATTTACAAAAAACAAATAACACATGTATCAAAACAAAATTGAACACTCCAAATACAAGCTTTCTTTGACATAATTTCATGAATAACATTTAATTATACAAATATTGCATGAAATCAAAACTTGTCAAAACATGAGGTTCATTACTAATCACCTAAAGGGGAGGTGTCCATGCATAAGTCTTTACAAACTTCTAATGCGAGAATTCTTAAGTATCTTGCTTTTGCCCATGGTGGTGTAAACCCACATATCCTAAGGTGTTGGGTGCTTCTGATAACCCAAACAAGTAAGGCCACAATGTTCCCAATAGATAATTCTTATCATCTACCTCAATATTGAATGGTTCAAGTAAAATGTAATAATAGGGCACATTGCCCATACATTTGTATGGACAGTCATTAATAAGCAATGTATTCATACAAAACAATGGCCTTTTCATCTTTGGGCTAATCTCATTGAACACCCTACCCATGTTTTTCAACACTAGTGGCCATGTGGGATTCAAAGGATGGGGAACTTCAATTTGCTTACATTTTTAGTACCCCATAGAAAAACATGTTTTATCTCACACCCTCCTCCTCCTAACAATAACTCAACTATTGGAATCGAACTGTCGATGACCATATGCCAACGTCAAACCATGTACAACAAAATTGCAAAAATTGATAATAGTTATGGCATGGGGCAACCATCTTATTCCCACACCTTATGAGATAACCCATGGTGGCTAATATTTGTCACTAAGGACATGAATTGTAAAGCACAATAGACCATTGATGTCTAAAACAATTAGGTATCGTACAAGAATCATTGGAGAAGGTTTGTTGGCACTCACCTTTGTTTATGGGCTCACCTCCTTTTGGGAATTTATATTGTTAATTTGTTTTCTAGAACCACCATGTAGAAGCTTGAACTATCTGGTAGGGTACATGGACAAGTATCCACCATAAATAACTTGTTTTGCCTAAGTTTGGGATCGTGTGTTCTTCTCATGCTTCTTTTCTTTCCCTACACCTAAATCTTCTTATTCAAGACTAGAAATGTTCATCACATGACTCATTTTATGAGCAATTAAGATGTCATGTGTGGCAAGCATAGTTGCAACTATCTTTGCTAACAAAGTTTGATCTCATGTTGATCCTTAGATTCTATTATTGAAATTAAACCATTCCCCTAATGAGGACAAACCTAGAAAAATTCCAACAATTATTAAGTGTTGGAAAAATCTACAATATTCAACATTTCAATTAATCCAATTCCATATTTAATGAAAAATGAATTGAAAAAGTAATCTAAACAATTAATTTTGTGAAATTACCACTCCTATATTCCCTTCAACATATGTTGCAAGATTGTTAAGTGGAATAAGCTAGCCTCTAAATCAGTTGCGCCTCCCTGCATGCCAAATGATCATTTCATAAATGCAAGCATCTACTCCAGCATATTGGAAAGGACTTTTTGGTCCTTCACCAATTCATTTATGGTGGACTTCAACTCATATGTGGTTTTGTAGAACTTTTCATGGCTACCCACGATGCCATCCAAACGAACTTCAAGGTCAACAACTGAATCTCCAACAAGTCCACTACTTTTTAATTTAGATGTGTCCATCAATGTCCTTTCCTACAACCCAATACAAAGATACCCCCAATCCATACTTACATTAGTAGATTTTGTATGAATTGTGTAGGGATGGAAATGATCTCCAAAATTGAACAAGTTTACGTGAATGGATTTCACAACATTGCTTTTACCTCATCCTCATAAGGATTACTTTTTGTTTTTGGCTTTTGACCCTCTTTGCTTCTATTTGGATTTCAACCAATGTGGGAGGTCTACCCAACTCCTTTTCTTGAATTCCCAAGAAATGTCAAAGTAGGTTTAGGAACAATGCGTTAGGAACTTAATCCACAAAATAAATCATCCACAAAACAAGAGGGAGATTGTGATCTTACCAAGTGCTCTTTTAGACCACTTTCACCTACACAACTAACATTGTTTATATTTTTTTGCATGTGTTGAATTTTGGTCAACCTCTTAGTTCGTGCAATTGTTTCATCCTAGGACAAGAATTCTTTCAATTGATTCCAATGGGCCTTTGGGCAATTGCGAGGTTGATCTTCACCCTCATAATCCTATAGGAGGTTTTGAACATTGGATGTTTGACTTGGAAGGATTATAGGAGTGGACCAAGGTGTAAGTTACTACAAAGGCATCCACCAATCTAGATGCATCCGCTAGCCTAGAGGCATGGGCCACCCAAGAGGCCATTGCCATCCAATTAGCATTGCCCACCTTTGAGGTTGCCATGTTGGAGGAAGATTATGGGGTTGGGTTGGCAAAACAATTATAGTTTGTGTAGTAACTAGTAGATTTGATTGAACACCATCTGCATTCACACACATAAAACTACAAATTACAATCTACAAAATACAATATGATTATAAAACAAGAAAAAAACTCAAAAAATGGAAATTAAAAAAAGGTTTAGGGGTTATAAACCTCCCATAGCCATGGCATTAGCTGTAACAATTATAGGCTCCTTTGAATTGGGTTGCATTGTATGTAGGAGTTGATACATGAATTGGTATAATATTTGTCCCAAAATTGTTAGGCTCTTGATTCAACTTTAATTTTTTAATTAAATTTGGAGCCCTATTCAGAGAGTCATTTGTATAAGAGGGGGCATGTGTTAGAGCATGTGGTGGCTTTTGGGCCGATTCAATTGATGCCATAGTTGGTGTTCTCATCTTCCATCATCGTATGTGTTGTCCCCTTTGGCTTCACAAAAAATCACACAAGCAAATTTAACATGAGTTCAAGGTTTACCAAATACTAAAACTAAGAAAAATTGATGAATGAATCTTGATTCAATGAACCTTATAACAAAGGTTCACATTGAAGTAGAATCAACCAAATCCAAAAACACAAAAGGTTGTATGTGTATGATCACAACTACCTAAACACGTGTTGTTGCCTTCTTCACTTCAATATATTCTTTAGATGTTGAATCAAAACCAACTTCATCTTTAACATCTTCTTCATTTTGTCAAGCTTCATAGAGTCCTTTGATTTCAATGACCTTTCCGATTTAAGACTAGAATCATCATTATAAGAGAATGATTTAGGTGCTAGCTTTTCCAAGCGCTTGTGATGTCAAGGTGCTGAAACTGTTAGCGACACTAATTTCTATTAGGGCAAAGGTTGCAACAAAAATATCTACAATGGCCTCTCTTTGCAAGAAAATAAACACAAACAAGAATTGCCAAACCTAAGTAATGCACATGAAAGAACAAAATTTAAAAACTTAATTTCGGCTTGGGAAGTGTTGAGTGTTGTAGAGATTCAAGAGATGTGTGTTCTTCAAATATTGCAAATGCGAAGGTCACAAGCTCTTTGCATCTATGTGCTCGCTGAAAACATTAGAGTTAAAGTTCAGAGGTGTGAAAGAATCAAATTGTGAAAACATTCAAATTTTGTGATGAAAATAAATGAAAGGAAAATGTTCATTCTCAACCCTAAATTGCAACATCATGATTTTCCAACAAAAAGGTGACTGAAAGTTGACAATTTTTACAAGAATGATGTGAACAACTAACAACCTAAAGTGAGGGAAACAAAGAACCTCAAAGAAACATGATGACAAAATGTAGGAAACAAGAAGGGACAAGAGAATGCTCAAAAAAAGGGGGGGAAGAAAATGATATAAATAAGAAGGGACATCAAAATGTGTGGGCAATGAGAAGGAATAAGGTATTGTTGTGAATCAAAGGTATTTCTAGGAGCTTGAAGGTAAACGAAAATTGTGTTTTTGTAGAAAGCAAAAGGCATGAAACTACACTTACTTCCACCCTAAACCAAGAAAATTATTAAACTTCTTCTTGTTCTCTGTGATAGTTTGTTGCCTAAGTGCTTCATAATAATCACTAGGTACACTACTATTGTTAGGTACTTGCATCACATTTTCCTCCTCCATCCCAATTGCATTCAACGTGAAACTCCACTCAAGGTAACCTTCAATTATAGAACACAACTTGTTCCTTACACATTATTTTTCACTATGATAATAAGTAATTTGTTATTTCACAAAATTCTACACAAAACATTTTCTCACAATTTTCACAACTATCAAGAAATTGAAAATGCAATACGTGTGCACTATACTAGATTTATGTGTTGTTTTTTGTGTTTCTACTACTTTACAATGCACCATGTGTGAACTATAGTGCTCTTACATGTGATAAAGTCAACTAATGCCACCTCATACTCATGTGGATATGTGGCATACCAACTTGACTACGTATAACTAGTATTAGCCATGCCATGTCATGTGATACCACTTGACATGGCATACCATATGACATGGAATGACTAATACTAGTCATACAATACATGTGTCATGCCTAGTCATAATTTGTATCATTGAATATTGCATTGTTAATATACTATTATAAAAACATCATGCAAACATGTGGTTACAATGAGATAAATTTGGACTCTAGAATATGTGAGGGATATGTATATATAATAATTGAGCAAGGAAACAAATATGTCATAAGGAAGGTAACAATTAAAATTTCATACAATGCATGCTACATTAATGTGAAGCCATAATTGCTACAATTTAACAAATCATGTTTTGGAGGGCATGGTCTAGTAATGTAACATGTCAATTTATGTCATGTATTTAGTACATAATATTCCCAATAATTTTCATGGTAAAATTAATAAAATAAATAAAATAAAATGGAAATTGATGGGCAGTACAATAATGGATAATCTTGCAATGCATTGAATTTGCATTTGTTGTTTTATAGTGCAAATTTTTTTTTATGTTGATTTTGGGATTAATTTATTTTCATTTGAATGTCTATTTTTTTTGTAAAATGTATGCTTGAAATTTCTTTTCTATCAAAATTTCAACTTTAAATAAATGTATATCAATTTATTATTATTATTATTATTATTTTTACATTGATATGCAATCGTACCTCAAGTTCTATTTAGTTGTTTAGTCCAAATGTGTCATCAAGTTCATTAATTAATTTAAAAATCAACTATCAATTCATGTGTTTCACATGTAAATTATTCATATGCAACTTATTTTGAATTGTAACAAATTTCATAAAGCTTTTAAGAATACTTCTGAAATTTTGAAATTACTAATCTAGTTTATTTTTTCATGAAATTCTTACACATTGTTTTTATCCAAGGATTTTGTATTCATTCAAATTAATAGGGTGTGGGTTTGTTACAAGTAATTTGAACTGTAGGTGGTGGGGACAAACATGATTTAAATATTGTATGCATGATGTTGAAGGGAAATCATGATTTAAATTGATGTGCTAGGGTTTTGGGTAGGAATATCCTACCAAAGCTTTGAAATGGCAAATGCCACACATGACCTTCAATTATTATATGAAGCTAAAGAACAAGAGGCAACCAAGCAAGGCCTAAGGAGCATTGAGTGTCCATGTAATCGTTGCCATGGTGCAAGGCAACATCAAAGGATAACCATCAAGAAACATCTATGGCATAACAATCGAGATCCCTATTTTCGATGGCATATGGTGGTATTTATTTATTTTGGTTTCTTTTGTGTGTTAAGGTTTGGTTTTCATGTACAAGAGATCAATTTGTTAGCAAATGAAGACTTTTAAGTGAATATTCAATTGAGTGAAGGCTAGGTTTGTGAGAACTTGTTGTGGTAATGAATGAAGTTACACAAATGCAAGACAATTACACAAATGCAGGATGTGGTTTTTGGGTTGTCATTAGGCACCAACAAAAGCAAATATTGAATGTAATGATAGTCTACAAGGTGTTGATTCCACTAGAAGTGCCACCATAAGCAATAGATTTTTACTTATCCAAGTTGATCCCGCATACTCTCGACCCAAAGTGGAAGTCCATATAATGGTTACAAAGGCTTTTGCAACTATTGATGCAATACAATAAATACTTGAAAACCAAGCCCCATTTGAAGGTCCATAGTTGGAAACCAATACTCCAAATGTGGGTGCCTCACAAAATGAAGTTATGCTAGAGTTGTTTACCAAATTTGTAATTCCTTGGTATGACACTAGTAGAAATCAGCCAAAATGTAACCACTCCATTACGACTACATGCGACTTGTAGTCGTTTGCGACTGGATTTGGGAACATTTGCAACTACAAAACCAAATTTCAACTATTTTGGTCATTCTCACAACTATGATGCAACTATTGGAAACTTCATCTTATTGATTGGATCGATTTTACATTCATTTTCATCCATTAATAGGTTGATATGTCCCATTAGTCGAAGTAGTCACCAAATTAGTTGCATCCTAAAGGTATTCTACAATGACATAGGGGTGTATTTTAATGTATGTACTAAAATTATATATATGCATTCGTATGTATATTGTTCATATAATGAATCTCAAAATTAATATTTGAACTTTGGATTTTTAATTCAAATCTGAAAATTGATATTTCAATTATGAAAACTACTATTTTAGTTTTTAAAAACAATAT
>Ga0116227_10009355_pt1 | contig 17846 bp, 5 predicted proteins | sample S1TSphgellanicum_FD_89693 | JGI IMG/M metagenome (GOLD analysis project Ga0116227, IMG submission 89693) | Host-associated microbial communities from peat moss isolated from Minnesota, USA - S1T2_Fb - Sphagnum magellanicum MG | ecosystem: Host-associated > Plants > Peat moss > Unclassified... | reverse complement strand
ATGTGGGTTCATATCTAATCACCGCAAGCAAATGTTAGGGTTTTGGAACTTCCCATTGTGATTGTCCATTTTAAAACCATGTTCAACCACAAATTGTTTTTTAAATTCTTCATACTTTTTTTGTTGTGTGACATAGGTTTTGAAACTATGTAAAAACTAATTCATAAAACTTAATCTGGATTCTGGAGTGTCCACCCTCCAATAAAAATATAAATGCCATTCTAATTTGCATTTGCAAATTGGGGAACTTGGTTGAACATGAAATCAATAAATTGAAATTTTGTTACTAGCATATGTTGGAAGAATTTTGTATAAAAAAGAAACAAGGAAAGTGTATTTGAGATAGCGAAATATGAACACAAATACCTTCACAAAAATGTTGAATATTAACAATTATGATTTCTATGGATAAATAAAAGTGATAAGTGATTTTTAAAAATTAAAAGCCTACTAAAAAATGGCCTTTGGTTTCAATTGAAACCATAAAATTAGGTGAAAGGTAACCCACAATAAAGAAATCTATTGATCTAAGTGCAAAAGGAATATTGATGCAAAACTATTCAAAGAGTTGAAGTCCAAAAACAATTGTAGAAAAGTTTCAACATAGGAATTGGAAATTTGACACCATAGGAGATGAATGGTGGGTGGACATGAAACACTTTTCCATTGGGTTTCCAGTTACATAGCTAACCACTATAGTTAGCTCAGTATTTGTTACTACCACCTACCTAGTAACAATCCATTAGCCCTTACTTATGTACTAACCATCTACATGCGTCTTAGGGTAAACTAGCCCATGACCAATTGCCTGCCTATGACCAAACACTTTGGCAAATCTTTCTCAATTCTTCTCCATTTTGAGTGATTTGAAATGTTATAGCAGCACTTTCTCAAACTCTATAAATCATCTTTGAAATGCAAAGCCAAGGGATCGGCAAAAAAGAGTTGTAAAAAAATACGTTTTTTCAAATTGCAAAACATGTTTTTTTTCATTTTGACCTTTCTTATTTTAGATAAATTTCTTATTTATTATTCATTTTAAACGATTTAAAGTGTTATAGAGCATCACCTGAAGTTCTACAAATCACCTTTGATTTTTTTGGGTGTTTAAGAACTGGCCTTTGTAAGGTTTGATGATTTGTTCTTTTGAGTTTTTGATTCCTCTCTTTTGAGGGGGCCGTAACTTTCTCAAAAAAAGTAAAAATTATTTATTTTTTTAATGCACCAAATATGCCTCTTTTTGGGGGCCATAACTTTCTCAATTATATTTTATTTTTAACAATTTTTAATGCGTCAAATGTGCCAATAGAAGGGGTTCAAGTTTTGTTTGGACACAAAAAAACAACAAAGCCATCCCCTTGGGAGCACTTAAATGTCCAGTCACTGACCAATTTACCCTATATCATTTGCTTGGCCAATTTGTCACATGACAATTTGTTAATCATATGTCCTTTTATAACTTCATTACTCTCACATACACCAATTTAGGTTGATGCTTCTTAATAACCACCTAATATCGTAATAATAGTAGGGTTACCTTTCTAGCATTTTTTTAACAATTTTTTTTTTCTTTTTTTTTTTTTTTCATTTCAACAATAAAAATAAAATTTTCCTTAAATTCTTGAGGTGAAATAACAAAATGCCATGTAATTTTGCACTACTTGGACACACACCACACCATCGAGCTTTAGGGCAAGTGGTCAATAACAACGTCAAAAAAAATTTCTAAAACATGTGGCATTGCTAATAGTTAATTTTGAGAAAAATCAACATTTATAACCATAGGGCCACGATTGTCACATCTCATACCAAGAAGATTAAATATTATAATTCATCTAGAATATCCCAAAGAAAATTGGCAATCAAAGGCATTGAAATTTTATTTTGAACACCTATTTGCATATGACTAAAATCAAAGGCTTTAGTAAATAAATAAATAAATAAATAAATATTTTTTCTTTTTTTATTTTCTATCCCTATACACAAAGTGCGGATGTGGTCAAAAGTATAATATGGGTGCTAACTAATACCAGCCTCACCTTTGGTTCTAAACCCACAAGATTCTAACCCCAACAATTTATTATTTTCTCTAGAAGGACAATTTGTACATCTTCTTTAATTGGGTACATTGAATGAATTGTGCTATTGGTTTCAGGAGTATTGTTTTAAGTTCTTTAAAATATGGGACATATGATTCTCTTGTTTTCCCTCATCAATAAATTGTGATAGCCATTATCTTAATAGGACACCTATATATTATTATTTAGTTGAGGAGATGTAATTAAGAAAAAATTAAAAATACCTTACATGTGGCAAATAGTAGATAGAAATAAAATATTTGTCAAGAGAGATGCAACATACCATATAGCCTTTTTTTAATGCCTAATAGGAAGAGTCTATACACACCAAACTAATTAAGTATGGAAACATTCGAATGTGTTTTTTTACATAGGAGACTTTGCAAAGGATGCATACAAGAAAACCCCCCCCCATCAAACTACTTGATCATGTTCCTAAAATTTAGGAATTAGTGAGAGAATGGGAAATAGACTTGTATGAGTAATTATTTCTTTTTTTTTAATTTTCAAAATGGATTAAATAAACATTGCTTTCTATTTTTATTTTATTTTTTGTTTTCTTGCTTTCTTTTCTTCTTGCAATTGTAGGGTAAAGTCCGATGGTAAGGGCATACCCCAAATAAGGGGCCCATCACCATACCCTAGGCCTTAACCTAGGGGTATCTCAAGGTGGTAGGACTTGGAGGCATCTTATGCACACACTATGTAGGAAGCTGGAGTGACTTTAAACCTTATACATAGGAGTAAGATCCCGCCTATTTCTAGGAAGGACAATTCATGCATATAAAATGCCCTCTAAGTACACATATGAAATTTTTCTAAGTGTTTTATTTCTAGGTAATGGCCTCCCATGATGGCATTATAGGACTCGGACTGTAATCAGCTTTGCTTCATGTGAGCCCTTATTCCAATAATGCCCTTGCCCTAGGGATTTAGCCACATAAATAGCATCGTAACATTTTATTTTTCTTTGAGGGTATTTTATTTTAAAAATTCCATCTAGAGGGCTTTTTGAGAACAGGGTCATATTTAAAATTTTCAAAGCAAGAGCTTAGCCAGCAATGTGTGTGTGTGTTTGTTTTTTTTTTTTGAAAATTTGCCAAAAGGTGACAAAAGTTTTGAGCCCGCAATAGGCTTGTTGGGAAATCAAGTAAGCAAATTGGAGGCTTTCACCTAATGCTCGTATCACCATGTGGGTAGATCGTCACCAGTTAGAGTATCCCTAACCCTAATTTGCCACCTCGCTTCCAAGGTCGCATCCCATTTGCCAATGTTGCTACTATTTGGTAGGCTTATTGCCACCAATTTATCATTAACAGCAATGTAATGATAAGGTGATTTTGCCAACACCATATTTTGGTATACATCAAGACTTTCATGAAGGTGGTGCATGACAACAATAGTTTAGGGTGTTGGATATTATTGGGAATTATCGAAGATGTAGAATTAGATATTGGTAGTCTTGTAACATTATTGCATTTGATGCTCGCAACTTTGGGTTTTTCTGTGTGCATCAAATAAAAAACTTTATTGAAAACGTTCCATTTGAAAATCAACTATGAATTAACTAAAAGTTAATTGAAAGTTAATTAAAAATCAATTGAGAGTTAACTAGAGTTAACTAAAACTTAATTGGGAGTTAAGTATGAGTTAATTGAAAATTAACTCGAACTTAACTTTGAGTTAAACTTAACTCAAAGTTGATTAGGAGTTAATTGGGAGTTAATTCAGACTTAACTAAAACTTAATTAAAATTTAACTAAAGTCAACTAAAACTTAACTGGAAGTTAATTACAAATGAACTGAAATTAAACCAAAAATTAAGTACATGGATGAATATTTAAATGAATGAACTCCATGGCATTGGCATTTGTGACACCTATATGCATTCTTCAAAGGTTAGGGTAAGTAAGTTAAATTATGATATTTTGGTAGGTAGTTACATAAGTTATATAAATAACTAGATAGGTTAAGCTACTACCTACCGTCTTGTTTTTTTTTACTTACCTAAACCTATTACCTACTTGCCTACCTATTAAAATTTATTTTTAATAATAACCCCAAAAAATGATTTTAATTTAAATATAAGTCCAAGTAATCAAATGGTCTAGTGTCTACCATATTCTAATCATTTATTATATGAAATGTCAGCATTATATATGGCTTGTCTTTTATGACTTGTCCTTAATGACCATAGGATGAAAAATGTCATGTCAAACATTTAATAACTTCTTGTCCTTTGTTATTCATTCGTTACAACTAAAGGCCTTTAGTCATATAATGTTTGATATGACTACAAAATTAATCGTATATGGAGGCATAAATTTAAAAATCTTTTGTAGTGTATGTGTAATGTGTTTTTGTTTTTCAGTTTTTTTCCCATGGATGTTCGATGATAGATTATGAAAGATTTTAGAAGTTATTTCAACTTTTGAAAGTTAAATTGTTTTTAGGAAACATTAGATTAACTCATGGGGATGGAGGATGGCAAAGGTAATGCATGTTGTTTTGTTGGAGGCTATGAAAATAACATTTGTTATTGCCACTTTCATTGTTGTGACTGCTAATGAAGTTACAACAATCGATAGTACACAATGGTTTTCAATCCACCTATATGTGGTCCAAAAATGCAAGAGGATTCCCATCCTTTTTTGTGTTGAAACTATATGTATTTCTATCATTTCTAACAACATTTTTGCTTTGATGTTGAAGTGCATGTTGAAGTTTGGGTAGATTGGGGTTTAAGGAATTATTTTAAAAATTGGTGAACATGGGATGTGATGGTTCTAGCATTTTCCAAAGCCATCAAACAAGAATGACCTCAAAATTCAAAGAAAAGGTGGCCCCTTTTGTGATCAAGGTTCATTATTTTGTTCATAAACTAATTTTGCAAGCATCACTTTAATAAATCTCCCGCTTGTGCATTTACTAAAAAAAGAAGGGAAACAACAAAATATATTACAAAACTTTTATCGAATTTTGTTTCATAACCTTAAAAAACATGTAGAATTTTAGAGACTAGTTGATCTCCTTAACATTAAAAGTAACAATCTTTTGAAGAATGTGAAAACCCATTGGATTTTTATTTTATTCCAACAAAACACATTTATTCCAAATATCAATTTCTTATTGGAAAACTTTTATAAAAAGTGCAAAAACTAATTTTGCTTTAAAAAGTTTGGGTTTTTTATGCAACATGGAGTTCATCTTAAGGCTCCTTTATGTAATTGTGTTGCTTGATTGTGTGTGCATATGTTGATCAAGCTTACACAAAATAAGGAAATGTTTGAATGTGAATTTGTGGATTCTCTCAAGTTGATTTGACATGAGTTTTACAAATTCAATTGTGAAGATTTTGGTAAGTTCAAAGGTCCCACATTTGATGACTTCAATGGAATTGGGACTTTGAGTGATGAAGGACTTCCAAGGAATGGTCCTTTATCTAAATAGTGGAAAAAATGAAAAATATATTGCATTCTCATTTTCTAGGCATAAATACCCTATCTACATTTCCTCCATCTAAGGTGTTGCATCTCCTAAGCCTATCATCAAATTAGTTGTTTTCAACAAAACAATGAGCAAAATGAAAGATGAATGCAAAGAGGCAACTCATGGCCTTATTAAGGACCTTGAAAAGTGCATCCCTAAAGATGAAATCATGACTAGTGCTTTGGGTGGGGTTTATTCACAATATTGGGTTATAAATCCAAAGGCTTTTGGGGGGGAAAAAATCTCACCAAAATGTGTAGAAAACTACCTTCCATGCCTTTTAAAAGGTGGGTGCATCTAACCAAGTTGTTTTTGTTTTACTATTAAATTAGACATTTATGGAAAAGTCATTTTTTTTCAAGATGAGGGTGAAAGCACACTTGGGTGTTTCATAATTTCATGTCATAATGCTAGAAGGATTTATTTTTCCTAAAAGATAATTTAAGAAAATAATCATTTGTTATGCTTAAAAAGACTTTTTAAATAGTTGCAACTTTTGGGACCTTGAAAAATCCATAACATGCTAAATTAAAATCATATTCCACCCATTCAATTCATATTTAGTTTCTTAAACATTAATCATGCAATATCTTAAAGTTTCAAATACATAAGATGAATATATTGTAAGATAAAAAGCCACATTCATGGGTTTTGTAAATGTGACAAAAATTATTGTTAAAATTCAAAAGTTCATTATTTATTGAGTATCCATAATTTTGAAGTGTTTCTTGTATTCTTGAAAGCATAATTATGTTAACATTACATAAGTGAGTCCCTTTTTTAATAATGAACAAATATTTTATTTTATTTTATTTTATATTTAATTTTTAAAAAAAAATTACCAATGTGATGTCCATATAAGGTCATTGTAATGTGTTTTCATCCATGACCATGTGCATAACTTTGACACAATTTTGCATGATGAAAATGAGCTTAATTCCCTTACAAGGTTTTGGTGCAATTGTCATTAGTAACCACAAGCTTTTGGAGTACATTAAATTTGTTGAAATTATTGTTGTTTAGGTTCTTGGGTCTATTGAAGGTGGGTGAACATTTAACATTATCTCTTTCATGAAAAATAAGTTGTGAAACCATTATAGCACACACTTGGACTTGTGCACCAAGTTTTTTAGTCAAAGTTTTTTTATTTGCAAAATTTCCCTTATGACCAAGCCATTTCAATATGGTAGGGCAAAGTGTGTTGTTGTGTAGATGTCTTGTTGATAATAAACTTCTAGAAATTATAAGTTTTTTTGGATATTTTATTCTACAAATTTGTAAATTTAAAATTTGCAAATCATATAAAATTGTAAACAAAATTGATATATAAACTACATGTTTTTAATTAACCAAGCTACAAGCATATTGAATGGGTTTTTTCATTTTGAATCCATCAAATTTCAACTTCCTCTCTCATAATGTATGTTTATTTTTATTTTTTTCCCAATCAATTTTTTTTCTTTTAAGAGGTGCATAACTTTAAAGCTTGTAGGAAACTTGATTGAATGATTTTTTCTGAATTAGTGAATTTGGTTAAATGACCATTGTTAAATAATATTTTCTTGAAAAAAGAAATGGTGCCCATAGTGGATGTAGGTCAACTCCTAGGATCCTAATTCCTTTTGTTGTTTTTGTGACAAAGTTTTGTTCTTCTAGAATTAGGTCATAATTAACTCAAGTTTCCAATTTGATGTTGTAAATATTACATAATATTTCAAGCATAAGTAATGTTCTAGTGCATCTTCAATTGAAACCCACATGAATTTTGTTACAAATCCTTTTCATTGTTTGCTAATGGGGTTTTGGTTGTAGGAAAGGCCTTGAGTTCCAATGGGCAACACCCTTTTAAGGGTTGGGGTTTAAATCCTTTCAAGGCTTCAAGCTAATTAAGATTCAAATCTTCTTGATTCTTAATGAGAATTTGTTGTTGTCTGTTGCAAATCAAAGTTGATTTTAGTTATGTAGGTTGAGGTCTTATGTTCAAATTTTTTGATTTCATCTTTTTTTTATCATTGTTGCCTTTGCAAGTTATTGACCCTTGGTGATGAACATGTTCTTATGTTTGCAAACATTTCAAGTGAATATCAAGAAGCTTAATGAGCTTGTGGAGTCTATGGAAAGATTTTGCACAATCCAATAATTGAACTCTTACATTTAGATTTTGAATTTTCTTTTGTCATTGTTGCTTGTGCAAGTTGCTAACCCTTGGTGATGAATAATGTTTGATATTTTGTAAACATTTCACCTAAAGATTCAGAAGTTTAATGAGTTGGTGGAATTTAAGAAGGGGCTTTGCACTATCTAATAATTGAATTCTTACATTCAAGTTTGCAGTTTTTTTATTCTAATTTTTTTAATCATTGTCACCCTTGCAAGTTGTTGATCCTTGTAGATGAATAAGTGCTCATGTTTTACAAACATTTCAAGTGAAAATTCAACAAGCTCAATTAGTTGGTGGGGTCTAGGAAAGGATTTTGCACAATCTAAAAACTAAATTCTTACATTTAGATTTTTTTTTTAAAAAATTCCAATTTTTTCTATCATTACTGCAATGGTTAAAAGTTAATATATAATTATTAACATGATTTGAATTCCTCATGTGGATTGCAATTTGCAACTAGTAATAGTCAGTTTTATGTACTTGTCGTTTACTTTATAAAAAATAATTCAGCCTTTTGTTTGTGCTATATGTCACCAAATATATTCCCCTTGCAAAAACCCATAGTCGAATACATTTACTTAGTAATGCACATATCATCAATTCTTCCTTCACACTTCTTGTTATTGTAGTCACTATGCATACATTTGCAAATGCCAACTTAACATCATAGTCCCTGTACAACCTTAAAAGAAACCATCAAGTCACCTCCACCTCATCCAAATATTTAGCCACCTATGCTAATTGAAGCCATTAGTCATGCAGCGATGTTAGCAACTACATACACTTGGAAGGAAAAAAAAAGTTTGCTTACTAGCACACCATTTGAGAGCAAGGTCCTATTTAAGATTTTGAAACCAAGGGCTTATTCAAGCATCATTTAAAGAGCAAGGTCCTATCGTAGAACATAGACCAAAATGCGACAATTTGTTGAAGAGGAAATTGGAAAAGATTTACATGGGAAAGACATCTTGAGGCAAAAAATATTAGGAAGGAGTGGGGACTTAATGTTTTTCCATAAAGCCTAGTCTGAAAAAACATAATGCTTGCCCAAGAACATAATGACGACTAAGGATCTAGAAGCAAAATTATGCTTGCATTGTAACGTGCCCTCCAAATACAATAGAAAGAATTTGCCAGCACTTAAGGACTTTGCATACACAAGGAAAAGGGTATGGATGGTTTTAAACAACAATGTTTAAGGGTGAGGTTACATATGATTTAAACACAAAGCAAAGGGCATATGACATTTTTGTTGAAATCTTATTCTTAAAATAAAATACATCATCAATTTTGTGAAAATTGTTGGAGATAACCAGCTATTGAATTGCGGTTTGTAAGTATACCGGACTACTCCTTGATTGGATTTTGGCAACAAACTATCAAATAATTAATTAAACTTTAAATCTTAACTTTGGCACTTGGGTTTTTTAATTCTGAAAATTTTGGCAGATAATGATTATAAAACATAACAAAGTGTGTTATACACAATGGCCCTACCATTAATTTAGTATCAACAATTGATATTGTATGATAAATTGCTCATAGCTAGGGGAAAGTTAAAATAAAAATTTAATGTACATCATCATGTTGTTATAAAAAAGAAATTGTCATGATTTTTTTTTTCATTTTTTAACATCACATTAGTTATGAGGAACCCAAAAGGGATCTCAAATTAAATGATGACATGTTCTATGAACCTATCTAAACATTTAAAAATTTGTTATTGAATCAAAATCAATAGGGAAATGTCGCAACATGGTTTTCAATTTTTTGCAAATCTAATGATTTTTTTCTGGGCAAAAAAAAAGTGATCAAATGTTCCTTTTCATATTTATTTTTCACATTTGTACAAATTTTCAAACAAAAAAAAAAAAGACTCATGATGACACATGTATTTGAATGTTTTCACATTGTCACATATTGAAATAATTACATGATTTTTTGCATATGATGGGTGCCATAATCATTTTTGAAGAAAGTAGTTTCATATTTAGTTTTGTGAGTTATGGATTGATGACAAAATGTCACATATGACTGAATGCACATTTAAAGAGGTGACACAGAAATGAAAAATGTCAGAAAATGAAAATAAATTTCTTAAAATCAAATTAGGATGGATCATCTCACCTAGTTTCTAGGGGGCAAAACCCCTTGAAGCTACTATATATATTCTACTAGTTTGAACCCTGTGCCTAATGCACAGGTGTGTGTGTATTTGACAGTACATATTACAAAATTACAATTACAAACTACATTTCCAAAACCTCTCTAAACCAAATGTCCTTTAAGTCTCAACACAATATCCCTGCCTTGGGTCAAAAAAACACACTCTTGTTATGTTTATCAAACAGTTTAATGTGTTTAGACTATCTCAGTCTTAATTTCTATCTTAGCCATAAGTTCTCAAAACTTTAAGGTCTACAGTTCAAACCTGACGATCAAAAATACAAAATTTTTAATTTGATAATAATTTCTCAAAAATTGACACAAGTAGCAAATACTTTTTTAAAAATTCGACAAAATGAAAAATAATTTAATTTATGCTGAAACCATTCATGTACTAAGATATATAGAGGGGGGCTGGGGGAGGGGGGGGGACTTACGACCGTAGTAGGTTACATTGGCAAGTTCAAGATTTCAGTGTCAACAAATTATTTTTATTGTCAAGATTCCATGTCCAAAGTCAGAATATTCCAGCCCATTTATTCCAGAATCTTCCAAAAAGATTCCTCACTCTTTTTTCACACCCAAATTTTTTATTTTTTATTTTTAAAGTATTTTTGTGGTGAAATTTTCAAACATCCCTGAAAAATAGTGTAATTTATTCGGGTATCATAAATAATGTTCTTTGGCTTTTTTTTATGCAGTGTCAGATATCACAGTGTACCCAGGCAATGAGACTGATGATATAGGAAATGGGCACCTCCCCTCCCCGCCCCGACCCCAACCCAAAAACATCTCAACATGAACATGAAGTTGAAATCGTACATATGATGTGGTGACAAATTTGCAAAGCTTTCAATTATAGAGCAAGCTTTCATGGCAGCAGAACAAAAAGAAAGCCGTGCAAGCAGATCTGCACAGTGAATCTTGGTTTTTATTATGGATTGTACCAGACACAGGGCTGGTCAGAAGTACCTCACCTCCAATCTGATGATCAATCTTCATGACTCAATCGACTTCTGTCACATAATAAAACGGTAAATGCAACAATCCAGGTTGAACAACTAAACATTTTTGTCCAACTGATATATGGGATCAATGGATCTCCAGAGACAAATACTACCCTTTTATTCCTGACAGACAAGATAATATGAGTGCCAATATGAGTGCCGCGCCTGTACAATACCTGCTGCACATTTTACATTCATGGCTGATCATGATCGCCTTCTTTCACAGATCATCGAATGGAATGGAAGCCCATCATCTTCTTCATCAGCAATGAATATATATACATATATACATTATAATAAAAAATGTCCCTATGCGTTAAATGATTTCATTGAATTTTGAGTGAAGTTATTGGTTATAATGAAAAGGATCTAGTGGAGATGCAATGAATTGAGAGAGAGAGAGAGAGAGAGGTAAAAAAATCCAATAAAAATTGATAGTTAGAATCATCATACAAAAGACAAAAAGAAAAGCCAAAGAAAGGTCAAAAGATGCGAAACCCTCGAAAACCAAAGACGAGAGAGAGTTAGTTAATCCCTCTTGTGATAGGAAGCTATCTCACTCACAACCCCTCTAATGTTGTCAACATGCAAATCGTGAAATCTAATAGTAATAAGAAGTTTAGAACAAGCATCTCTTTACATCTCAATGTAATCTTCCTCTCTATAATAGAGGCTAAAGCACGCTGAAAAGCAATATTAACACGTTGCTTGAAAAGCTAAATGCAAAGATAAAAATAAATGACCTCTCGATCATCTATTATGAAAAAGACAAGCACACTCTTTGATGAAATGATCCATATCACATTCCAATGTGCCTCCATATTTTGTTTTTACAACCCTTTTCCTTGTCACGCAAACACAAAACAATTCATGGGAGCAAGATGATGATGTAATTTATATCCAAATCGCTACTACCAGGGTGGGCAAAGTTTTTTTTCTTTTTTCTTGTCCAATTTTGTGATGTAGCCAGCCACATGGTGATTGTCCACAAGAGAAATTAGCCAAATTTGACTCAAGGCCAGAGAGGAAATTAAGAAAAATTTAAGAATCCTATTGTATTTTGGCAAATCTGCTAGAGCTTACTGTCTCAATATGGCAATTTCAGAATTTTTTTTCTCAAAATCTGGTGACTTTGGTTGGCACCTTTTCTTTTTTCACAAAAATCCTTTCCATGAGTTGAACTAGATTCTTTTCTTTCTGGGTTTTCCGGTGGCAAAAGAATTGGTGATCATCCACAAGAGGAATTCGCCAAATTTTGACCATAGGCCAAAGTAAGAAATTTTAAGAATCCTATTATATTTCAACAACCTTCTAGAACTCACTGTCTCTATATGACAATCTCAGAGATGATTCCCTCAAAATCTGGCAACTTTGGCACATTTTTTCCATAAAAAATCCTTTGTAAAAGTTGAACAAGATATTTATTTATTTATTTATTTATTTTTTGGTTGTGTCATCAAGTGATGGAAATTTCACCCAAAAGAAAACCAGTGTACCAGTATGTACATTACTCTTCTCTGGAACAATGAGGCAGGTACCACTGGGTAGAATACAAATGATCTTCTTTCTCCCTGCAACAACCTGGACACAATAGGTACATGGGATGTAGACCTATTACATTCATCTTTCTTTCTCTCTGCAACCACAAGGACACAACAACAACAACACCAGAAAACATTGATCTTCTCTCTCCAACAAGGGATCTATCTGATGATCATAGTACATTGAATGGCTTGAATGTCTAAGAGTAAGATGTTTTAGTGTTGGCAGGTTCTGATCTCTTTTGGAACCTGGACTCAACCCCCCTTATGGGTAGGGTATATATGTACCCTTGACCGACCGGCGGGTTTTTAAAAAACACATCAAAAACGGTTTCCAACCTTTAACCACGGTTCTAAAATATCAATGATGAACCAGGTCAAAGAACCTCTCAACACTGCATCCTACCCTAAAACCAAGCCATTTTGAAACCCATTGATTACTATTATTATTTGCGGGTTGCAGCCTCAATGGTGGTAGCCTGAGCGCATAGGCTTGAAAATTAGTAAGAGTAAGAAATGTTTTGTATTTGAATAGCTGAAGGTTTTGCATGCTAATAATCCCCCTTGGATTGCTGAAAGCATCTATTTTGTGCAGCGAGAGGAGCTTTGAAGTACAAAGAGAAAAACCTTGGAGCTCTCCTTCATGTGACAAAGGAGGCTCCACCCTGAGAACCAGGGTTAGTCGGCTACCCAGTTTGGCAGGTTAGAACCATTGGTTCTGGTTCCAGTTAGTAAGAATCGAACCGGGCACCACCCAATGGTGTATGTGGTAGTGGTGGTGGTTCAAGGGAAGAGAGTGAAAAGGAGAACAACCCAGAACACTATGCCAATTTCCTAATACCTCTTCAATTTCCTAAACAAGGTGTGAGCAAAAAAATACATATCTTTAATTTTTTCTAATGTTTTCGTATGGTTTTCAATAATTTATTATTATTTATGTCAATGTCAAGTCTAGTTCAAATTACTATACATTTCATGGACATGAAGAAACATATCAATACATTAAAAACATCATTTTATGACTAATTTTTATATGACTATGAGTGTTGAATAAATAATTATAAAAATTATATAAACAACAGGTTCAAATCAGCTACAAAAATAATTTAAGCGACTAATATAAATTGATAAGGATCAATCACATAAAATGACATTTCTAACAAAATGCATGTTAATTTGCTTTTTCATATCCATGTTGATAGATAGGCAAAAAAAAAAAGCTTATAACAATGACAAGTAATCAAAACTGGTACACCATCAAATGGTAGAAAACCCTAAACTGACAGCTTAAGAACCTATTGTCACAGTTTGTTTTTTGGTTATATATATATATATATATATATATAATTTTTTTCCAATGGTGAAATTAAACCATGATGATCCTCATTATTACAATGAGTGATGACCAAGTTTCTAAACACAAAATGGTTATTGCATGGTACTGTAATGCAATGCAGGCAGGCAAATTGAGTGAATTAAGGGAGACAGGACAAACAACTCTCATTGACTTGATACAATTATTACTAAACCAGGAGGAGAGTTTCATTCATAATCATAAATTTATTTATTTATTTATTTATTTATATTTTTTTGTTTATGTTTGTTTTGTTTTTTTTTTTGGGTCATCCAAGTGACTGACACAGAAGTAGAGAATAATATTTACATTTATTTTGGGGGTCCCTCATCAGGCAACAACAGTTAGGCAGGCAATCCAGACAACAGCAGACAGCAAAATTGGGTTCATAAAACTAAAGGACAAGATCATATCATAGGCTAGCTCTAGCTACAAAGTCATTAGTGTACTTATTTGATAATAGTAAGTACTCTATCTATCTATCATCTATGTACTGTGTAGTATTTGGTAAACTGATAATAGCACTTTCAATGCCTTTTTTGGGTTGGCTATATATATTGCCAAAAGAGCTCTCTTCATAAATTAAAAAGTGCTACAAATAAAGTGGTTTTTGAGTGTTTTTTTTCAATAGCCAGAATTCAACCAAATTTTAAGAAAAATTGTCAGATTTCTGTACATTGGTTCAATTGGGTAGCCAAACTTATTATTTTTATTTTTCATCTTGAACTTATTACAAAATTTGTCTAAATCTTTCTATGGATCATCACCACTTTGGCTACATCACAAAATTGACCCCCAAATTGATGAGGCTCACCACCAAGACAAAAAGAAAGTTCTAAACTTTGGATGCACTCACAAGGGTGAGCTACCACAAGACAAAACCAATAATTAATTTTTTTCAGAAAATCAATTCCTTTTCAGAATATTGATATTATTATTATTATTATTTCACAAGCTCTCCAATAGTCTAGTATATGATATTGTCATATGAGTAGTGAAATTATTCCTATAGTAGTAGTAGCATGTGATAATTATGACAGTTTTCAATACCTCAATCATTTCAATATTTGAAGGATTATTTAATGATAAAATCATTGTTTTTTCTCAGGCGAATTTTCTTCTTTTTTGGACCTGAAAAATAACTGATAAAAGAGTGGTTGATACATTCAAAGGATTTTTTTTATAAAAATGACTAATTTACCAGATTTTGAATTTTGTAAAAGGAAAAATCACTACACTTTTGCTATAGCGATTTTTGCAACGGGTTCCAGAAGGTAGCCAAAATGTAAAAGGCTTCTTAAATTCCTTTGCTTTCATATATCTGGTCTATTGCCAAATTTGGCTAAATATTCTTGCTGACAAATCACAAATTCGGCGACAACGTAAAATTGGGGGGAAAAAGAAAAGAAAAAGGAAAAACATTGGACGAACAATGAAACTGACCCAAGGGTAAGTTCACACTCTAACAATGGATGAGATCAAGGATTTTCTCCTCTTTTTCAAATTTTGAGTTAAGAAATTTAGAGAAAATTTCCAAAAATAATTAAAAAAAAATTACTGGAAAAAAAATTTACACTTAGAGAAACACATTCATCCATCCAAAAATTTCCCAATTTATTTTTATTTTTCCAAATTTGTCAAGGGGGGCCAAAAACAAAAAAAAAACAAAAAAAACAAAAAACACTGGATCATGGGATGGTTCCAAACAAAACTATGGAAGCCATTTGTTACTATCGACCTAGGTAGGTAATTAAAATAGGGGGTAAAAATTTAGGGTGACCGACGTTCTGGAACAAAATGCAAATTTAGTCTACGTCATTTACCCTAGGAGGGTAAAGTAATTCCACATATTTATTATTTACTGAAACCATGGAACCATGTGCTGTGGTGTCCTCCCATTCGCTGTCGGCCGAAATCCGGCGAATCTGGGCCCGCCGGTCACGGATTTCCTAACCGTCCGAACTGACCGCTACCAGTTTCAACCCCCCCCACCGGCCCGCCCGCTCGCCCGTCTGTCCGTCCGTCCGTCCGTCCCCACACACGGTACACCCGGGCCGACGCTAACGTGAACTTTCGTCTCCCCTGCCCGAGACTAGTACCTGATTTCTTTCCCTTTTTCTTTTCGCTGCCCCAAAAAGCCTGCTACACAAACTCCTTTTGCCCATTTCTTTCTGGCTGCCTGCCTCTTTCTGGGCGAAACGGAAAGACAAGACACGACAAGGAATGAAATGAAAAGAAATTTTTAGAAAGAGAGATATGTAGAGAGGAAAAAAGAGAAACACTGTAGTAATTCGCACACAAAAAGAAATGCCTTGGCAACACCCCACTTCCCTATTCCCACTGGTACTTAAACTATCACGATTCAGTTCCCCTTCATGTGAAACTTGCTCTTTGTGACCTCGTTAGAGGACAGATTCACACTGGGGGGGGAGAGAGGGTTGGTGTTGTTTGGGTATGTGTTTTAATGACCTTACCCAATTTGCATATATATTTTCTGTCTTAATTTACCTGGTTTATATATATATATATAAGGCTTACCCTATTCATCGCACTAATTCCCTTGAACAATTTTTTTTTTTGATACACCCTTGGAAACCCTTTTGATTTTACTACCATTAGCCATTATATGAAATGGATTGAACATTTTTTTAAGTCTTGTTGATTTGGTTTTATTTTCATTTTTTATAGGCTATTTGGAATTTCAATGTGTTTGTCATCCTTGTAATGGCAATTGCACAATGAATCGTCTTTCCCACACTTGAAATGCGCCATACTTGTGTAAATATTTTGATTTGTCATATGCTTACTCACTTATACCCCCACACGATAAGGATTGGGTAAATGATGAAATATTTACCCCTCTTCCCTTACCCTAGGAATAAGATAAATGTTCTTCACTTACCTTTATACTTTGGTCAGATTGATAATTTTGCAAAGCCAATATACCCTAATCCATTTACCCGGTTTGGGTAAGTGGTGAACATCCATGAGAAATTTGCCCAAACTTGGCTGTAAACAAGATACAACTATTAACGAACTTAATCATCCTTCTATGTTCCTAGTTATCCATTGCTAGAAATTTGACTATTTTTTGTTTATAATTCAAGGAATTTGGCTATTGAAAGCCTTAAAAATCCTTTTCATTTTCTATTTCCAAATTCACCAATCTGGCATTATTTTGCCACAAAAAAAATCCTGATTATGGAGGCACCGTAATAACGACTTACTTGTAATAAAACATGATGAGGTGGACACTGAACACCTTATGGACCCACCTTAAAAATGCCTTAACATAAACCAGAAGGCAAAGACTGGGACTCAATTTGAATGTTTTTTTTAGGGATCTATCATATTTCACGGTTTTGAAAAGTGAAATTTGCTGCAGCTGACCTTAACCCTAATATTATCACAACATCATATCAATGACGATATCAATATTTCGTTAACGATTTAATCTTGAACACATTGTTAAAGCATTACAAAACACATGTGCAATGGAGGAGACAAGTTTGTGATAAGAAATTGAACATATTATATATTCTTGTGAAAGACATGGATGTGTACATAAAGCCAATCTCTTTTGGCATTTTGTGTGTTCAGTTAGTTTACTAGAGTCTAGGAATCATCAAAAGTTGTCACATGAAGCTTGCATTTGCATGCATTCAAAGTTGAACAGGATGGGAATCTTTATAGTGGTCATGACCTCACAATTTCTTTTTCGGATCTCCTCTTTCAATGGACAATTGATCTCCCCTAGATGTATTCCCTTATGTTTTTTAACACAAACACACAATTTTTTTAAGTATGCATGTGAGAGATTTTCGGAGTGTGGAAGATGGGCCTCCTCCTAGAGCAAAAAGAAACTTATTTTCTAATTCCTTTTTGGACCACACATGGGTTTAAAAACTTTCTCAAGTTCCCAGCCTTTTAGGATCCTCCCCCCCCCCCCTCCCCCCCCACCCCCATTACCCCCCCCCCCCACCCGGCCCCTTGGAGGTTGGGGAACAAGTTTCCCAACGGCCCCACCACTTCATTTTTGCTACCTTTTTT
>Ga0116227_10009354_pt1 | contig 17847 bp, 12 predicted proteins | sample S1TSphgellanicum_FD_89693 | JGI IMG/M metagenome (GOLD analysis project Ga0116227, IMG submission 89693) | Host-associated microbial communities from peat moss isolated from Minnesota, USA - S1T2_Fb - Sphagnum magellanicum MG | ecosystem: Host-associated > Plants > Peat moss > Unclassified... | reverse complement strand
TATTTTTTGTTTTTTTTTTTTTTTTTTTTTTTTTTTTTTTTTTTTTTTTTTTTTTTTTTTTTTTTTTTTTTTTTTTTTTTTTTGCGAAAGATCTAATACTTGGTTGAATTTGCATAAGTCATCTACAATGTGGGCTTTTCACAAACCTCACAATTAATTGTGGGGCAAAAGACTTAAGATTAAAATGGTTACACAAGGAACAAGTCGTGCTAGATATCTAGGTTTCCAAGTAGGTTTTGAGGTGCCATAAAAAGGAAGAAATACTGAAGTCATATAACAGATTTGAGGAAAACTAAATCAATGGGGAGGAAAACAAATTTCTCTACCAACTATGACTCTAGTCAGATCTATCAAGTTGTGTGAGGCTCCATTTGGTATTTAGCACCTTGTTTTGTTATATTCTAAAAACACCTTCCAAAATGTCAAAACCTTGGTTTGGAACTTTGTGTGGGGAGGGATGCCTGACAAAAGAACTAAAGCTAAGGTATTGTGGGATACGTCATCAATTTCATCCAATGTTAAGGGCATAGTCAAAATCTTTGACCTCAAGTTTAGGCCTAAGCTCTTATTGCGAAGTTAATTATTTGTGACCTAGTTTTAGAAGATGAACCTTGGAAGGTCTTGATTTAGTACAATATCCAATATTCCATCCAACATTGACATTATGGATTGGGCACCCAACCCGCATTGGTTATTTACAACCAAAATGATAGTTGTTAAAGGGTCCCCATTATGGTGGTGGCCATTTTTCGAGCTTGAATGGAGGTTCAACAAGGCGCCTTTATAATTCACCCATATGTAGGGTACAAAATTACAAGACAACCACTCTATCTTAATCTTAATGTTTATAATTAGCATAATCATATGTTGGGTGAGGAAGTTAATAGTAAGTTTCAACATACAAATTTATCTTGGATTAATAAACATTACGAGAAGGAAGATGTTAGAAATAATAATTATTTAAAAAGATGTTGGAGGAGAAATTTGTGAATTTAACCTTCTTTATTTTCAACTAGAGGGTTATATACTTTGGATTTTTGGAGGAAAGATCCCCAAACTTCACCTCAACCCAAAAGAATGGCAATGGAAAAAACAAATAAACCTTCAAAAGACAAACCTTTTTGGTTACATAATTAAAAGGGGATAAAAGGAGATTATTCAAGAACAAGTTTTCCAATTGAACTTTAATTTTGGATTACAACAATATGTGATCACATTTAAATAAAGAAAATTCATTTTTTCAAAGTTATGGCATCCTTGGCTTCTTCAAAAATTTCAACAATGATTTGGTTAATTTTAACAGATGGTCTTTTAGTTAGAAGTTGCACTATTACTATTCATGGTTTTTCAAAAGATCCAAATTAATTAACAATTTTTGTTTTACTAATGGACATGCACATTTTGACCATGAGATTGAAGCTTGAATGACATGTTTATTTTTGATTGGTAAACTTGCCTAGAATGACCTATTTGACTATATGTCAAATTGAACATCTAATCAAGTTAAACAAAAAAAATGATCACCTTGATCAAAATGGCTAATGGCTTTTCATCAATTGGGACATCTAATCAAGTTAAACAAAGCAAAATGACATCCTTAATCAAAATGGACAATGGTGTTCTAATCAAGTGGGTCATCTTATGTTACTAAATTGGTTAAGATAACTACTAACTAGGCTAAGCAATAGCCTAAGCTTACCTACATACCAACTTACTTACCTACATACATACCCACTTACCATCTTACAAACCTACCTACCTATCTACTTTTTACTTCCCAATTACCATGTTACATACCTACCTACCTACCTACCTACCTCTTAATTACTTCCTCCTACCATCCTACATCCTTACCTACTTACCTCTTACTTCTCACCTACTATCATACAACCTTATCTACCTATCTACTTAATTACCTACCTCCTATTTCTAACTTATTATCTTAAAACCCTACCTACCTCCTAATTTTGATCTACCATCATAAAACCCTACCTACCCACATGCCTCTTACTTCCCACCTACCATCGTACGACCCTACTTATCTACCTCCTGCTTCCCATTTACCATTTTACATCCTTACTTACCTACCTACCTCCTACCTATCACCTACCATCATACATACCTACCTAGTTCCTTAGCTACCTAGGCCTACTTACACAAAAAAAATTGGGTAATAATTGAGAATAAAATGGGTATAAATTTGATTAATCAAATGGTCCATTATCCAATAGTCAAAATGATTACTCAAATAGTCTACTAATAAAAAAGACCACCCCAATCATGTATGACGTGTCCAAATCAACTTGTCTAAATTGACAGGACGATTTTTTTGATGCCTATCCAAATGGGGTGCTTGTTGATTGGATTCTTTAATCAAAATAACCTATTTTTGTAATAGTGTTGGATAATTCAAATTAATCATGTAAGTACATGTAAATTATGTAATGCAAGGATCTTGGAAACAATAAAACATGTTTTTTCTTCATGTGAAACATTGGAAAGGATTTGGGGAAAAGTTTTAAAAATTAAAAAAAAAATTGGTTTCATCACAAGACTTGAATCTTAACAATCATTGTTCATTAGGGAATTACTTCTTACAAGTGACCATGAAGACTAGGGGGATATTGGATGGGATGTAAGAAAGAAGTGTAACATTTCATTGGAAACCCTATTTGATATTCTTTGATGCACATTTCTACTATTTATTGGGTTCAAAAGTGTCATTTCAAATTTAGGAATGAACATTTACACAAAAGAGTTCCATTTTTTCACTCTTGGTAAATTATAGTGTAGGCAAGCATGGGAATTTGGGCTAAATTTAAAATATTTGTGCACTTGAAAAACCCAAAGAAGCAATAGGCCATGGAGCAATGGTTCCTAAACATTTGGACAAATGGCAACCTTCTTAGCTCTTACCAAGGGCATATAAGGTGGAAACTGGTCTTTCATAAAAACTTTCTCACAAGAAAATTTGCCAACCACCTTCTTAATGTTGATAGCAACATTCTAAACATTTTTTTTAAAAATACCAATTCATCACTAGGCTCTCCACAACCAAAACCACCATCTCCAATGACATCATTGGGATGACATGAGGTGTTAACAAAAAAATACTCAATAACATTTTTTTGAACTATAGTTGGAGGCTACACAAGTTTCTCATATTCCTTCCCATGTCATTACAAAAATCAACCCTCCTATGGTAATTTTAAAAATAACATTATTAGAACTATGGAATGGTTACAAACTCCATTAAATCTTTAGGCACGTGGTAAATGTTGATATGTTGACATCGTTTTATTCTTGAATTCTATATTTTCACATATTATTCTCAAACATATAAAGTTTGTACTAATAACAACTACAAAAATCAGAAGTAAAATTGAATATAGAATACATTTTAGAATACATATTTGCAAAGTCATTGCCTCTATAATGGTCTAAAAACATAATTAAACCATATGGAATTGAAAAAAACAACACAAAACAAGTACATAACTTATCATACTAGTTTTTTTCCATCAAAATTCTTTTGTAACTCCTATCATGAGCTTTTCTCTCTCTTTTCTATTCAATATTTTCATCATAATAATAAAATCCTTAGCCATTTTCAAAACTCTTCTAAAAATCCTTCTCAAGTTCTTGCCATAAACCTCAATTCAAACTTTTCATAAGTCCTAATCAATTCAACTGTTCTATCTTGCTATTCCTTTATCCACTATGTCAAACACTAACATTACACTTCTGTCTAGTCTATCTAATAGGAACAACACAATTCTACCTTTAACATTACCTACCTTACATTTTGGATTTCATCTTCAAAATCCTTTGAATGGTAAAGTACAAAAATGTACTAACAAAAACGGTTACATACTCATTTTATTATCTTGGATGGACTAAATGTTCCTCATGATACACTATTGTGATTTCTTATACTACAACATGCACTCCCTGAGCTATGGATTATTCCCCTTCTACTATAGATAACCCCTCATTCTAAGGTTAAATCTATTAATGCAACTATTGTTGTGCATCTACATTGGTCTTTGTATGACCATTATCTTTTTCATCTTGGGATATGGTCTTGATTGTAGTAGTTGTACCAAACAATGTTGACTGAAATACAATAGGTGTTGTCATATACTTAGTTAACTCTATAGTTATAGGTACCTATTGTTGCAATTATTCCTCATGTACTTCTGTAAATCCCATTATAGTTTGTTTTATTGGGTGAACATCTTCTTGTTCAACATGAACTTCTTCCATGGTAGCTTCACCCTTCATTTCTTTAGATACTATTGACTGCACCTAAGGTGTTTCTCCACTTGTACTTGCCTCAAATTGGTCTATCTTTAATGTTGTAAAGCTTTCTTTTAAAGTTATAGAAGGTGATGCATATACAAAATTTGGGTAGGCTTTTGTTCAACTTCTTTTTGTAACTTGCTTCATCTATTTTATGCTCATCAAATAGCCCCTTAACATCTTTCTATAGAAGATCTTTTACCAAATTCCACTAGTCATCAATGTTTGATGCTTTTAATTCCATGGATTTGTATTTTGATTTCCAATATAGTATTTTACATGAGAAGGTTATCATATTCACACAATATGTGCTTAGAAAGATAAGGCTCCATGGTTGTCAATGTGTTCACAACTACATGTACACATTTGGCAGCATGTTGCAAAGTTTGTATTGATTTGTTGCATGTAGCTTGAGTTTGTTGTTTTGCCAAAACTACCTCATTCTTCATATGTACTGCAATTTGAATCTTCTATTCGAAGTTTAGGATCTCCGCATCTTATTCCTTGACAATGTGTTATATATTGTTGTTGTCTTGTTGTAATGTTACAAATTTTGCTTCAAATTCACATGTTTGTTTCTTCAAGGCCCAATACCTTTGTTTTTCCTTCTCCTAAATATATTTTAGCAAATCTCTCTCCTCTTTTATAATCTCCATGGATTACAGTTGTTGTTCAAAAACACTCTTCCTCTAACCTATATGGAACAATTCCATTTGAAATTTATTAAGTTATAATTTCTTAGTATGTAAAGCCTTTTTGGTTTGAACCTCTTGAGCCATGATCTTATGCTTTAATGATTATACTTCTCATATTGTAGTGTTGAGATTCCCTTGCATTTTTTATTTTTTTGCTTCACACTGAGTGTGTTCCAGCTTGAGCCCTAATAATTCGATTATGTCTACTCCATTATCTTACTGTAATGTGCCAAATGTTGGAACATTCCGACAATCTTCAGGTGTTCCTCAATCTCCTAGTTTAGTGATGCCGAAATTTGTGGTGTTTGAAACAACAAAGTATCACCATTAGACGTCCATGCTAATGGTATTACAATTTTATACATACCAATTTAAGATCTTACTTCATAAAAACTTGTTGATGAAAATGGCCTATCCTCCTACTACATTACAAATACAAATTGAAAATGTACATGTTCATTTTGTGGTGGAGATGGTGAACAAGGTGGAAACCATCTAATAGAATCCGGTTGTGGAGATATTGATTGTTGTCCATGCTTTTGATGTGGTTTTTCTGTGAACTCAGGCTATGTAGCCTATTGTCCACTAGTTCTTAAAACATTTGGCTCATGTTTGGCATGTTATTCTACATGGAAAACATGTTTTAGTGATGGTGGTCATTATGATTGGTCTTGAGGTTGTTGTGGCCATGGAATGGTATATGTGGCTAGTACCGCTGGAGCTTAGTTTAGTGCTCCCCTCATTTGCCTTCTCCTTTTGACATTCAAAGGAATCTCTTCTTCTTCTTTTCATCTTGGAATTTAATATTTTTTACTAAATCATTGTTTGTTTTTGCCATTATAATTCCGGGTTCATCCTTGGTGATCTATCAAATGAGGTTAAAGGATGTTTGGTTCTTCATAATTTGTCTTTTAATTCTAAAACACAAGCCCTAGATGTGGAAGCCTATTGTGTTTTGGCCAGCTTTGACATAGTTGGGATTTGTGGATTATTTTCAAGGAAAAAAATTGCATTAACACTTTTATGATTAGTGCAGAATGACATACATCCTTTTTGGCATCAACCTTCATTATACCTTTGAGCATCTTGTTTGTGAAACTATCCATTTGACTAATTCTCTATCCAATTGTTTATACATGAGGTTTGCCCAATCTATAGGTTTTCCCTAATCTTTTATCATAATTGAAATAACATTTTTATTATTAAAGTAATAGACCTTATTTCTTTGGTATACTATCAGGATAAGTGTAGGAAAACAAATAGTATATGGTTCTTTCATTTTGTTAACATTCCATTGCTTTGTGTTGATGTGTGTTCTAAGCAAAACAACACCTTGAAACACGGTTTCTGTAGTTTGTTTATCTACCTATTTCTTTTCCTTCTAACTAATGTTGGAAATTTTGAAAACATTTATGATCACATGTCCATCAACAACAATTACTTTCTCTCCTATTTTAGCATAGATTGTGTCCTCTCTCTCACACCAAGTATTGAAAAACTACACCAACCAATCATGGCATGGAGTTATCAAATTAATTGCAAACAATTTTACCAATCTCACTATAGAAGCTCATCTATTTTTCTACAACTCCCATTTTCACCCATGTCGTAATTCGCTCTAGCTCTTGGTATAAGATTGTTCTAAGGGTATGAAAATAAACCTCTTTAGTTTTGGAAAAAATAATAACATAGTTTGTTGAACCATTTTACATTGTTTGTTAGTTTTGGACTCAAAAATTGAATAACTAAAGTTTGAAAAACTTGGTATAGACTACTATTCAGAAATAGCAATGGGTGAAGGTGGTGGTGGTGGTGCTTATGATTGTTTCAATTCTTGAAACAATCAAAGGTTGTCTTATCATCAAAATCCAATGGCACCACAATTTTTAACACACCTTGAGGAAAAAAAATCCACTTTTTTTAAAGAAACCATAACCATTTCTCAGCTTCACTCCTTGTTCACATTACATTATGCAAACTTTCTTCAATTCTTCTTCCCGGGTCATAAAATAGAAAAGAAGGTGGAAATAAAACTTGGAGAGGTTACGATTTTGAAAATTCTAAATGTGAAGGTTTATGTACTTTTGACAATTTGTCTTCTACAACAATTGTTTCCTTTAATGCTATAACTTTCACACTTTCATGATTTTGTTTTTTTGAATTTTTTCTTTCTTTCTTATTATTTTAAAAAGTTTTTAAGCCAAATTTTCTTTGTTCATTTTGATGAATGGAAAACAATGGAAAACGAAAGAAGCAAGTGAAGATGACTAATTGTTCACAAGTGTTGTTATGACAAATTGACACTATTAATTTTCCTATCCCTTGATTTGTCATTTCACCTTTTAGGGTTTTGTGATTTGAAACATTGTGCCTCCTGCTACCATTTAGAGCTAGATGAAAATGAATGTGATTCAAGTCCACTTGAATCAATAACAAGTATTCAATTGTCTTACATTCTTTATCAATCTATTGAATCTATACCATGTATATTAGTTCTTCATCATTATCCTTTTCTTTGTCATAAACATTAGCATTGCCCTATCCTTCCCAATATACAAGTCTTGGGCCTCCTATGATCCATGGTTCGTCATCTAGAAAATTATAAGGTTTTAACTTATCCACATTGACAAGTATAGGGTTTGGATCAAATTTATCCATAATGACTAAAAGGATAGTATTATTTGGTAAACAAAATTGTATTATGTACATACCAAACCACCTCTTAGCGAACTTTCCAAGATGTGTTTTTTGTCTTTTTGGGAACTAAAACACATGATCTCCAAATTTTATTTTATTTTTGGATATTTTTGCTAACTCCACATAGCACGATTCCATATGTTGATTCCCAATAGTTCCATGTGCTTACAATTTGTTAATTTTTATTTTTTCTAGATCTATCAGTCTATTTGTGAGTACTTTAACAATATTCACATTTTTGTGGTCCCCACTAAATGTCGACATAACATAGTCTGTACACTAATTGATACACCATGTAGTTACCTTGTAAGTTGTTTTGTAAGAAAAAAATATAGTAGGTAAATGATTGTCCCAATTTGCCTTATTTTCACTCACTAGCGTAATAATGAAGTTGACAATGAACTTCATAGTTGATTCTACCTACCCATTTCCTTATGGATAATAGGTGGTAGAACTAAAATGCTTCAACAAAAAATGATTAATGAGGTATTTAATAACATCGTCAATAAAATGAGCTCCTTGATCTATTACTAAGGTTAGTGGACAACCAAACCTAGTTACAATGTATTCATAGAAAACTTTAATTGTAATATTTGTAGTATTCATCCGAAGTGCCTTGGCCTCCACCCATTTAGTAGTATAATCTATGGCTACAATGAATTGTCCTATTGGTTTGATTAGTCTAATAAAATCCAATCCCCATTTCATAAATGGTTCTTTTAAGACAATAATTACCAATTAACCAAACTTTGTGTTGTTAAACCTCTAATTAATTGGCAAACATTGTAGGATTTGCAATATAATGAAGCATCATTAAATAATGTGGGCCACTAGTATCTTACATCTAAGATTTTCTTGGCAATGTTGTCTACTATGAAATGGTCACATGCAAAACCTTCATGGAGCTTTCACAATATGTTTTATGCTTCATTTGTGGTCACAAAATGTTGAAATTTGTTGTTCTGACCCATGTAATATATAATTCCATCATGTACACATCATAAACATTATTTTCACACGATGAATTTAACATTCATTCATATGGATGTTCATCCATGATTCATAGTTAACTTTTAGTTCATTTATAATTAACTCCTAGTTAACTATTAGTTCATTCATAATTAATTCTAAGTAACTATTAGTTAATTTTCAATTCACTTTTGATTTACTTTGAGTTCATGTCTAATTAATTCATAGTTTATTGTTAGTGCATTTTCAATTAATTCTTAATCGATTCATAATTGAATCTTAGTTCACTTATAATTAATTCATAGTTAATTTGTAGTTTATTATAAGTAGTTAGCAAACTTCTTAAGAAGTTTCTTTAGTTGGTGAACACATGAGACTTCCATGGAAGCATATTTGAGTTAGGTGCCCAAAGGGGTATAAATAAAGGTAGGACCCCCCATTACCTTAAGTATGTTCAACACTAATTTGAGGTATGATTTTGTTATGTTCTTTTTATGTTTATGTTTGTCTACTTCATTGCAATAAAAACTTGTTTGTACTTTGGTTTTGCACACCTCATGTTATTGGTTTTAACCTTTGTGTTTTTGTCTTGGTTCCATTATTTTGTGTAAATTGGATTTCAATTTAGACCTATCCTTTCGTCATCTATCTTAGTAATTTTCGTGCCCATGACAAGACTATAAAGGTTTTGTTTTTTTTTTTGCCAACCTCTATTTTTGAATAGTGGTCAAAATTTTAGGCATTTGTCTTATTTACAAATAATCCTTCATTTTTTCCAATCAAATCGATTATAATTGAAACATAATTACATTTGTGATTTGATTAAATACACCTATTAGTTTTGTAGTGTTTGGTAGCTTAAATAATGTGTGTGCCATTGCATGTGTATATCCTAGCTTGTATATTACTATGAATTCATACTTTAGAAATAGAAATAAGCACCTAGCAATATGGCCTGGAACATGTATTGGTTTGTTCACTAGATAGAGTAAAACCATATAATTAACATATAACACAAACTTATTTTCTAGTAGGTAATGTTTGAACTTATGAAATGTGAATACCATTGTTAAGGCTTCATGTTCTACAATATCATAGTTTCCCTCTACTTTATTTAAGAGTCTAAAAACATAAAGAATAGGTTGATCATGTTTCCCTATTATATTTTATGCTAACATAGCACCTACGACTGACAATGATGCATTTGTGTGAACATTAAATTCTATATCCCAATTAAGAAATATAAAAATAAGTGCTTATATATATTTTTGTTTAATTAACTCTCAAACTATTTAACATTTTAAGGTCCACATAAACTATTTTATCTTCCCATAAGTTTAATAATTTCGGCCATTATGAATGCAAATTTTTTGATGAAACATTTATATATCCTAATCATTATGTTGAATACATAAATCTATTATGGATTTATGGGTAAAATCATTTGTGTTGCAACCCTAGCCTTAGGCTCGTGACCAAAGCAAGGGCTTGCGAAAGTGTGAGCCAAGAATGATGCCAAGGAGTCACATTTGGTGTCCCCAGGAGTGTACGAGAATGTGAGGAAATGAACCTCACACTCCCAAGTGAACTCCCACTTTGGGAGTTCGAATCCCGATGGACTCCCAAATCTTTAGAAGGTGATTGCAGGGATCAAAGTTCATTGGATTGAAAAGTTCTTTATATCATTGAAAACCTTTTGGAACTTAGATGTTTAAAATGGGCTCACATGATCCATTTGGATACTTAAAACGTAAGTTATGGCCAAAAGAAAGGCCGAAAGTCAAACTACCAATTTGACTCTTGATCATTAAAAGTCAAAAATCGCCCTGATTTCCTTGCAATCAGGTGGTGTGTCACATACTATTGAAAAGTTCTCGACAAGTGCTACAACTTTGCTTTAAACCTCATCTCAATCGGAGGTCTTCACACAAAGTTATGAGCCTGCAAAGTCGTAGAAGTCCCAATTTCGGGAATTTCGGGAATTTCAAGACTCCAACTTGGAAGTCCCAGGACAAAATAACATTTGGGTGTTGGTCCCATGACCAGGCACAAATAATACTATAAAGGGGAAGGTGGTGGCTTGTCCCAAGTTCGGGCCGTGGTGAGTCTTGTGAGTCCATGGTTGCTCGTGGCTTGTAATTTGTGCATCAAAAGTGCTTCAACTATGCATTAACCAACTTGTTGTTTGGTTTGTGCAAGTTCGTATGAGTAATTGATTTGCTTGTCATTTTTCCTAGTCCCCATCTTGGAGCTCCAACACGCCCCTTTACCCCCAAAGTGTTACAAATCAGGGAGCGTGCCCCACTCTATCCTTCCGTTGTTTTCACATTCAGATTCGTAGTTAAGTCTACCAAGGAGTTTGGGGGTGCGTTAGTCATGGTGAGTCTTGTGAATCCGTGTTTGCCCATGGCAAGTTCGTGCACCAAAAGTGCTACAATCATGCACTAACCAACTTGTTGTTTGGTTTATGCATGTTTGTGTGAATAATTAACCTGCTTATCATTCGTCCTAGTCCCCATCTCGGAGTTCTAGCATGCCCCTCTACCCCCAAAGTGCTGCAAATTATACAACATGCTTCAACTCATTATCCTTCCGTTATTTTCACTTTAAATTCACATTTGAATCTATCAAAGAGCTTGGGAGCGCATCAATTTGAACTATGACTTGGATTTTTTTAGGAACCGGTAGCTTACCTTTCTTGGATACTATAAACCCCAATATCATCTTTGAAAATGCCATAAATGCACATTTATTTGGGTTCAAACTAATCCAATTTTTTTTGCACTTCTAGAAGCATAATTTGGGCTTATCCAGATGAGTATCCATGTCATTATAAATAGTGAAATCATTGAAAAAAAATTTCATGAATATGTTTAGATAATCCTTGAAGGCTTTATTTACTACCCTCATCACAAATTTAGCATCTCATGATTTCATAATGGAAATCGTGTAAAATTTGTTCATTCATAATTCATACCTTTCACACATTAATATCGTGCATTGAAAACACATTTGAAACATGTATTTATTGGAAAATGTGAAAATTATCTGACATTTGTTCATTCATAAGTTCATACTTCATTTGTTAACACATTTATTCATGTGTCAAATGGATTTTTAACACTTGATATTCGTGCGTTAAATGTACGAACCTATGAATGAACGAACTTCGCATTAATTCATCACATGTTAAATTTGTGATGTTATGGTAAGTAGGAGGTCCATTTTTCATTCCAAAAGACATTAAAACCCAAGTAAAGACTCCCCAATTTGTTACAAAGCTTATCTTGTATATGTCTTTTGGTGCCATAGATATCTAGTGATATTTAAAGTATCCATCTAAGAAGGAATAAACATCATGCCCTACAATTTTGTTCAAAACCTTGTTTGTAATCTTTTTTTGTGGTTGCATTCAATTTTTTGAAGTCTATATAAATTTTCATTCTTCATGGGAACTACCACTATTGGTGACAACTAAATAACTTTTTTTACAAGTTATAAAAATCTTGTTATATTAATAATTTTTCTATGTTTTATTTAATAGTTGTAACATAGCTTGGATTCATTTTGTACCTAGATTGATGTGCCAATGGAATCAATGTGTCTAGCTTTATATGATGTTGTGTTAATTTTGGAGGTATGCCTTTCAAGTCCTTATATGTCCATACAAAGATGTTTGTGTATTCAATCAATATATAACTCTTTTGAAAAATTCATGTTCTCTTCATTCACCTTAATTGTCTATGCATTGTCCTTAGTTCCCAAGTTGATTTTCAAAAATTATTGATTTTTAGTTAAGGTCCATCATGCAATTTGTAATTCATATGTTTTGACCTTTGTGTTAATGTTTCATTAATTTGTACCCAACTGGGTTTGTGGTGATAGTATGTATCAAGATACACCTTGTATTCGAGAGCTATATCAGGTTATCCTTCAACGACTATTTTAAAACTACATATGTTTACTCTAGTATCTACTACAAAATTTGCGATATCTGTTGTTCTTTCAATCTAGATCATATTAACTACAATTGCATTTAAGCAAACCCATCTTTGGGTGGTATCGCTTAGGAACATCACCTTGATTTTCTTGGACCCATCAACTTTAAAAATAAAATAGGAAACACTTAAATAAATATTTTCATAATTCTTTTCAAGAATACATATATTAGGTTCCATATGAAATTTCAATAATATCAAAAACATTATGTATTTTGATGTTCCTATTCATTGTATTTGGGGGCGATCATAGTCAAACAAACCAAAAATCATGTTGGACAATTGAAAAACTATTAATTTTTTCCAAGATATTGGTGTAATGCCACTTTAATGTCATGTTGATCAAGGAAATTTGTGCTAAATGATTTATATGAGTGTTGAAGATTTTTTTAAATCATTTAATTTAATAAATTGAGTTTTGGTTTTAGTGTAGGACTTTTGAATTTTAACACCCCAAAATTAGTTTTATAAAACATGAAGCTAAGGATTTTTTTAATAACAAAATTTTGATGGGAAAAAAATTTGAAATGATGATAACCTACCATCCACATATGAAAAGCACTCATAATTTAAGAATCATGTTACTTGAAATTTTTAGAAATTCAAAATATAATTTAGAATGTTTAAATTTCAATAGTCATTTGTTAGATGTAAATGGGCCATAATGTGTATGACATTTGAACAACGTTGTCACTTATGATACAAGAAATTAAAGATAAAAATGGTTATCATATTTTAACATGATTTGAAATTATGATCATTTTCCAAAACAAAACATAAAATCTAGCAAAATTTGTACATTTAAAAAAAATTCATATTTATTCAAAAAAAGGTAAGATAAATAATGTAATTTATTGGGGGCATTGTAAATATTTTTGAGAACATGTTGCATAAAAAGTCCTTCAAAAAATCCTTGTTATGAAAAAATCAGAATGTTCAAAAAATGCCCATTTATGGTTGAGTCCTTTGTCACCATTGGTTCATTTGATTATGATTGCACCCATTTTAAAAAAGTTTTAAAAACATAACATTGGTGAGTCCTTTCCTTGAACTTTTTGGTTAGGAACACAATTTTGAAACATGATTTGAGCATTTTCTTGTGAATTTTTTTGCTAATGTAGTTTTGAAATCATTTTTTTATTAAGAAATTAATTGAATAAATATAATTTTGTTATGAATTTTCAAAGTTAAGGTTATTGATTTCCTAAAGGGTCATTTTAATTAGGAATACAAAATTTTCCATTTTTTAAAATTCCAAAATGAACTTCAAGCCATATATTAAAACATGTAATGGATAAACATGAGAAAAAATAAATTATAGTTGTGAAAACATTTTAAAAAAGGGGCTTAGAAAAATGATTTGGCCACTTTCAGTTCCTTAACCATTCCTTGAGTTGGTTCTCAGTGGTACCACACAAGGATGGGTTCACCCATTTGTAACATTTAAAGGCAAATTGATAGTGCCAATAGAAACCAACTTAGGTTCACTTACAAACATAAGCTCTTTATCTTCATTTGTAATATCATTCAGATAATTAAAACATAGTAAGGCTCATATTCTTTTTAGGTTAATACCCAAATGTTTGGTCTACTGTTATAATTTTAATGGTGTCATTTCCGTGTATTATAGTCATGTTATTCCCCCAGTCATGTGCCATTTTAGCATCTGTAAGCCATGGTCTACCCAACAACATATAATAACTAGAATCTACAATAATGGTAAATAGGACTATAAATGATTAGGTTTTACATTAGGTAGTAAATGAGGCTAGATGGTAGTTGATAGGTAGTAAGTAAGGTTAAAAAGTAATAGGTTAAATTAGGTATTACTTTTAGGTAGTAGGTAGCACTTGCAAGTAAAATCATAGTCAAAGGAGCCACCCAAGTGAGTGGACATTTCTTAAAACTACATTTTTGTATGTTTGAAAGATCACAAGGGAAACATAATAGTTTGGATTGTCATAATTTTTTTGGAATATTTTCCATTAATTGCAAAGTTTACATGTTTAAAGTTTGACATGAATCAAAATTATTTTTGCATGTTCAAAGCTTTCAAACTTTGAAATTGGACAACTTTGTATTTTTCAAACGTCCTTTTTTTCTACCAAATGTGCACCATTCCTTTTGAAAATTGGAGAGGATTTTAACATTGATGATTATAAAGGAAAAGAAATTTGAATTGATGAAAATTGCATTTATAACCCATTTGAGCACATTTGGTTCAAAAGTGTTTTTAACCTTGAAAATTATAGATTTTGAAAGTGTGGCTTCAACAAAAGTTATATATATGTGATAGAGGGCATGAATGCATGATATACATGATATAAAATCAATTTGTAATCAAGATGCATTTATATCTAAAATGCAGTGCTAAATGGGGTATCTGAAATACATAATTATAAATTATAAACCAACATAGGACTAACATGTATCATGTGCAATCCTTGGAAAAAGACTTTTACCTTGGTGCCCTTGGCTCTTTTGACCGTGATTTCACCCTTGCAATTATTATTTTTATCCCATATTGTTTATCTTCCATTTCAATATTCTAAAGTAGCTAAGGAGGCATTACAAACAATGAGAAATTGCAAAAAAATAATAATTGAATTGACCATTTGGGATGAGCCAATAAAAAAGGTTCAATTGTAAAGGTTAACCCATAATCATGAAACAATATTTTCCTAGTTAGTCGCTTAGGTCTAGAGACCCCTTTCCCCAAAACTTTAAATTCCCCCCCTTTTTGCTTTGCAAGTTGGGAGAACACATGTAAAGTTCCATCTTTGGCAAGAGGTTCATTGACACCACCTCCAACCCCTCATGCGGTGTTCTTATGCTTGGTAGTGGTCCCATTGTTCTTTCCCTTGAAGTGCTCTTTGTGTTACTCTTGCCCTTGTTGGTCATCATGTTACTTTTGTTCTTGTTGGTCATTTTGTAGCTCTTTACCTTCTTGGTCCTTGTGCTTTTTTTACATTGGTGCCTTGATGTTCCTTGTGTTTTTCTTTGCCTTGTTAATCCTTTTGTTGGTCTTATTAATTGTATTATTAATTGTGCTTTTGCTTTTGTTACAATTTATGAACTATTCAAGTATGTAATATTACATTAATTATTTTTCCATTTTTTATTACAATTACAAAAAATGGGAGTATTGCATTCACTTTGCCATTATGTTATTTTTTCCATTTACAACTAGTATTTACATGTGCATGAAAGTATTACAATTTACAAGCCACCCTTATTTCAAGGGGAAACTTATATAATGAATAATATTTTTTCACTATACCTTAGATGCAAGTACAATAATGTGCCTTTGGGCATTGATTGCATTATTAGCATTCAAGGTTAATTCCATATTATAATTGAAGAAGTTAAATTATGCTTAAGTAAATGATGACAAAGTTTTTGCAATATCCAAATTTGTCACATGTTTCTTTTGGCATTGCTAAATTCAAATTGTCATTCGTCTATAGGAGTTGATTAGGTAACTAGGTGGGTTCATGGAGGTAGGCCCATGTCAATAGGTAGTAGCTAGGTGGTTAAAGACTTACCTTTTTTTTTGGTAGCACTCATATTTTCACAAAGACATCCCTTAATTGGTAAGAAGGTTAAGTAGGTTGTTTCAAGTAGGTAGGTATATTGGCCATTAGTTGATAGGTAAGGAGAGGGTTAATAGGTAGGTGAGGCAAGGGAAATGTTAATTTTTTTGAAAAAGAATATAGGACATTAAATACATTAACTATGTTAACCATGGGCTTTAAGGGATAGGAGCATAATGAAAAAACAATCTCAATCTAAACACCATTTCACCATACATCCAAACCAATGCATTTATGGTTTGAACTTGCCATTCTAAAATGATGAGGAGATGTGAAACACACTTCTTGGGTGAGGCCTTCTAGAGATTATTTTTAACCATGAAATGTTAAATTTGGACTAAGAGACTCTAATTTAGTTTAAGGATGATATATACATAAATGTTTAGAAGTAGCCCAAAAACAATTTTCAGGTTCTTACAATGGTATTGGTTTTTTGGGGGTGTTTAATTTTGTCCATGGCCCAAGTATAAGTGCTAGTTCATCCAAACTAGTTTACACTCATGTTTGGTGAGTATTTGATTTTGTTGATGACCTTAGGTTTAAGTTTGTGAACAAAACCATTTAGTTATAGTCTTTTGAAAAATTTCAAAATTAGAAAACCTCTTGTTCTATTTTTCTTTAAACCCTAAAAAAACTAATGGTTTTCATTAAAGAATTGGTAGGGAACCACTGTGTTATGGAAGGTTATTTTTATATGTTTTTATTTATTGAAAACCATGGTTATCTATCATAATCATTTAATTTTTTTTGATAATCATGATTATAAAATTAAAGAACCGTCTTGAGAAACAGAAGGGGGTTGATGCCATTTTTCAACATTGGTTTTAAGTGATTTATCATGCACCATGCACTAACATATTAGAAATATATTTAATAATACCTTAACTTCTAAAGGTAAAAAATTGAGTAAAATACATTGAAAAGTGAAGCAAATTTGTCTACCTTAACATTTTGTAGGATAAACTTCAAGCTAAAATTCAACTTCTAGGGCTTTAAATTGGCATTATTATTAAAAATTCTGCCTCTATAAGGTACTGATAAACATGGGCAAAACTATGGATTGCTCACAAGCCCCCTTGGTGCATCATTAGGCTTTTTTCACCACTTCTTGTGGGGGGATAATCTCATTTTCATAAGACTCATTGTGCCAATGGCCTATTTGGGAAATTGGGCTTTTGTTGCACCTATCATCATAATTAGATTTTTATCAGATAGTTCCCATTCTTATTGGAGGTGGTAGGCACTAATAATTTTGATTTATTCCCATTTGAGGGTTGGCGTAAAAACTCCTCCCCCCATACATGGTGATTTATGTTCCCCCTTTTGTGTAGTTTGTAAAAGAGACGAGTAGATCAATATTTTAGACAAATTGCATGACCATTCTTTTTCTAGGGGTGTATGCATTCTAAGGTGGTTCACTTTTTGAAAAAACAAAATATCATAGAAATCCATTTTATAGTGTTAAATATTTGAAATTTTTTGGTACCATGTGTTCAATGGTAATAAAGTCCATGTATAAAAGAAAATAAATTCCATATTAATAGGAGCCTACCTACATATTCCAAATATATACACCTTTAGAAAAACATTTTG
>Ga0116227_10009353_pt1 | contig 17847 bp, 19 predicted proteins | sample S1TSphgellanicum_FD_89693 | JGI IMG/M metagenome (GOLD analysis project Ga0116227, IMG submission 89693) | Host-associated microbial communities from peat moss isolated from Minnesota, USA - S1T2_Fb - Sphagnum magellanicum MG | ecosystem: Host-associated > Plants > Peat moss > Unclassified... | reverse complement strand
TCGCGGTCATCTTGACGGCGCGCGCCGCGTAGATGCCGACCGCCGCGCCCGCGCCGAGCCCGATCAGTGCGACCCACCATGCGTCGGACCAATCGAGGTTGAAGCCGGTCGCGACGAGCGCAATCACCATGCCGAGAATCGAGATCGAGTTGCCCAAACGCGCCGTCTTCGGCGTGTTCATGTAGCGCAGGCCCATGATGAAACAGACGCCGGTCACGAGGTAGGCGAAGTCGATCAGGAGTTGGGCGGTCGAGCCGTCCGTCACGTCTCCCATTATTTTTTCGCTCCGTCGGCCGCGGCGTTCGCCTGCGCGGGCGTTTGGCGCGGCTTGAACATCGCGAGCATGCGTTGCGTCACGACGTAGCCGCCGAAGACGTTCAGCGACGCGAGAAAGACGACCAGGACGGAGAGGACCGGCCCGAGCTTCGGTTCGGCGACGACCGCGATCAGCAGCGCGCCGACTAACACGATGCCGTGGATCGCGTTGGTCGCCGACATCAACGGCGTGTGCAAGGTCGCCGGAACCTTCGAGATGACCTCGAGCCCGACGAAGACGGCCAAAACGAAGACCGTCAGTTCAGTGAGGAGATGGAATGCGTTCACGCGTTGCTCCCGGCCAGTGCCGCTTTGGTGGGTTCGTGGATGATCTCGCCGTCCTTGACCAGGGTCGTACCCTTGACGATCTCATCGTTCATGTCGAGGTTGAGGGTGCCGTCCTTCGCGATTAGCGTCAAGAGCGTGAACACGTTGCGCGAATAGAGGACGCTCGCGTCGAAGGGCATCGTCGAGGGCAGGTTGGTCGTGCCTACGATCGTGACGCCGAACTTGACGACGGTCTTGCCGCTCTCGGTCAGCGCGCAGTTGCCGCCCGTTTCGGCCGCCAAGTCGACGATGACCGAGCCCGGCTTCATGCCGCGCACCGCGTCTTCGGTGATCAGCAGCGGCGCGCGGCGCCCCGGCACGGCGGCGGTCGTGATGATGATGTCCATGCCGTGCATGTACTCGGCTAGGAGCGCCTGCTGCTTGGCCTCCTGCTCGGGCGTCAAGGCCTTTGCATAGCCGCCGGCTCCGGCCGCGTCGACGCCGAGGTCGAGTTCGAGGAAGCTCGCGCCGAGCGACTGGACCTGTTCTTTGACCACCGCGCGGGTGTCGAAACCGGAGACGACGGCCCCCAGCCGGCGGGCCGTCGCGATGGCCTGCAAGCCCGCGACGCCGGCACCGAGCACGAAGACTTTGGCGGGCCGGATCGTGCCGGCCGCGGTCGTGAGCATGGGCAGGAAGCGCGGCGACTCGTTGGCGGCGATCAGGACGGCCTTGTAGCCGCCGATATTCGCTTGCGACGACAGCGCGTCCATGCTCTGGGCGCGGGTCGTTCGCGGGATCGCGTCCATGCTCAGCGCCGTGATCTTCTGCGTCGCGTACGCTTCCGCCGAGGCGGGGTCGCCCAGCGGCGATAGGAACGCCAGGAGTGTCTGCCCCGGCCGCATCAGGGCCAGCTCCGCGGCGGTCGTGCGCGCGACCTTCGCGATGAACTCCGCCTTGCCGAAAACCTCGGCCGCATCGACGGCCAAGGTCGCGCCGGCGGCTTCATAGGCTTCGTCGGTAAACGACGCCGCTAGCCCCGCGCCGCGCTGCACCAGCACCGAGTTTCCGGCTTTGACCAGACGGCCGACCGTCTCCGGAACGAGCGCGACCCGCCGTTCCCCCGGAACGACCTCCGCCGGGACGCCGATAACCATGCTTTACTCCTCCTAGTACGAGGGGACACGTCCCCCGATCCCCCGGGAATGCGGACGGCTTCGCCGTCCGCATTCCTGCCGCGGACTCCCGCGGCGCTCCATTTTTCGACCATGACGCCGAGCGCGGGGCACCGTGTGTGAACTCACGGTCGCGGTACCGCGCGGTTTAACGCGCGACACCTCGAATGGAGACCGCCCTCGCTGCTCGATGGATGCGGTCGCCGGTATGGTGGCGCGCATGTGGTCGCCGCCGGGCGAACGCGCCGGGGGAAGTTTTTACCGCTTCCGATTGGCGCGGTCCTAGCGGCCGGCGCGAACCAGCGCCGCGATGACGAGGAGACCGAGGGTTCCGCCGCCGTGAATCGCCAGGCTCAACGGGGCGGCGCGGCCGCGCGCGGCAGCCACGAGGGCGAAATCGCTCGCACCCACCAACGACGACAGGGCGAGGGCCACGGCGAGCGGGCCCCGCTCGCGGCGGGCGAGGAAGGCGGCGATCATCAGGCCGATGACCGCGTCCCGCGCGCCGACGGCTCGGAGATAGGCGATCTGGTCGGGGCCCTCGATCGCGATGCCGTAGTTGTCCGCCAGCGCACGCGGGGCGGCGAGCGCTCCGGCGCCGAGGCCGAGAAAGGCGAGTGTGGCGCAGACGGAGAGCGTGGAACCGATCACGGTACGCTTAGACGCCGCGCCGGCGCGCGTAAGGTGCCGCCCCGCGTTCTCTTGAAGGAACGCCCGGCGTGGAAGCCGTTCGCGAACTCCTGATCGTCATTGTGGGCGGGGACGCGCTGGCCTTGCGCGTCTGTCAGGAACTGATGGAGCATACCGGTTCGCGGGTGACGCTGCTGTGGCACGCCGACGCCGGGTTGCGCGCGAGCGTCGATCGCATGGGTGCCGGCTTCGCCCCGATCTCGTCCGACGAACACCACGCTTTGCTGGGCGCGAATATTCTGGACGCGGCGGTCGTCATGGCACTGACCGAGGACGACCACCTCAACCTGCAGTTCGCGCTGACGGCGCGCGATCTCAACCCCGAGATCCGCGTCGTCCTGCGCCAATTCAGCCGGACCCTGGGCCGCAAGATCGAGCAAAACCTCGAGAATTGTTCGACCATCTCCCTCTCCGCGCTCTCGGCCGCGACCTACGCGAGCGCGGCTGTCGATCCGGATTGTTTCTACGGCGTACAATTCCCGGATATCGACGGCCCGCTTACCGGCTTTATGACCAAGACCGCCGGCGCGGCGGGCGTTGCCGGCCGGACTCCGGCCGAGGCCGAACGGATGCTCGAGGCCAAGATCCTCGCGCGCGGCGGCCGAACGGATTTTCCCCGCGATGCGTCCTTGCGTCCGGACGACGAACTGACGCTTTTTTCGGTCGTGCGGCCCGCGCCCCCGCGAACGCCGAGCGAGCCGCCCGCGAACGCGCAGCCGCGCCCCGGGAAACGAGCGCGCCTCCTGCGCAGTCTCGACCCGGTCGCCCGCGGCGCACTGGCCGCGGCGATCTTCATCTTCGTGTGCGGTTCGATCTTTTTCTTTTTCGCGTTGCATCTCGATCCGCTGACGGCCGCGTATTTCGTCACCGCGACGATGACGACGACCGGCTACGGCGACCTGTCGGCCGAACGCGCGGGCCTCCCCGGGGAGTTCGTGGCGATCTTGTTGATGCTTTCGGGCTTGACCTTTTCGGGGATCTTCATCGCCATCCTGAGTTCCCGCTTCACCCAGGCGCAGTACGTCGCCGTGCAGGGCGTTCGACGCATCTCGCGTCGCGGCCACATCATCGTCTGCGGTGCCGGTAACGTCGGCGGTCGCGTTATCGAATTCTTGGTGCGGCTCGGCTGCGAGGTCGTCGTGCTCGAGACGCATCCGACGCCCGAGATCGTCGAGCGCGCCCGCGAGCGGCAGTTCGACCTCATGACGGGCGACTCGACGAAGGATGCGACGCTCGATCTCTGCGCGATTTCCGATGCCGCGGCGCTCGTCGCGTTGACCAACGGCGATACGATGAACTTGGAAGTCGCGCTCGGGGCGCGTGCGCGGGTGCCCGATCTCCCGATCGTCATGCGCGTTCAGCACGAGAGCTTTCAGAAGTCCGTGCGGCAGCACTTCGATTTCGGCCGGACGTTCGGAACCGCGGCGCTCGCCGCGCCGGTTCTCGCGGGGCTCGCGCATTCGCCCGGCGTCCGCGGGCGCATCGCGATCGGCAACCTCGAATACTCGATCGTCGACTATCGGCACGGCGCGACGCTGACCGAACCTTCCTCGCCCAATTGCATCGTGCTCGCGGTCTGGCGCGACGAACGCGTCACGTTGCTCGAACGCTTCGAAGACGCGCAGCCGTTCGAGCGCGTTTTGCTGCTGTTTCCCGTTTGGGAAATTCGTCGCGATCCTTGGCTTGCGGCGGGCGAAGCGTCGCCGGCAGCGGGCAACGATGCCCCCGCTGCGGCCGAGAAGGCCGATCCGTTCGCGCAAAACGTCGCGCCGTGACGTTGCTCGCGGACTCGCCGCTGCTCGATACGATCAACACGGCCGTCGGGATCTGCACGTTGCTCGTGCTCGTCGGCACGGCGATCGCGGGCCTCATTCAGATTCGCCACCTGCGTGCGAGCAACGAACTCGAGGCGATCCTCACCCTCTCGGATCAGATGCGCGAGCCCGAATTACAGCGCGCGCTGCGTTTCGTTCAACTCGAGCTCGAGGCGCGGCTGGCCGAGCCTGCGTACCGCGGCGAGCTCGCCGCCATCGGCTACGTCGATCCGCAGCGTCATCCGGAAATGGACGCGTGCAACTGGTTCAACCAGCTCGGGACGCTCGTCAAGAACCGCCTGATCGATCGCGAGACGTTTCTAGAGCTCTACGCGCGGCTGGTTGCTTACTATTGGGAGCGGCTGACGGGCGCGATCGCACTGTTGCGCCGCAGCCGTGGGCCGATGCAGTATGAAAACTTCGAGTACCTCGCCCTGTTGTCGAAGAAGTGGATAGCGGAGTACCCCAGCGGCGCGTACCCGCCGAAGGCGCAGCGCCTGGACGTCGCGGACGTCTGGCAGGAGGCCGACGCGGGCCCGCGCTAGCCCGGCGTCCGCCGCCGGGTCCCGGCCTTGCCGGCACGGCGCGCTTTCTCGCCGCCGCCTCGGGCGGGGGCATTCTGCCGTTTTTCAGCGGGCTCTCCAAACGCTACGGCCCGGTGTCGTCGTTTCCGCTCGGCGCGCAGCGCATCGTGCTCGTCGACGACCCGGCGTCCATCGAAACGATCCTCGTGTCGCGGCAACACGAATTCGTTCGCGACACGGGCGCGACGCTGCTGCGCGAACTGGTCGGCGACGGGCTGCTCACGAGCGAAGATCCGGCTCATCTCACGCGCCGCCGGTTGATGCAGCCGGCCTTTCATCGGACCCGCGTCGCGTCCTACGCGACGGCCATCGTCGACGAAACCGCACGGGTCACCGCCGCCTGGGGCGACCGCCCGTTCGATATCGGCACCGAGATGGCGCAACTCACGCTCGCGGCCGTGGGTCGTGCCCTCTTCGGCGGCGACTTGCGGGACGAAGCCCGCGCGATTTCCGGCGTGTTGGCCGGCGTATTGCGCCGCGGCGCTTCGCTCGGCGCGTTGCTCGCGTTCGCCGCGCCGTTGCTCGGCCCGCTGCACCGAATTTTCCCGAACCGCGCGAGCTTGCTCTTCCCGCGCGAGCGGGCCGAACTCGAGCGCATCGTCGCGCCGCTCGTCGCGCGCCGCCGCGGCGCGGATGACGCGCACGACGTGGACGACGCGAACGACTTGCTTTCGCTGCTTATGGCGGCCCGCGACGACGGCGGGAGCGGTCTCGACGACGCGGCGATCCGCAACGAAGTCGTGATGCTGGTGCTGGCGGGTCACGAGACGACGGCGAACGCGCTGACCTGGACGTGGTATCTGCTGGCCCGGCACCCGGAGGTCGAACGGCGCTTACACGCGGAGTTGGACGACGTTCTCGGCGGCCGCCCGCCGGAGTTCGCAGACGTACCGCACTTGCGCTACACCGCGGCCGTATTCGACGAAACGCTACGGCTCTATCCCCCGGCAGCCGCCTTCGCGCGCCGCCCGCTGCACGCGCTCGAACTCGGCGGGTTCGCGATCGAGCGCATGGCCAGCGTCTTCGTGAGCCCGTTCGTCACGCAGCGCAACCCCCGGAACTTCGAAGATCCGCTAACGTTCGAGCCTCAACGTTGGTTTGGGCCGGCGCCGGCGAAATTCACCTACTTTCCCTTCGGCGGCGGCAGCAAGATGTGCATCGGCGAACCGTTCGCGCGGATGGAAGCGGTCCTGGTGATCGCGTCGATCGCGAGCCGTTACCGCCTGCGGCGAACCGATGCGGCACCGGTCGCGCCCGCGACGGCGGCACTGCTGCGGCCCGAGCGTCCGATCGAGGTCGAGGCGGTCCGGCGCTAGCTTCCGTTTCGACAACACCGTCGATAAAGCGCCGAGCGACTGCAAACCTATGTGAACACGCGGCCGCTATACGCTTTTGGCGCGCGCGTCCATGCGGCGTAAGCGGTTGGCCATCACGTGCATGACTTCGACCGCGAAGAACGGCGTATTTTGCAGCAGGTAGAGGAACCGCTTTTGATCGATCGGCACGACTTTGGCGTCGGTCGTGGCGCGCGCCGTGGCGCTGCGCGGGCTGTGATCGATCAAGGCCATCTCGCCGAAGATCCCGCCGACGCTGACCGTCTCGAGCGCCTCGCCGGCGAGCGAGAGTTCGATTTCACCGTCGATGACCAGGAACGCGAATTCACCCGGGTCGCCCTCGGAGAAGATCGTGTCACCGGCCACCAGCGACTTGGCTGCCGGATCGTCGCGCAGCACGTCGATGCTCGCCACCGTCGCGCCGTTAACGCGAAGCGGCCAGCACGCCGAGCGCGACGACGTTGTGCAGCACGCCGATCTTCGCGATCTCGACGTCCATCGTGGACCCGTCGCCCAGGAACTCGGGCGGCGTGCGGGCCATGCCGACGCCGTCGGGCGTACCCGTCGCGATGACGTCGCCGGGCTCGAGCGTCATGCCGCGCGTGAGCGACGCGATGATCTGACGCACGTTGAAGATCATCGACGCCGTGTTCGACGACTGCTTGACCGTGCCGTCGATGCGGATCGCGATGTCGAGTGCCTGCGGGTCACCGACCTCGTCGGCGCTGACGATCCACGGCCCGATCGGGCACGTGTCGTCGAGGCTCTTGCCTTTGAACCACTGCTGGTGTTCGCGCTGGAGATCGCGCGCGGTCACGTCGTTGAGGCACGTGTATCCGAAGATCACGTCGAGCGCTTCGTTTTCGCTAACGTCGCGGCAGCGCGTCCCGATCACGACGGCCAGCTCGGCTTCCCAATCGTACTCTTTCGAAACGGCCGGGGAGAGGTGCAGGGTCGCGCCCGGGTCGGCAATGGCGGTCGGCGCCTTCGTGAAGAAGGTCGGGACGTTCGGGAGCTTGAGCTCCCGGCCGCTGGCGCGGGCGACTTCCTCGGCATGGCCCATGTAGTTGCGTCCGACGCAGAACACGTTCTTGGCGGGTCGCACCGGAGCCAGCAGCTTCGCGCCCTCGAGCGGAACCGCGCCCTCGGGCGCCAAGGCGGCGCGTTCGGCGGGCGAGAGCGCCAGGTAGGCCTGGAGCGTCGCGATGGACTCGGGGAACGGGCGCAGGCCGGTCGCGTCGATGACGGCGAGGCGCGGCGAGCCCTGGTGGACGAAGCGGGCGAAGCGCATAGGGTCACGAGGCTTCGGCGGCGCGAGAGCGCAAATCCCCCATCATGCGGGTCGCGATCTTCGGTGGCACGGGCGGGGTGGGCCGTTGGTTGATGGCCATCGCGCGCGAGAACGGCGACCACGTGAAGATTCTGGTCCGCGACCGCCGGAAGCTGCCCAAGGATCTGGGCGCGGTCGGCGTCCTCCAGGGCGACGTTCTCGATGCTGAAGCTGTCGCGGCCACCGTGGGCGGCTGCGACGTCGTCTTCTCGGCGCTCGGCGCCGACGGCCTCGGCCCGACCACCGTTTACTCGCGCGGCACCGCCAACATCATCGCCGCCATGCGCGCCTCCGGCGTCACCCGGCTGCTGGTCGTCTCGTCGGCCGGCGTCGACGACGATCCGAACATGAACTTCTTTTCGCGGCGCATCTTTCTGCCGCTCGTGCTGCGCAACGTGCTGGCCGACATGCGCATCATGGAACGCGAGATTCAAGAGAGCGGGCTGGTCTGGACGATCGTGCGCCCCGGTCGCCTGACCGACGGCCCGCGTAGCGGCCTCTACCGTGCCAACGACCGCTTCGTGCCCGAAAACGGTCGCGAGATCTCACGCGCCGACGTCGCGGATTTCATGTATCGCGTCGTGATCGACGAACGCACGCTCAAGAAGGTCGCCGCGCTGACGTATTAGGCGGGAAGCCGCCGCAGGACCTGGCTCACCAACAGCCCGCTGATGCCGATCGCGTAGAATTCCGGCAGCATGCGCGGCCCGCCGAACGCGAGCAACACCATCGCGATTGCGAAACCTGCGCTGAATATCTCCGAGCGCAAGCCCTGCGCGAGCGAGGGACGAACCGTTTCGGACCCGGCAACGTCTGCTGGGCCCAATCGCGGCACGAGCGATGGTACGGCCGCCCGGTAGGCGTCGTACGTCTCGCCGTAGCTGGCTCGCATCAGGGCTGCTTCTTCGCGGATCAACATTCGGACCAGGATCGCATTCGCGACCACGATGAGCGCGAAGCCGAGCGGCGGGGCGAGCAGCCCGAACCCCACAGCCAACAGCAACGAGCCCAGATACAGCGGATCGCGCAAGTAACGAAACGGCCCGGCGACGATCAGGCGATGGTTTAGCGCGTTCTGGTTCCAGACGACGGCCGCCCGCAAATACGACGCGCCCCACACGCGGATCGCCCAACATCCGATAACGCACAGCGTGGCCAGCGCCAGCAACAGCTCCGGTCCGCGGTCGCCTAAGAACCTTCCGGCCACCACGAAGGTGGGGAGCGTCGGATCGTTACCCGGCGTCAGCGCGTCTCCACCGACGAAGCCCACGAAATACGAAGCGGCGAAGATCAATTCGCGAAAGCGGTACCACCACGGGGAGCGTCGCTGGGTCATGGTGCATGTACGGAGCCGTCGTGGGGAAAGTTTCGAGCACGGTTCGGGCGGCCAGGCGATTGCATGCACCGGGGCGCCGGATGGAGAACGACGCGGCGAACTGTGCGTTTCCGTGGAGGTTCTCCCATGCGCCTATGCTTCGTTTTCGCCGCGTTCGCGATTCGCGCGATGGACGCGTTCGGCACCGCGCATCCGTCGCTTTCGGAAGACGGTCGAATCATGTTCCAAAATTGGGAACACTTCGACGAAGAAACGGAAAGCGGCCACCCGGACTCCTGCGTCGAGTAGAGCGCGGGTCGGGCCATTAAGTGGCGGATTCGGGCGACGATCGTTCGACGGGCGAGGGCGAGCGTTTCGCGCGGCTGACGCGCGGCGTGCGAATTGACCTCGTCATCGCGGTCTGCGCACTACTGGTGTCGTCGCTCGCGACGGCCGCATCGTGGTGGCAGACGCGCGTGATCCAACAGCAGCTCAGCGCGCAGGTCTGGCCGTACATGAACGTTAGTGAAACGGTCAGCCCGGATAGCTTCAAGATTCTGTTCAACAATGACGGACTCGGGCCGGCGGTGCTGCGCAGCGTGCTAGTCGAGGTCGACGGCAAGCCGGTCGGCGGGTTCGTCGGCTTGCTGCACGCGGTGCTCGGAACGCACCTGCGTTCGCGCGCGAAGAACGGAGAGATCGCGCTCGATCTCTCCACGCTCTCACCCGGAAGCGTCCTGCGCGCAGGCGAAACCGTCCAAGTCTTCTCGTTGACCAGCAAGCATTACGCGCCGCTCCTCTTCGACGCGTTGAAGCGCATCAAGTTTCAGACGTGCTATTGCGCGATCGTGCCGGGTTCGTGCTGGCTCGCGGACTCTTCCGCGGGGGGCGATCCGCGGCCGCTCCCCGTTTGCCCGCCGGTCGAGCGCGATCTGCTCAGAAGCGACGACACGACGCAAAGCCGGGTTATTTAACTCTTCCGGCGCGTCAGGTGCCACTCGTTGCAGTACGCGCAGTGATACGTGAAGAGCGAGCCGGACATGCGGTTCATCGCGATGTGGGCGCGCGCTTCCGCTTCGGTGCGGTAACCGTCCTTCGAGCTACAGCTGCGCTCCATGTCTTTATCCTGCAGTTCGTCGAGGCCGTCGCGGCTGCGCAGCCACCACTTCATCACGTCGAACTCGGTGCCGTCCTTCGGCTTCGGGTTTCCCTTGCGCCTAAATCCACGTGACGGCATCGTCGAAGGTCCTGCGGGTCTTGGGCGTCGCGACCAGCGGCGCCACGGGATTGCCGACGATGAGGCTGGTGAAGATCTTGAACCCTTTGGGCACGCCGAGGAGCGCGACCAGCTTCTTTTGGAAGCTCAAGCCGCGCGTCCAGCTCGAGAAGGCGCTGGCCAAGCCGAGCGAGGTGGCTTCGAGTTGCATCGCCATCAGCGCGCAGGCGCACGCCTCGACGGATTCGGTCAACGAATCGTCCTGCAAGGTGACGATGGCATAGCCGTGCTGCGGGAGCACGTCGCCCTTAAGCTGGCGTTCGAGACCCTTGACGAACAGCGGGTGATTGAGCCGTTTGTTCATCGCCGCGAAGGCTTTGCGGCCTTTCATGAACGTGTCGCGCGAGGCGTTGCAGCCGGCGCGCAGCGTCTCGTACGCCGCGCGGTCGCGGACGACGACGAAACGGACGGGCTGCGTATTGTAGAGGGAGGGTGCGAGGCGCCCGGCTTCGACGATCCGGCGTAGCGCCATCGGCGGCAGCGGACCCGGGGCGAAGGCCAGCGCGTGCGAAGTCCGCTCCAGCAAGGCAACCGCGTCGGCCGCTTCGCTCCGCAGGCGCGTTCCGTTTTCCATGACGTTCATCGTTTCGCTTCGTCCCCCGATTCCGGCTAATGGTTTCCGCTGGTGATCGCGCCCAGGCTCGGAAACGTGTTCGCCTTCTTCGCATCGTGCGCTTTGCGGTCCGCCGCGGCCATCGCATCGACGGCGCCTAGCGCCTTCGGGTTCACGCCGCCCGCGCGGATCAGCGCGACTCCCCGTCGCACGCGTTTGCTCGTGGGGTCGTAATCGTACGTCAGGCGAAAGACGCCGGCAACCGCGCGACCGTCGGCGGTCCGGATGAAGGCCTGCAGCGCGTTGCCGTACGTCATTGCGTTGAAGGCCGGGTCGGGCGAGGGCTTGCCGGAGCGGACGCGCGTCACCTGGCCCTTTGCGTTGGTCTCGACCGTGAATTCGGTGTGCTCGGGCTTGTCGGGAACACTGGTGCCGGAGAGGGCCGGCGCGGGAGCCGGCGCGGCGCAGACCGGCGCCGTGGCCGCGCTCGCGCACGCCGCTGCTAGCGCCAGCGCGACCACGCGCGCGCGCACGTCAGTTGCGCGAGAGGACGACGAAGCGCGTCCCGCACGAGCCGCAGGCAACGATCACCTGGTACGTCCGCCCGAGCCTGCGCAACGCCGCATTGCCTGCATCCGCCGGCGGCTCGTTGCCGCACGAGCCGCAGTTCAGAGACGTCGGGCTTCCATCACGATCCACATGCTCGCGCTACACCGCGCGCGCGGGGGATGCCTGCGTGGCCCGACGAAAGCGGAGCGGCGTGAAGGGCCTCTTCTTCGCGCCGGCGGCCGCGCTGTTCATCGCGCTCGGGTCGGCGCATCCGGCGAGCGCGGGCGGCGCGGCGGATTCCACGCTCGGACTCGTTCGTCCCGGCGCGGACATCGTCATCAAGAGCATCTCGATCCGCACGCCGGCGGACGCGATCGCCGGGACCAACGACGTATACTACGTCGTAAGGTTCAACTTCACCAATCATCTGGGAAATACGCTTGCGCCGCGGATCGATCACTTCGCGATCGAGGACGATCAGAAGCGCCGCTTCCTCGGGGCCGACGGCGGAAGCCCCGCGTTGGTCGGCATCAGCAACTATCCGGGCCAGCTCAAGGTAGGCGATTCTCACGAGTACACCGTCGGGTTCCGCGTTCCGCTCAGCACCCAAGGCACGTTGTTCTACGATCCGACGTTTTAGCTCGCGCGTGCGGTTCGGGCCGGCGTTGGCGCTCCTTGCGGTGTTGCTGACGACGTTCGGGCCGGCGTTCGCGGCGCGACCGCTGCTCGACCACGGCCAGTGGGATGCCTATTTCGCGCTGTTCGCGCGCGACGTCTACGTGCCGTGGAAACCCTCCACGATTCGCCTCGACACCTATTCGGGCGCTCCCGTCGACTTCGCGGCCTACAACGTCGACCCGGCCGAAGTGATCGTCGCCGGCCAGAACCGGACGCCGCGCGCGATCGATACCTCGCACCGCAAGCCCGTCGTGCGCTGGCGATTTTCCCCGCCGCCGGGATACCGCTTCGTCTCGAGCGACGTCGCGCTACCGCTCGGGAGCCAAGAAGGCTTCTACGTGGTCGAAGCCCGCCGCGGCGATGCGGTCCAGCAGGTCTGGGTCAATCGCACCCATGTGGGACTCGTGACGAAGGAGAGCCCCGACGGGCTCGTCGTGTGGGGCGTCGACCTGCGCAGCGGGCACGCCATCGCGGGCATGACGGTCTCGTTTCTGGTGGGTCTGACCCTCGTCAGCAAGCACACCGATGGAGACGGGCTGATCGTCTGGCACGATCGGCCGCGGCCGACCTTCGCCCTGGCCGAGCACGACGCGGGGCGCGCGTTCGTTTCCCTGCTCCCACAGGCTCCGCTGCCGGCCTCGATCGTCGGCCTACGCCTGGAATCGGCGGTGGTGCGGGCCGGGGCTTCCGTCCGCTTCGTCGGTTTCGCGCGCAAGCGGACGCCTCAAGGCTACCGCCGCGAGCCCGGCGACGCCCGGGTCACGTTCGTGGGTAACGGCGCCACCTTGTCCTCGACCTCGGTCCACCTCGATCAGGCCGGGGCGTTCGAGGGCGAAATCGCGGTCCCGGCGGGCCTCGAGGCGGGCGATTACGCGATCCTCGCGGCGGCGGCCGGCGGCGTGGGCGGAACGACGGTCAGCGTCGATGCGGCCGGCGACGTCGCGCTCGCGATCCGGTCCGGCTGCCCGTGCGATCCCGATCGCGACGTTTCCTTCGCGGTGCTCTCGCGCCGGGACGAGCTGCCCGTGCCCGACGTGACCGTCCGGGTTCGGGTCATCCGCACGCCGCACGTCGTCCCGCCGGGCGCGGCCGAGGACGCGGTTCGCTGGGGCACGACGGTCGTCTTCGATCACGTCGTGCGCACCGATGCCGACGGCCACGTCCACATCGACATCCCGCCTCCGAGCGACGGATTGGATTCGACGTACGGGATCCGCGCGACGTCGCGCGGCGCGAGCGCGACCTCGCGCATCGTCGTGCCGAGCGCTCGCCTTTCCCTCGCGGTCGAGCCCGTAACGGCCGGCATCGACGTCGGCGCGCCGGCCGCGTTCGACGTGCGCGGCTTCGACCCGGCCGACGGCACGCCGGCCGTGGGGCTCCCTGTCACCGTCCGCCTCTCCCACGGCGCGTCGGTCCAGCAGACGAGCGCGGTGCTGGACGCGCACGGCGCCGCGCACGTCGTTTTCGAACGCGCGAACCTCGGCTCCAACCTCGCGCTAGCGGAGGCCACGGTCGACGGGCGGCGAGCGCTCGACGTCGCGGCCATCGTGGTCGAGCCCAGCGCCTTGTCCGGGCGGACCGTCTCGGGCCAGGACGCCGTGACGGTCTCGACCGACAAGGACCGCTATCGTCCGGGCGACCCGATCGCCGTCCGGGCCGACGCCGCCGGCGCCTCGGGTCAGGCCCTGATCACGCTCGACGGCGCGCGCACCTATCAGGCGCGGCTCGTGCCCGCCGCCCACGGCGAAGCCCGAGCCGAGCTCAGCGTCGGCGATCCGCTCGGCGCATTCGACGCTTGGGCCGCGTTCGTGCGCGACGGCGCGATCGCGACCGGCAGCACGAGCGTCGCGATCGACGGCCCGGGCCGCGAGCGCATGACGGAACTCACGCTGGACAAGCCCGCCTACGCGCCGGCCGACGTCTTGCACGCGACGATCCGCGACGGCGGCCTGGCCGGCCCGGCAACGATCGCCGTGCGGATCGCCGACGGGCGCGAGAGCGGCCCGGCGCTCTTCGACGACGCTCCCGACGTCATGCGGATCGGCGCGACCAGCTTCCAGGCCCCCGCGTCCGACGATCCGGAATGGCACGCTTACGTCGCGCCGGCGCGCTCGAAGGCCAGCGACATCTTCGCGGCCGAACGGCCGCGCAAAGTCGAGACCGAGATCACCTCGATCGGCGCGGCGGCGCCGCGCACGTTGCTGTGGCGCGTCGAGCGTTCGTCGGCCGACGGGATCGACGTTCCCGTTCCGAGCGAACGCGGCCACTTCGTCCTTTCGATTCTCAAGATCTCCGACGACGGCGACGTCGGCGCCGCGTCGGCCAGCTTCAACGTCCAGTGAACGACGCGCCGTCCGACGCGCGGCTGATGCTGCTCGATACCTACGGCCTGGTGTATGCGGCGTTCTTCGCGATGAAAGATCGGCCGCTGACGACCTCGCGCGGCACGCGCATCGAGGCCGCATACGTCTTCACGACCACGTTGACGAAGTTGATCGCCGACGAACGCCCGACGCACGTCGTCGCCTGCTTCGACCGGGGCCTGCCGGCCGCGCGCGTCGCCATTTTCGAAGCCTACAAGGCGCAGCGCGAGGCCATGCCGGACGACTTGCGTTCGCAGTTCGCGCTCGTGCGCCGCATCCTCGAGGTCTACGACATTCCGACGCTCGAGGTCGAAGGCGAGGAGGCCGACGACGTGATCGCGACCCTCGCGCGCCAAGCTGAAGAACTAAACGAAACGACCGTCGTCGTGACCGGCGACAACGACCTCTTGCAGATCGTCGACGACCGGACGACGGTGCTCGTCCGCACGCGCATGGGCGGGGTCAACCGGTACGATCGCGCCGCGGTCGTGGCGCGCTACGAACTCGAACCGCGGCAGCTTCCGGATTACCGCGGCCTCAAAGGCGATCCGTCCGATAATTTGCCCGGCATTCCCGGCGTGGGCGAAAAGACCGCGATCAAGCTGATCAAGAACGCGGGCTCGCTCGACGCGTTGCTCGCCGATCCGGCGCTGGCCGGGTCGCCGAAACTCGAAGCGCTGGTGCGCGAACACGGCGAGGTGGCGCGCCGCTGCCGCGACGTTTCGGTGATCAAGCGCGACCTCGACGTCACGATTCCCTGGGACGCCGCGCGCTACGTCGCGCCCCCGCCCGAGAAACTCTTCCCCCTCTACCGCGACCTCGAGTTCAAGTCGTTGCTGGCGAAGCTACCCGCGCCTTCCAACGACGCGCTGCTCTTCCAAATCGAAGACGTGGACGCGCTGCGCGGCGCCTACCGCACGTTCGTGCCGTCGGTCGATCCGCCCGAATTCGAGCTGCTGGCGTCCCTGCTCCGCGAAGCGGCCGGCGCCGAGCGCGTGAGCGTCTGCCTCCGCGGCGAAGACGAGATCGGCGTCTCGACGCAGGCCCAGAGCGGCTTCGCGTTCCGGCCCGCGGCGCTGACGCGCCCGCAGGTCGCGGCCGCGTTCGCGGAACTGCTCGACGGCCGCGTGCCGCTGGTCGTCCACGATTGGAAGGGCCTGCAGAATTTCTTGCGTTCGCACGACGTGTCCGCGGCCGCGGACGCGGCCCTGGCGGACGATACGATGATCGCGTCGCACTTGCTGAACCCCTCGCGCAGTTACGCCAACCTCGACGATGCGACCGGCGAGTATCTGGGCAAACGGTTGCCGGCCGACGCGTCGGCCTACGCCGACGCGGCGCTGCGGATCGCGCCGGTACTGCGCGATCACCTCGCGCACCGCGAACAAACCGCGCTCTACGCCGACGTGGAACTGCCGCTTGCGCGCGTGCTCGCGCACATGGAAGCGGCCGGCATCGCGGTCGACGCCGCCGAATTGGCGGGCCTCTCGCACGACGTCGACGCCGCCGTCGAACGCTTGCAAAACGAAATCTATATCCTGGCCGGCGAGACGTTCAACATCGGCTCGCCCCAACAGCTCGGCACGGTGCTCTTCGAAAAGCTCGCGTTACCGAACGGCGGCCGCACGAAGACCGGTTGGGCCACCGGTATCGAAGTGCTGCAGCCGCTGGCACGCGAACACGAGATCGTCGCGAAAGTCCTCGAATACCGCGAAGTCACCAAGCTCAAGAACACGTACATCGACGTCATTCCCAAACTCGTCGGCTCCGACGGCCGGCTGCGCACGATCTTCAATCAAACGACGACGGCCACGGGCCGCCTCTCGTCGACCAATCCCAATTTGCAGAACGTCCCGGTGCGCACGGAACTCGGCCGCCAGATCCGGCGCGCATTCGTCGCGCAAGGTCCGGACCGGCTGCTGCTGGCCGCCGATTACTCGCAGATCGAGTTGCGCATCATGGCGCACCTTTCGGGCGACGAGGCGATGCGCGAAGCGTTCCGGCGCGGCGACGACATCCACGACGTCACCGCGCGCGGAATCTTCGGCGTCCCGCCCGGCGATCGCGTCGACCCCAACCAGCGGCGGATCGCGAAGTCGGTCAATTTCGGCTTGCTGTACGGCATGTCCGATTTCGGGCTCGCGCAGCGACTGGAGATCGAACGCGGCGTGGCGCGCGCGATGACCGAAGCCTACTTCGCGCGGTTCCCGCACGTCCGGGATTGGATCGACCGCAACCTCGAGTTCGGCCGCGAGCACGGCTACGTGGAAACGCTGCTCGGGCGCCGGCGTTACATGCCCGACCTGCGCACGCGCAACTACGCCCTGCGCAGCGCAGCCGAGCGCGAGGCGACCAATGCTCCGATGCAAGGCAGCGCGGCCGACCTCATGAAGCTCGCGATGGTCCGCATCGACGCGGCCCTGCGCTCGGCAGCGCTCGCGACGCCTGCAGGCGCCATCAGTGGGAGATCCGTCGCGAGAACGCAGACGGTGGAGGCTCCGTCCGCTGCGGGAACGCAGAGCGTGGAGCCTCGGCCCAGGGCGGGCACGCAACTTGTGGAGGCTTCGCCCACGGCGGACATGCTGCTGCAAATTCACGACGAACTGATCTTCGAAGTCGACGCGGCGCGAATCGACTCGGTCGCCGCGCTCGTTAAGCGGGAGATGGAAACCGCGATCGAACTGACGGTCCCGCTGGAAGTGACGCTCAAGACCGGGCGTACGTGGTACGAGGTGGAGCCGTATGAAGCGTGACCTCCCCGCCGTGCTGGTTTGGGTGCCGCTTCTCGGAGTCGCACTCTGCGCGGCGGACGTGCCGCCGGCCACGACCGCCACAGCCGTTTCGGCCGTGACGAGCTGCGCCAACCCGCATCTCCCGGCCGAAATCCTGGCCGGGGAGGGGCCGCTCGGTGGCGCCACGCCGCTGCCGGTCGTGGACGCGACCGCGGGTGACCGCAAGCTTCGCCTCGCCGTCGCGAGCGACGAGAGCACGCGCGAACTGGGCCTGATGTGCGTGACCCGCCTGCGTCCGCACGCCGGCATGATCTTCGTGTTCCAGAAGAGCGCCGCCCAAGAGTTCTGGATGAAGAACACGCTGATTCCGCTCGACATGCTGTGGGTCGCCGCCGACGGGACCGTGACCAACGTGGCGGCCGAAGTGCCCGCCTCAACGATGCAGACGTCCGACGACCAAGTCGCCCGCCGCACCGGCAACGGCCGTTTCGTGATCGAGCTAGCTTCCGGTGAAGCCGCAGCGGACGGCATCGCGACGGGGAAGCGCCTTGCTCTACCGCCCCTGGCGGCCTCGCAATAATCGCGCGGGACCCTGGCTCCGCCGGGAAATCTAACGCTCGACTAAGAGGCAAATAAGCGAGCCAAGAAGAGCCCGTAGGGCTTCACCGGCGGCGGGGCGCGCGGAACGTTAGGAGATCACCGGCGACGGGGCGGGCGGAACTTTTCCGGCCCGCCGGCTGTTACACCATCCAGACGTGCCTGAGCTTCCCGAAGTCGAAACGATCGCGCGCGGTCTCGCGAATGCGGTTGTCGGTAAAACGGTCGACTTCGTTACGGTGCTGCGGCCCAAAGTGGTCTTCCCCGAACCCCAG
>Ga0116227_10009351_pt1 | contig 17853 bp, 13 predicted proteins | sample S1TSphgellanicum_FD_89693 | JGI IMG/M metagenome (GOLD analysis project Ga0116227, IMG submission 89693) | Host-associated microbial communities from peat moss isolated from Minnesota, USA - S1T2_Fb - Sphagnum magellanicum MG | ecosystem: Host-associated > Plants > Peat moss > Unclassified... | reverse complement strand
CGCATCCGCGTCAGCGGGCGGTCGTACGTCGCTGTTCGGGACGTGCGGGCCGCCCCTGCGGGGCTTGCGCGCGTGGCGGGCGCTGACGGCGCTGCTGCACGAATGCGGCGTGCGGATCGTGCGTGAAGGCCGGGAGTTCCGGCGTTTTCGCGCGGGCCAAACGTTTGCCGAGCGTCTTCTCGATCTGCGCGAAGTACTTTTCCTCGTCGGCGGAAACGAACGTGATCGCATCACCGGTCGCCTGCGCACGCGCGGTGCGGCCGACGCGATGCACGTAATCTTCCGGCACCATCGGTACGTCGTAGTTCAGCACGTGGCCGAGTTCCGCGATATCGATGCCGCGCGCGGCGATGTCGGTCGCCACCAGCACGCGAAATTTTCCGCGCTTGAAATCGGTGAGCGCTCGCGTGCGCTGCGCTTGCGAGCGATCGCCGTGAATGCGATCCGACGGAATGCCGTTCTTCTCGAGAAACGCTGCGAGCCGGTTCGCGCGCGCTTTGGTGCGCGTGAACGCGATCGCGCTGAAGATGTTGTTGTCTTTGAGCAACTCGAGCAATAAATCGTTCTTGCGCTGCTGATCGATCGTGTAGACGGTCTGCGTGATGCCGATCGCGGGGCCTTTGGCCGGCGCGAGATCGACGCGCACCGGCTGGTGCAGCAGCTCTTTGGCGAGCCCGCCGATTTCGGTCGGAATCGTCGCGGAGAAGAATAGCGTCTGCTTGCGTGCCGGAAGCGCGCGGAGCACGCGACGGACGGCGGGCAGAAAGCCCATGTCGAGCATGCGATCCGCTTCGTCGAGCACGAGCAGCGTAACGGTGTCGAGCGAGGCCGTGCGTTGGGCGAGGTGATCGAGCAGGCGGCCGGGCGTCGCGACGATGATGTCGGTGCCGCGCTTGAACGCGCTGGCCTGTTGGGCGAAGCCGACCCCGCCGTACACGGCGGCGATCTTCACGTTCGTATGTTTCGCGAAGGCGGTCATGTGCTGGGTGATCTGCACGGCCAGCTCGCGGGTGGGGGCGAGGACGAGCGCGCGGGTCGTGCCGCGGGGCAGGTCCATCAGCGCTTGGATCAGCGGCAGGCCGAAGGCGGCCGATTTGCCGCTCCCGGTCGATGCGCTTCCCAGTACGTCCTGGCCGGCGAGGGCGGGGGGGATGGCGGCGGTTTGGACCGGCGTCGGTTCCGTAAACTGCAGGTCGCGGACGGCGCGCAGGAGCTCGGGACGGAGACCGAGCGAGTCAAAAGAAGGCACAACGATCGTTTCTGGATGTGGGGGTGACACGTTAGTTTCTCACGTTGCCCCTCCCGGGTCAACGACCGCGGTCGCTAGAACGAGAATCTATTGGCAAAGATGAGTTCATGCTGCGTGGAATGCCGGAGTAACGCATCCACCGCTAGTCGTACACGCCGCGCACGCACCAGCCGCCGGGTTCGCGCGCGAGGCGCACGAGCGAACCGTCGTCGAGCAGCACGTCGTACTCGTCGCGCACGACGCACTCGCTGGAGCCGGTGAGCGGCGCCCACCAGCCTTCGTCGATACGCCAGGGCCCCGCGCAGTCGAGCACCAGCGCTTCGGGCGTGCCGACGAAGCGCGGCTGGCCGCCGATCACGCGCACGGCCACCGGCTGCGGCGCGAGCGGGCGGAATTGCAGCGTCGCGGTCGCCGGCAGCGGCGCGGGCGTGGCGACCGCGTTCCAGGTGCGCGTGACGAGCGGTTCGAGGGTGAACGGCTCCATCGTCGCGCGGCGTTCGTCGCGGGCCGCCTCGGCGAGCTGCGGCCGCAGCGCGCGGCCTTCGCCGAGTGCCGCTTCGAGACGCGCGAGCACGATGCCGAGGGCGTCGGGGTCGGGGTCGCCGGCCGCGAACAGCGCGATCGGCACGCCGCCGCTCTCCAGGCCCTCGGCGGTGAGCCGCAGGCCGATCACGGGCGCATCGAGCGTGATCCCCTCGAGCCGCGCGCGCAACAGGTCGAAGAGCGTCGCCGGCAGCGCGGTCGGCTGCGCGACGCGCACGCTCAGCTCGCGCAGGTCGCCGTTCTCGCACTCGAGGGCGAGCACGAGCCGGCCGGCGCGTTTCCCCGCCGTCCCCAGATCGTCGACCACGGTGCCGACCAGCGCCCGTAACGCGAAGAGCACGGCGTCTTCCGAGGTCGCCTCGCCCTCGCCGTAGAGGCGGCGGTCGATGCGCAGTTCGCGCGGCCGCGGCCGCAGCGGCCGGCGGTCGATCCCGCGCGCGCGGTCGTGCCAGACGGCGGCAGCGGGCCCGAAGCGGCGCACGAACGGCCCGTGCGGGAGCGCCGCGAGCTCGCCGAGCGTGGTGATGCCGAGCAGCCGCAGCCGCTCGCACACGTTGGCGCCGCACTCGAGCAGTTCGAGTGAGAGCGGGGCGACGAACGCGGCCGGATCGCCCGTGCAGATCGCATTGCCCAGCGTCGCCGCCGCGTGCGCGACGAACGGGTTAGGGCCGAAGCCGAGCTGCACGGGAAGGTCGAACCCAGCCAGCGCTCCGCGCACCGCCTCGAGCCAGCCGGCGGCGCTGCCCTCGATGCCCTGCATCTCCAGCAGCGCGCGGCCCCAGCCGTCGTCCTGGACGAGCGGCGAGGCGGCGTCGAGCGCGTCGAGCACCTCGTGCCATACCGCGGCATCGCGCGCGGTATCGTCGACGACGGTCGTCGCCTCGTGTGCGACCGCCTGGGCTTGCACGAGCGTCATGCCCGCCCGCACCCCGAGCGCCGCCGCCGGCAGAGAGCAATCCACCACCCGGCCGCGCTCGATCCGGTCGGCCACGATGATGGGCGCCGCGAGGTCGACGGCCTGGCTCAACCGGGCGACGGCGAGACGATAGGCGGGGATCCAAACGCTAACGACCGGCATGGGGCGCTCACTGTATCGAACACATGTTCGGTTGTCAACGTTCGGAACGCTTCCGTCCGCGGGGTATACTACAAGCCAAGGGTGTTGATGCCGCGGGGCTTCCCGTTTCATTCACCAGATGAGATCGATGGCCGATTCCAAGCGAACACCGCCTGTCCCACCCCTGCGCGTGACCTCCCTCAACCCGCTGCGTGACGCGCAAACGGTCGGCCACGCCGTTGCGACGCCGCGAACCGTCGAGGACGCCAAGGCGACAGCGCTCCGGCACCGCTACCAGCAACTGCTGGCCGATGTGGCCGCCGCCGAGAGCGATGCCGAACGCGAGATTCGGCTCGCAAGTTTGCTCGTGCACCTCGGGCACGCGTGCGATGCGATCGCCGGCGACATCACCACCCTCGCGAAGGGGGCCGACGGCATCGAACGGCGCGATGAGCTGCTCGGGGAAATCACGACGGAGCTCGTCACCCTGGCCGACCTCTCGTCGGCGCGCGGAGCGCAAGCCACGTCGTGGCGCGACGCACTCGCCGAACTGCGCGCCACGGCCGAATCGATGGTCAAGAGCAACGCGCGCGATGCAGCGCACCTCGCCGCCCTCGATCTCATCTTCGAGCGCATCGATCACGCCGAGCGCCGGGCCAACAAAACGCTGGTCAGCTATCTCGGCTACATCTCGGCCTGACGTTCGCTAGAGCGAACGGCGCAGCGCTTCGATCTCGGCGAACTCCTCATCGGTGAGGCGGAAGGTCATCGCGTTGATGTTGCCCTCGACTTGCGCCGCCGACCGCGCGCCGACGATCGCGGCGGTGACGGCCGGATGGTGCAGCGTCCACGCGATCGCAACTTCGCCGGCCGAACGCTCGTGGCGTTTGCCGATGGTGACGAGCAGGTCGACGATCTTCAAATTGCGCGAGAGCTTCGGCTCTTGGAATTCGGCATTCTTCGAGCGCCAATCATCGGGCGGGAGCGCGAGCGCGCGCTCGCGCGTCATCGCGCCGGTGAGCAGTCCCGCGCCCATCGGCGAGTAGACGATCGTCCCGATGCCGCGCTCGAGGCAGAACGGCAGAATCGTCTGCTCCACTTCGGGCTTCACGAGCGAGAACGGCGGTTGCAGTGAGGTGATCGGCCCGACGTGCAAGGCGCGTTGCATTTCGGCGACGTCGAAGTTCGACACGCCGATGTAACGCACGTGGCCGGCGCACTGGAGATCGGTCATCGCGGTCCACGCTTCTTCGATGTCGGCGATGTCGTCGGTCGGCCAATGGATCTGATACAGATCGATTGCCTCGACGTTCAAACGGCGCAGCGACGCTTCGCATTCCGCTTTGATCGACGCAGCGGAAATGTTCTCGACCGGCGTCTTCGCATCGTCCGCCGACGGCACGAGGCCGCACTTGGTGAACACGTACGGGCGTTCGCTCATCCCGTCGAGTGCTTTGCGCACGATCTCTTCGGAATGGCCGAAGCCGTAGACCGCGGCGGTGTCGATCCAATTGATGCCGAGTTCGACCGCTTTGTGAATCGCGGCGATCGATTCGGCATCGTCTTGCGCGCCCCAACCGAAGCGCCAATCGCCCCCGCCGATCGCCCACGCACCGAAGCCGATGGGCGTGATGTCGAGATCCGAGTTGCCGAGCCTGCGCCGTTCGACCGTCGTTTCCACTGCTGTCGTTCTCTCCGATAGATGGGTGTGGGTTGGGTTAGGGGATCGCGCGCACGATCGCGTTCGCGACTTCGCCGGTGGTGAGAAACCGTTGGATCAGCGAACGGGGCCGCGCGGTTGCAAAGAACTGGCGTTCCATCTCGGCTTCGTCGATCTGCTGCGCCGCGGCGAGCTGCTTGACGAACATCTCACGCCCTGGTGACGATCGCGATTTTTCCGTGTAGGTCGAGATCCACGAGAACGAGTGTACCCGCCTATGCGCTCGAGATGCGCCGACGTTCGCCGGGCGTGGCGAGGTCGCGTTCGCGTACCGCGACGAGCACCGGCCGCGGCTCGAACGGGGTGCACGTGAATGTCGCGCTCGCGCCGGGTGCCGCGCGCTTGTGCTTGCGCACGGTCGCCCGCACGTCGTAGCCGGCCAGCTCGCAGAGGTGGCCGCTCTCGCCGTTCCAGCGCACGCGTTCGATCGTCGTCTCGACGTGCACCGAGGCGAAATAGCGCAGCTCGCTCGACGGCTCGACCCCGAGCGCGACGAGCAACGCGTTCGCCCGGTGCGCCAGGCTCGCGAGGCGCGTCCAGGTGGCGGAACCCGTGCCGCGCCCGCTCGGTAGCGCCGGGATCACCACCACGGTGAACGCGCCCGAACGCAGGACGATGTCGGCGGCGCGCGCCGCCGCGACCGGATCGGTGACCGCCACGCACAGCAGCCGTTCGAGCCGCACGCCCGCGGCCGCGAGCGCCGGCGGGAAGAGATCGTTGCCGATGAGCGCCCCGAGGCCGCTCCCGGTCGCCGCCGCCAGCAGCCGCGCGGCGAGCGCGCTGCGTCCCGAACTCGGCGCGCCTTCGAGCGCGGCGATCGTACCGCGCGGAAAGCCGCCGCTCAGAATCCGGTCGATCTCGGGGATCTGGGTGCGCACGAGCGCGTCGTCGCCGAGCGCGAACGCCGCCGCCGACGCCTCGCGATGGCGCCGGTCGAGGGCCTCCCGCAACGCGGCAAACGCCGGATTCGCACCCATGGGAGACCGAGAATATCGAACATACGTTCGATTGTCAATCCACTAGGCATTCTTGTTCTGGGCGATTATATAGTAATTTGCTATACAATTGGCGCCTACTGTGCTAAAACTCTTGATGTGGGTAAGGCCGAGGACGTCCTGCGCGACCTCGCAGGCGAGCACGATGGTTTCTTTACAACACTCGAAGCCGGCGAGGCTGGGGTTCCGAGCGCGATCGTAGTGCAACTCCATCAGCGCGGCCGCATCGAGCGCGTTGCACAGGGCCTTTATCGTTTTCCAATATGGCCGACTTCGGAGTTCCAGCAATACCAAGAAGCCATTCTCTGGCCGCGCGTCTACCGCAATCTCGACTACTCCCTAATCTCGCATGACTCGGCGCTAGAGTTCTACAATCTCACGCAACTCAATCCAAGTGTCGTCCATGTGACTCTCCCCCAGCACACGCGAATCCGTCGCACGGCACCGTCCTGGATCCGTCTGCACTTCCTCGCTGTTGCCGAAAGCGACCGCCGCTGGGAGCATCGAGTTTCCGTTGTGAGCATCCCGCGTGCGATCGAGGATGTCGCCGAAACGCGAGGGCTCGATGTCGTGCACCAGGCTGTCTCTGAAGCGCGCGAACGCCGTCTCTTACGGGAAGACGAGCTCGCCCGCTTAGTAACCCGCTTCGGATCTTCACTTCTCGAACCGTATCATGCCGCGGCCCGATAACCCGACAGTTCGCCGTAGCGCGCTTGAGCGCCGTATAACGCGAGCTGCAGTTGAACGTGGTACGACGCAAAGGCGTCTGCGCCGACTGATCGGCTTCACCGTCCTCTGTGAGGTACTGGCAGAGGCGCAGTATCGAGGAATTCTCCCACTGTTCTTTATCAAGGGTGGCGTAGCAATCGAACTGCGCCTGGGTCTGGTCTCGCGGGCGACACGCGATATCGATATCGGTCTCTGCGCGCCGCCAGAAACGCTCATCCCGGTCCTTGACGAGGCTCTTGCCGTCGGCTTCGATGACTTTCGCCTTCGTCGGCGGAGCGCCGCTCGCGTTCTTGAAAATGGCATTCATCGGCTCGAGATCGCACTCGACTATCTCGACCGGCCATGGGCTACGATAGCCGTTGATCTCGGTCCAGCGACAGAAGATTCTGAGACCGATGTTGTTCCGCCGCTTGACCTTCGCGACATCGAACTTGCCACCGAGCACGCGGTTCCATGTCTTGGCGTCCACGAACAGATTGCTCAAAAAATGCATGCCCTCACCGAACCAACACCATACGGGCAGCCAAACCCACGTGCTCGCGATGTACTCGATATTCTTCTTCTCATCGACCACCTCGCGATTAAACTCGACGACGTACGCATTGCGTGCGAACGTATCTTTGCCGGGCGCGCAACGCACCCGTGGCCCGTTCACGTATTCACTTTCCCGCCGTCATGGTCGGCTATTCTCGCGCAAATCGCACGAGAAATTGGCTACGACACCGATCAGTCGTCGGTGATTCAGCGTCGGTTCAACGATCTTCTTGGGCGTCTCAGTGAAGCTCCGGCGTTGCCAAATTAAGTGAACCGCCAGTCCGGTTGCTAGAACTTCCGCTGGTAGGTGAAGACGTAGCCCGAGACGCCGGGGGGCGGCTGGAAGGCTTGCAGCGTGTAGTTCACCGGGGTGAACGGGTCTTGGCCGCCGAGGAACGTGCCGCTCGCGACGATGCTCGGCGACTGGTTACCGGCGTTGAAGAGCGAGAACTGGAGCGCGGCATTCCGGTGGAGCTGGTAGGCCAGGCCCACCACTTCACGCTGGTCGGTGCCGAACGTCTGGTGGAATGATGCGGTCAGGTTTTTGCCGATCGGCCGCGATGCGCCGGCCGTGAAGCCGTTGCCGTAGTCGTAGCCGAGCGCGAGGTCGGAGAAGCCCAGCGACGAGCCGAGCTGGCTGCCGATCGGCTCGAGCAGACTCCGCGAAAGTTGCGAGCTCAGATAGCCGCCCGCGATGGTGGCCGCGTTGATGCCGCCGCTCGACGTCTGCGTCGTCTGCACGCCTTGCACCGCGCCGAACGCCTGCGCGTTGAGCAGCAAGCCGAGAATCTGTTCTTTCGTGTACGACGGGTTCGACGCGAGGTCGAGGTTGAGGTGCGTCGCGGGGCCCGTGACGTGCAGCAGAATGTCCGTGTCGGGATTGGCGATCGTCGTGGTCGCCGTCGCGTCGACGTCGGGGATGAGTCCGTCCGACGGCGCGAACGTGACGACGCCGCGCTGCAACGTGAACGTGCGATACAGGCTCAAGCTGCCGTCGGTGGACTGCAGCGATCCGTCGAGCGTCGGCGCGGCGAGCGTGCCGCCGACGGTCACCGCACCGCGCGCACCGATGTCGACGCCGCTGCCCTGCACGCGCACGTCGTTCGCGGCGCTCACGGTGAGCGCGAACGCAACCGGCAGCGCGACCGGCGCCGCTTGCGGTTTCGCCGCGGACGACGAGAGCAGCGCGGTGAGCGGAATGCGCGTCTTCGAGAACGCGACGTCGCCGCCGATGACCGCGTCGCGCCGTCCGGGCGTTTTCGTTGCGGTGACCGTGCCGTTGACCGTGCCGGTGAGGTAGCGGTTGACGTCGAGCCGGGCGTTGCTCGCGGTGAGCTGCGCGTCGAGCGCGAACGTGTGCGCGAAGTCGCGCGCGTCGCCGAACGTCGCGTTGCCGCTGCCGTCGATCGATCCGCCGCCGATGTCGGCATGCAGGCCGCTCAGCTGCGCGGTCGCGCGAGTGAACGTCAAGCGTGCGCTCGCGTTCGCGATCGCCGAGCGTACGAGGTCGGATGCGTACGTGCCGCCGGCGAGCGCGATCGATCCGTTCACCGCAGGGTCCTGCGGCGTTCCGCTCGCGCTGATCTGTCCGTCGATCGTGCCGGTGATGGTACTGTGGTCCGGCAACAGTGCGGCGAACGGCGATAGATCGATCGCGTCGGCGCGCAGCATCGCCGCGAGCGGCGCGTCGCGCACGCCGATCCGCGGCGGTGCGAACGTGATGGGGACCGTTGCCGACGCGAGCACGCGGCCTTTGGGAAGGTCGGCTTCGAACGCGTCGAGGCGCAGCGTGCTCTCGTCGGCACTCGCCTGTGCGTGCACGCGCGGCACCGTGTAGTGATCGGCGCTCAGGTCGGTCGCGTCGAGTGTCTGCGCGATGCGCGGCGCCACGCGCGTTCCGCTGAGGTTCACCGTTGTCGACGCGCTGCCGCCGACGACGAGCTTCAACCCCGCGGCGCGCTCGAGCGTCGGCAGATCCTCGCTCGTCGCGTGCAGCGCGAGCGCGATCGGATCGCGTGCGCCGTACCCGGCCGTGCCGCTCACGTCGGCGGTGAGTCCGGGCCCCGCGAGGTGCAGCGATGCGATGTGCGCGCGCTGCGCGTTGCCGTCGGCGGCGAGCGTCAACGCACGGATGTGATAGCCCGCTGCGGCGCCGTTCGTCACCGCGGCGTTCACGGCAACGGTGGGTGCGGCGAGCGTGCCGTGTGCGCGCGCGCTGCTGTCGACGATGCCCGCGACCGGCGCCTGGATGCCGGCGGCCGGCAGCCACGACGCGACGTCGAACGCGCCGAGCGAACCGCTCGCATCGAGCGTGATGCGGTGCGTGGGATCGCGCAGCGGTGCGCTCGCGGGGAACGTTGCGGCGGCGGTGAGTGCGGCGTTGCCATGCGGACCGCGCACGCTCGCCGTCGCGTCGATGGTGCGGGCGCGCGTCGTCCAGTTCGCGCTGGTCGTGCCGACCGCGAACCGATGGAAACGCGCGCCGGCGATCGCGACGTCGCCCGTGGTTTGCACACCCGCCGGCGATGCGGCGGCGGTCAGTGCGAAGTGCCCGCGTCCGCCGAGCGCGTCGGCAGCGTCGAAGTAGTTGTCGAAGTCGGTGAGGTCGACGTGCGGTGCGCGCACCGCGATGCGCTGCGACGTGCGGCTCAGATCGCCGTCGAACGTGACGACCGTCGAGCCCACCGTGACCGTGCCGCCGCGCGCGGCGACGTTCGCGAGATCGCCGCTCAATGCGACGTGCGCGTTGCGGAAACCGAGTTCGTTCACCGAGCCGTTGGGGATGCGCACGTCGGCGGTGAGGTGCGGCGATGTGAGCGGTCCACGCGCGCGTGCATCCGCGTCGATCTCACCGTCGGGATACGGTAGCGGCAGGCGCACGACGCGATCGAGTTGCGCGATCTGTGCGCCGCGCACGTGCGCGGTGAGATCCACGACCGGATGACCGCCGGTGAGGTCGCGCACGCTGCCGTTCGCCGCAACCGATCCGTCGCCGGCGAGCGCGGTCGCGTCGGCGATCTGCAGCGTGCCGTCGGCGTAGGTCGCATCGGCGTTCGCCGCAACGGCGAGCCCGCGCACGCGCACGCCCGCGAGCGCGAGCGTGATGTCGGCGTGCGGCGTGCGCAGTGGTCCGCGCGCGATGACGGTCGCGCGTAGCGCCCCCGCGTCGATCGGTGCGGACGCACCCGCGAGCGGACGCAGCGGCAACGCGCTCGTCACCGCGGCGAGGTCCACGTCGCTGCCGGCACGGCCCGCGGCGACGATCGTACCGCCGTCGATGCCGATGCGCGCGGCGCGCACCTCCGCGTTCCCGCCGCGCACGACGACGGTCGCGTCCGCATCGCGCAGTGCAACGCCGTGCACGCTCGCGCCGGTGAAGCGCGCCGCGGCGATCTGCAGCGCCGTCGACGTGCCGTCGCCGATCGCGCGCAGCGGCACGTCGATGTCGCCGCGCGCATCGAGCCCCGGCGCGATCGCGCGCACACGCGCGAACGACGTGCGCAGCCGTGCGTCGACCGCGAACGCGCCCGCCTCGTCGGCGGCGGCCGTGCCGTCGAGATCGGCGACGTTCGTGCGCACGACGAAGCGCGCGCGCTGGCCGCCGTCGCGTGCGCCGCCGATGTCGGCGTTGGCCGATCCGGTGACCGCGCCGACGCGCAGGTTACCCAGCGCAACATGACCGCTCACCGTGCTCACGCGCCGCCCGTCGACCGCACCGGCGAGCGCCGCATCGATCGTGCCGCCGATCGCGGGCAGTGCCGCGAGGTCGATGCCGGGCAACGTCGCGGGCAGTGCGGGCAACAGCGAGAAATGCCGCGCGCTCGCGATGCCCGCCGCGGTGCCGTGGCTGCGGTCGATCGCGATCCGCGCGTACAGCGATGCGCCGTCGGTGCGCTCGATCGCGACCGGGCCGATCACGCCGTTGCCGTCGCCATCGAGCGCGAGCAACCCGTCGAGCGAGCCGCCGCGACCGTCGCCGTACACGACGCCGTCGGTCGCCACATGCGCACCCGTCCCGCTCACGTGTGCGACGGCGCCCAAACGCACGCCGCGCACGAGCTGCGGAACATACGGCAACGCGTCGCCGTCGCCGGCCACGGTCGCCACCAGATTCGTCGTCACCGCGCGGCCGAGATCGAGCGATCCGCGCGCGGTGGCCACCAGCGGTCCGTAGGCGACGCTCGCGCCGAGGATGTCGAGCTGCGTTCCCTGCACCGCGATCGTCCCTTGCGGCCGATCGAGCCGGTACGCGCCGTAGTCGAGCGCGGGTGCGTTGAAGCGCCCGAAGATCAGCGGCGACGTCGCGTTGCCGACCGCGCGGAACGCGAAGCCGAGCGTACCGGAAACGGGCAAGCGCTGGGTCGCCGTCGTGATCTGGCGCAAGTCGTCGAGCGAACCGCCGCCGGTGAGCGCGAAGCGTACCTGCGGTGCGTTCAGATCGAAGATCCCGCCGCGCAGGTGCAACGGAACGCCGGCGAGCGTTGCATCGATGCCCGTCGTCGTGAGGCCGTCGTCGTACGCGCGAATCGGTCCGGCCGCATCGCGCAACGGTTCGCGCAGCGCGGCGACGTAGAGTTTGCCGTCGCGCAATTGCGCGCGCACGCCGACGTGCGTGTGCGTCGTGCCGTCGGGATCGACGAACGTGTAGATGCGCGCGTCGACGCCGTCGAGTTCGCCGTCGACGAGGGCGATCGCGTGCGAGGGCAACGCGAAGTCGATCAACGGACCGATCGGTAGCGTTGCGGCGGTCCAGCGCTGCGATTCGAAGCCGCGGTCGGCCGCGAACGTCGCTTTGCCGATCACGGGATGCAACGTGCGGCCGTCGTCGAGATCGAAGCGCGCGTTGTAGAACGAATGCACGTCGGGGCCGAGCCGCGCGTCGAGCGCGAGCCCGACGAGACGCTGACGCCGTTCGTGGCCCGGTTCGACGAAGCGATCGACCAGGAGCACCGAGCCGTCGCGGATGCGCGCGCGCAGATCGATCGGCGTCGTGTCGGGCTTCGCCGACGCGCGGCTGCCGGCCGGCAGGCTCACGTTGTACGTTCCGTCGGCATGGTGGATCAGCACGAGCTTCGGGCGCTCGACGTCGATCGCGGTCAAGCCGAAGCGGTGCCGGCTGCCGGGCAGCAGATCGCGCAGCGAGTAGCGCAGGGCGAGGCGCGACGCATCGAACACGGGTTCCCCCGCGCGGTTGGTCACGTCGATGCCGCTCGCTTCGGCCGCGCCCAACCCCGCATGCAAGCGCGCGAATGCGACCCGATATCCATAGGAGCCGGCGACGCCGCGGATCGCCGCCGCGATGAGTGCATCGTGGAAAACGGCAACGGCAAGCAAGGCGACCACGAGAGTCGCCGTCACGCCGAGGACCACCGTGCGCTGCATCGCGGACGATGTTCCCCACCGACGTAGGAACGTCACGCCCCCATCACGCAAATCGACCAGTCTTGGCCAGTTTGTCTCCCGGCGCCGCAACGTCCGTCGCGCCCATCGAATACGTCGAACGCGTTCTGCCCAACGGCCTCCGCGTTCTCCTCGTCGAGGACCATCGCGTGCCCTCGGTCGCCATCAACGTCGGCTATCGCGTCGGCGGCAAGGACGATCCGCCCGGGCGCTCCGGCTTCGCCCACCTCTTCGAACATCTGATGTTCAAGGGGACGAAGAATACGCGTCCGGAGACGATCGATCGGCTGACCGAAGACATCGGCGGCGTGAACAACGCGTTCACGGCCGACGACATCACGAACTACTACGAAGTGGTTCCCTCGAATTATCTCGAGACGCTGCTGTGGGCCGAAGCCGACCGGCTGGGCTCACTCGCCGTCACCGAAGAGCACTTCCACACCGAACGCGATGTGGTGATCGGCGAGTACGATCAGCGCATCCTCGCGGAACCGTACGGCATGCTCGACGAACTCGTCAATCGCGAAGCGTATCAGGTGCACCCGTACCGTCGCGGCGTGATCGGCGATCCCGACAACTTGCGTGCCGCGACGATCGACGACGTCGTCGCCTTCCACGCCACGTACTATCGGCCCGACAACGCCGTGCTCGTCGTCGTCGGCGATTTCGATCTCGACCAGACCAACGCGTGGATCGATCGCTACTTCGGCCGCATCCCGCACGCATCGGAACCGATTCCGCGCGTGACCGCCGTCGAACCGCCGCAGCGCGGCGAACGCACCTTCACCTATCGCGCGGCGAACGTGCCGCTCGCGGCGGTCGAGTACGCGTATCATATTCCGCCGTGGCGTCATCCCGATTTCGCCGCGCTCGACGTGCTCGAATCCGTGCTCGGCATGGGCAAGAGTTCGCGGCTCTATCAGTCGCTCGTGTACCGTCAGCGCATCGCGACCGGCGCGTACGCGAGTGCCGACCTGCGCGAACACGCCGGGCTCTTCGCGGTGCGCGCGATCGCGGCGAACGACGTCAGCATCGAGCGCTTGCGCGCCGCGGTCGACGCCGAGATCGCCGCGTTGATCGCGCAACCGCCGTCGAGCGATGAGATGGAACGCGTGCTCACGCAGATCGCGAGCTCGTTCGTGCGCGGCCGCCAGACCTACAACAGCATTGCGGTGGCGATGGTGCGCAGCGCGATCGAACGCGACGATCCGGGTGCGATCAATGCCGACCTCGAGCGCTACCGCGCCGTGACGCCGGCCGACGTGCAGCGCGTCGCGCAACAGTACTGTTCGGTCGAGAACCGCACGACGATCGAGTACCTGCCGCTATGACCCAGGCGCTCATCCCGCTCGACAAGCCGCCGTCGCCCGGTGCACCGCATCGCGCCGAGTTGCCGACCCCGGTCGAACGCACGCTCCCGAACGGCCTGCGCGCGATCGTGTTCCAGCAGCGCAGTGGTCCGAAGGCGTTCGGCGTGCCGATCGTCGCGGCGCAGTTGCTCGTGCGCGGCGGTGCGTCGGCGGAGAGCGAAGCGGAGGCGGGGCTCGCGCAGCTCACCGCCTCGCTGCTCACGCAAGGCACGGCCGAACGCAGTGCGGTCGAACTCGCGCAAACGGTCGACGGCCTCGGTGCGCGCCTCGATGCCTCGTCGGGCTATGATGCCACCGTCGTGTCGGTCAGCGCGCTCACCAGCGTGTTCTCCACCGCCCTCGCGCTGCTCGACGAGGTCGCTCGCACGCCCGCGTTCGCGGCCGACGAAGTCGAACGCGTGCGCACCAAGGCCATCGGCGATCTCGCGCTCACCTACAGCAATCCGAGCGCGCTCGCGCGGCTGATCGCGCAACGGACCGCCTTCGGCACCGCGCCCTACGGCCACCCGATCGCCGGCACGGCGGAGACGCTCGCGACGCTCGATCGCGCGCACGTCGTGGCGTTCCACCAGCGCTTTTTCCGCCCGGACAACGCGACGCTGATTCTCGGCGGCGACATCGCGCCCGACGACGCCTTCGCGCTGATCGAGCGTGAGTTCGGCGATTGGCGCGCGCCGGGGGTTCCGCTCGCGGCCACGCCACCGTTCGACCTGCCCGCGCCGCGCGCGCGCGTCGTCATCCTCGACAAGCCCGATGCCGGGCGCACCGCGATCACGGTCGGTCGCGTCGGCATCGCTCGCCGCGCCGCGGACTACGTCGCAGGCGTCGTCGCCACCGCCGTGCTCTCGGGGTACAGCGGCCGGCTCAATCAAGAAGTGCGCGTGAAGCGCGGGCTCTCGTACGGTGCCGGCGCGCAACTGCTCGCGCGCCGTTCGCCCGGCATGGTGCTCGCATCGACGCTCGTCGATCACACGCGTGTCGCCGAAGCGACCGAGGTGATCCTCGCCACGCTCGGCGGTCTCGCGGCCGAGGCACCGCCCGAGAGCGAACTCGTCACGCGCAAGGCCACCGTGACCGGCAGCTTCTCGCGCTCGGTCGAGACGATCGACGGCATTGCGGGCGTGCTCGGCGAGCTCGCGCTCTACGACGTGCCGCTCGACGATCTCGGCAGCTATATGCCGCGCGTCGAAGCGGTGACGCCCGCCGACGTGCGTGATTTCGTCGCTGCGCACGTGGCGCACGATCCGTTCATCGTCCTCGTCGGCGACGCGCAGCAGTTCGCCGAGGCGATTCGCGCGGCGCATGCCGACGTGACGGTGATCCCGGCCGGCCGGCTTGATCTGAACGGGGCCTCGCTCGTTCGCTAGCGCCCGGCGCGCAGGTTGTTTGCGCGCCTCACTGCGGGGGTAACCGCCCATCGCCCGTCCCACCGAAGGAGACATCGCGATGGAATCCACCGACCTCTATCAAGACGATCTGACCGAAGAGCGTCAGATCACCCCGGCGCAGCGCGATGACGTCGCGCGGACGCAGATCCTCGATCCCGATATCCTCGACACGGCTGCCGACGACGACGATGAAGACGAAGATCTCGACGACGATGAAGACGATGATGAGGAGGACGACGACGCCGACTGACGTCCCCGCGCGAGCATCAGCTCACTTGATGCTGAACGATGACGGGTGCGCCTCGTGGAGATACGAGAATTTGCCGCCCTTGATCGTGTAGAAGTAGATCTGCGGATCGAGCGGGTCGCCCAGGCCCGTGAAGGCGAACGAACCCGCGATCGTATCGGTCGCCTGCCCCGTGTGCAACGCGCTCAGCAGCATGTTGCGCGCGTTGGCGCTCGAGCGTGAGATCGTGTTGGCGATGACCTGCACGGCCGCATAGCCGAACGCGGCGATCGGCGTCAACGTGCCGTTGTGCGCTTCGTAGTCGGTGCGATAGCGCAGCGCGCTCGGAGCGTACGGCAGGTACGGCATCGAGGTCGAGATCGTCATGCCCTCGGCCGCCGCGCCGAGCTTCATCGTCCCGGGATCGAAGAAGCCTTGCGACGCACCGATCGGCCCGGTGTAGCCGCTCGCACGGAGCACCGGCACGATGCCGCCCATGTCGACGGCCGTGCCGGCGAGGAAGACGTAATCGGGCGTCGCCGCCAGCGCCTTGGTGACGACCGCGGTGAAGTCGGGCTTCTCGACCGGGAACTGCTGGTAGGGCGTGACGATCTTCGCCTCGCTCATGCCCTGGATGAACCCGTTGGCGACGTCGGCGCCGTAGTCACCGTCCTGCACGAAGAGGTAGGGGACTTTCGGCTGCCGTTGCTTCGCGATCGCGCGCCCGAAGATCGCGCCTTCGTCCGAGTCTTTGGTCGGCAAGCGGAACACGTTGCGATAGTCGCTCGCGGTGATGCGGTCGTCGGTACTGAGCGGCACGATCAACGGGCACTGCGCGTTCCCGTAGGTCGGAATCGCGTGGATCGTCGCGTCCGCGTTGACGTGTCCGATCGCTGCGATGACGGTCGTGTCGCCGGTTGCGAATTGCGCTTGCAGGATCGCGTCGGCGACGGTGTTCTGATCGTCGAACGTGCGAATCGCGTACGCTTGCGTGAGCGGGTTGATCGAGACCGAGTAGTTGTTGATCTCGTCGATGGCGCCTTGCGCGCCACGCTGGAGTTCGAGCCCGATCGCGCGCGCCGGACCGCTGAGCGGTGCGACGAGCGCGATGGTGATCTGTGGCGTCGGCACACCGGGCAATGCAAATGCAACCGGTGTCGCACCGAGTGCGGAGAGAAACTGCGAGCGGATCACGGCGCGACCTTCGCGCCGCAAAACGAAGCTCCGTCTCGCTCACCCATCGAAGGATGCGAGGCGGACGGTTCGACCGCTGACCCGGATGAGTCAGCGGTCGATCTGCTTGCTCTTAGTCGCGGCGCGGACGGCGTCCGCGGCCGCGCAGCGAGCCGTTGCGACCACCGGCACCCGCCGGTTCGTCGTCGGCCGGCGCGGGCGCCGGAGCCGGCGTCGCCGCCTTGAACGCGCCGTTGCCGGCCGGCGCCGGTGCCGCGCCGCCGTCGTCGCTTCCGCCGCCGAGGACGGCCTTGCGCGAGAGGTTGATGCGGCCTTGCGAATCGATCTCGACGACCTTGACCATGATCTGGTCGCCGACTTTCACCACGTCTTCGACCTTCTCGACGCGTTGCGGCGCGAGCTGCGAGATGTGGACGAGGCCCTCTTTGCCGGGCAAGAACGCGACGAACGCACCGAAGTTCATCAGGCGCGTCACCGTGCCGAGGTAGGTCTCACCGACCGCCACCGACTTGGTGAGCGATTCGACCATCGCTTTGGCCTTCTCCGCGCTGACGCCGTCGGGCGCCGAGATGAAGACGTGGCCGTCGTTCTCGATGTCGATCTTCGCACCGGTGTCGGCGATGATCTTGTTGATCACCTTGCCGCCGGGGCCGATCACGTCTTTGATCTTGTCCGGGCTGATCGTCACCACGAGCATGCGCGGCGCGTAGGCGCTGAGCGACTTGCGCGGAGCGTCGAGCGACTCTTTGAGCTTGTCGATGATGAACAGGCGCGACTTTTTCGCCTCGACCATCGCTTCGCGCATGATGTCGACCGTGATGCCGTCGACCTTGATGTCCATCTGGATCGCGGTGATGCCGTCGACCGTGCCCGCGACCTTGAAGTCCATCTCGCCGAGCGAGTCTTCGAGGCCCTGGATGTCGGTGAGGATCGCGTGCTTCTTGCCGTGCAGCACGAGGCCCATCGCGACGCCCGCGACGTGCTTGGTGATCGGCACGCCCGCATCCATCAGCGAGAGCGTCGAACCGCAGACCGACGCCATCGACGACGAGCCGTTCGATTCGAGCACTTCGCTGATCAAGCGCATCGTGTAGGGGAAGTCTTCCTGCGGCGGCAGCACCGGCACGAGCGCGCGTTCCGCGAGATGCCCGTGGCCGATTTCGCGCCGGCCGGGTCCGCGCATCGGGCGCGTCTCACCGACCGAGTACGGCGGGAAGTTGTAGTAGTGCATGTAGCGCTTGTTCGGAATCGCCATGATGCCGTCGAGGCGCTGCTCGTCGCCGATCGAGCCGAGGGTCGCGGCGGTGAGCACCTGCGTTTGACCGCGGGTGAAGACGCCCGTGCCGTGCACGCGCGGCAGGATGCCGACCTTGGTCCAGATCGGACGGATCTCGTCGGCTTTGCGGCCGTCGGGACGGATCTTCTCGTCGACGACCATGACGCGGAGT
>Ga0116227_10009349_pt1 | contig 17856 bp, 19 predicted proteins | sample S1TSphgellanicum_FD_89693 | JGI IMG/M metagenome (GOLD analysis project Ga0116227, IMG submission 89693) | Host-associated microbial communities from peat moss isolated from Minnesota, USA - S1T2_Fb - Sphagnum magellanicum MG | ecosystem: Host-associated > Plants > Peat moss > Unclassified... | reverse complement strand
TTCGCAAACCAGTACGCGGATGTATTCTATTCTTTTCGGGATATCCTGATCAATGCCCATCATACGCTCAACGCCCATTACCCAGGCGTGGCTATTGTTCATGGATGCCAGGTAATCCATCCGATCGGTAAAGGGGATGGATTGCTGATAGGTTAACGATTCAGCATGTTTTTCAAAGCAGCGGTGTAGATAGCCCATGTGTGGAATAACTTCGCGCACTATTTCGCCATCGGTAATTAGCTCCAGGCGTAATACTCCGTGTGTGGACGGATGCTGTGGCCCCATGTTGAGCACCATTTCATCGGCGTTAACACTGGAGATTTTTTTGCGGTAGTTATCTAAACCCTGGTTATAGTCCATGCCTAAGTAGAGATTGCCACGCTATCGCTCGCAATGACGCGTGGGGATTGTTGTTATTTTATTTTAATTCCTTTGTATTCCTCTGCTTCTATATAATCCTTACGGAGAGGGAAACCGTCCCAATCATCAGGTAATAGAATACGCCTCATATCAGGATTATTTTCAAACCAAATTCCTGCCATATCATAAGCTTCCCGCTCATGCCACTCGGCGGCTTTATAAACAGATGATATGCTGGGGAATGATGGTAAATTGTTTAAGTTACGCTCGTTTGCTTTGCTAACTTTTAATGTAAGCTGACTGTGATACGGGATTGATGATAGGTGATAAACCACAACAAAACGGCTATCAGTTGTTCCATAATCAACTCCCGAAAGGTTGGAAAGGAAATCAAAATAAGTTGCAGGGTTATCCCTAAGCTCAAGGCAAACCTGGGCTATTTGATCGGGAGCGATAAGTAGGGCAGGTTGTAATCCGTTGGTTTCTTCGCCAACAATTACGGTTTCGCCAAACTTCGCGACAAGCAAATTTTTAATATCCTCAAAAATCATGGTGCTAAACGAACGATCTTCCAGGTGTTTTTATCGGCTCTTTTGTAAACTATCCTGTCGTGTAAACGGCTGGTGCGGCCTTGCCAAAACTCTATCAGGTTTGGTTTTAATATATAGCCACCCCAATGCGCCGGCTTAGGTACGGCTGTTTCGGCATAAACTGCTTCTAACTCAGTCCATTTTTTTTCTAAGATCTCGCGACTTGCGATTTCCTGGCTTTGCGGCGATATTACGGCACCAACCTGGCTGCCTTTAGGGCGGGTGTAAAAGTAACGTTCGCTGGTTTCGCGGCTCAGTTTTTCAACGGTGCCTTCTATGCGTACCTGGCGCTCTAACTCGGGCCAAAAAAATAACAGGGCCGCGCGTGGGTTTTTTGCCAGATCTTTACCTTTACGGCTCAGGTAGTTGGTGTAAAATATAAAGCCATCCTGATGGAAATCTTTTAATAGAATTATACGTGCCGATGGCAAGCCGTTGGTTGTAGCGGTAGCCAGGGTCATGGCATTAGGCTCGTTAACTTTGGCATCAAGAGCGGCTTTAAACCAATTCTCGAACTGGTTGATGGGGTTGGCAACTACATCTTTTTCGGACAAGGTGGCCGAAGTATAGTCTTCCCTTAAATTTTGTATGATATCACGATTCATTACCTGCAAACTTACAAATTTGATAGCGGCTTATGTTATTTTTACATAAAAACAAAAACCGTATATTGTAATTTTACTTATATACATTAAACTATTAGATTTAAACCGCGTTTTACTATAAATAACAAACATATGCTTAGCTCAATTTCGCCGGCGGCAGGGAGATTATTGATCTCGGAACCGTTTATGCTCGACCCTAATTTTAAGCGATCAGTGATCCTGATCACCGAATACTCTACTGCCGGAGCGATGGGCTTTGTATTGAACCATAGCAGCGATTTGTTGCTTGGAGATATTATCCCGGAGATATCATACTCTGAACTACCTTTATATAAAGGCGGGCCGGTTGGCAGCAATACTTTGCATTTTATACACCGTTGCCCGGAGAAAATTGCAGATGGCATTGAAATTTGGGATGGCATTTTTTGGGGCGGTGATTTTGAGCAGGTGAAAGAACTGGTTAATAGTTACCAGTTGAATGACGAAGAGATCCGCTTTTTTGTGGGATACTCGGGTTGGAGTGAAGACCAGCTTGACCGTGAGTTGGACGAGGATACCTGGATTGTAGCCAATAAATTTAACCCGGATATTTTATTTAACCATAACGAAGAAACACTTTGGAAAGAGGTAGTGATTAGTTTGGGGAATAAGTATGCGCACATCGCTAATTTCCCGGAGAATCCGGCGTTGAATTAACCTTCACGTCATGCCGAATTTATTTCGGCATCACATAGGACAGGTAGCAAACTTTGTAATCGCCGACTAATCAAGTGGGCTGCTGAAATAATTTAGCATGACGTAGATCGTGTGTTTTTTATTTGCTTTACTTCCCGACTTTGCGGACTTTCGGTCTTTTCTGACTCGAAATATTATGAAATCTATTTGCGTATTCTGTGGAGCCAATTTTAATGGCGACCCGAATTTGAAACAAGCTGTTGAACTGTTGGCTGATGTTATGGTTAGCCAGAACATTGCCTTAGTTTTTGGTGGGGGCAAGGTTGGTGTGATGGGCTTGATGGCCGATGCTGTGTTGGAACGCGGCGGTAAGGCTATTGGCGTGATCCCCGGATTTTTGATGGATAAAGAAGTTGGCCATACCGGTTTAACCGAAATGCACGTGGTTGAAAATATGCATCAGCGTAAGCAATTGATGAACGATTTGTGCGATGGTATTATTACCCTGCCCGGTGGCTTTGGTACTTTGGAAGAGTTTTTTGAGGTATTAACCTGGCTGCAATTGGGTCTGCATAAAAAACCGATAGGGATATTAAATGTAAACGGTTTTTATGATTTTTTGCTGAAGCAAATGGATGTGATGGTTGAGCAATGCTTTTTGAAACCCACCAATCGCGAACTGGTGCTAACATCGGGTGATGCGACAGAGTTGGTTAGCCTGATGCAAAACTTTAGCGCCGAGCCTGATGAGGTTTGGTTTAAGGACAGGAACCTATCTTAACAAATTACTGGTAGGGCATGTGATGGATGCGCGAGCCTATAAACAGCCAAAGCATGAGGGCGAATATCATTAATATGGAGATGAACACGCCCAAGCGGGTTAAAAAGTTGATGAAGTTGGTATTCATGACAGTTGAGATTGAGGTTGTAATGAATCAATTACTTTTTAGGATTTAAGCCCAGTAGCGGGCAACCGATACAGATGATGAGGTAATTAATGCGCGATAGCTTTTTCATAATCTTTAAGTTTTGTTGATACTAAACTATTGGACAGACATGAAAAATTGATGAAAGGTTAATGCCTTAACATTTTTTAACAAAGATGTTGCAGAGGGCGAGTTTTGACGCGGTGTAGACTTGTCCTGTGGGATGCTGAAATGAATTCAACATGACGGGTACGAGAGTTATAAACAAAAAAAGGATAGCAAATTGCTATCCTTTTTTTGTTATGCTGTTAGGTATTGGTTAGTTATAAACCTTAACCATGAATACGTAGTTCTGTAATTTATTTAATTGTTGAGTGCGACCCAGGTTAGCAAATTTACTCTTTGAATTCAGGATGATCTTATCTGATTTTAGAGAATCAGGAGAAATAGCCTGGATTGCTTTGAACAGATATTTTGATTTGATAGCATAAGCGCCATCAGTATGAGCTTGTTTGCTGCTGATAATGGCTATTACGTTGCCTTTAGCATCAAGCAAAGGGCCGCCGCTGTTACCAAAATCAACATCCATAGCTAACTGGTATTTTACACTGTCGCCTTTAAAACCATTACCCGAGCTGATATAACCGCGGGAGTAAAAGCCGTCGTCTTTTGAGTAGCCATAAGTATAAACATCTTCGCCCAAGTCTGACTTGGCTTTTTTGAAACCATAAGGCAATGCACCAAATGTTTTAAAAGAGGCATCAGTTACTTTAAGCACAGCGATATCGTTCGCCGGATCGGTTGATATCACTTTAGCGTGATATGCGGAAGTACCATCAGCATTTTGAATGAATACAGAATCGGCACCATTAATTACGTGGAAGTTTGTTACCAGGTAACCATCAGATGATATCGCGAAAGCAGTACCTGTGCCGTGGTAATTAGATGGTGCAACAACTTTTGAACGCGTATTCAACGTGTTGATGGATTTACTGATCACATCGTTTGTATGTTTAACCTGGGCAATTTCTTTTTTCAGGTTAATTACATCAGTTTCTTGTTTTTGGGTTTTTAAGTATCCCGTAAGGAATAAGGTACCTAAAACTGCGAATATGGCAATGGATGCCGCTACTGATATTTTAGAATGGTGATTGCGCCATAAACGAACGATCAAAGACGGGTGATGTATAAACTCATCTTTCAAAGCCTGAACATCAATTTCGTTGTGGATATCGTTCAGCAGGTTTTCAAATTCCAAACGCTCACCGTATTGTTTCAGGCGGCTGGTAAATTCCTGGTGTTCTTTAACGGTGTTATCAACTTCGACGTTTTCACGGCGCAGCATTTCAAAACGAATACGCTCATCGGCATTCATTTCGCCGTTAAGGTACCGTTCAACAATGGCTATTAATTCAATATCACTCATCTTTTTTACTCCTTTTATTTTTGCTGAAAGAATAGTTTCTTTAAGCGTTGCAGGCATTTGTATTTTTGTGTTTTGGCATTATCCGCGTTGGTGTAGCCAAATTTTTCGCAGATCTCCTGCATCGATCTGTCTTTAATATAAAAATCTTCAATAATGGTTTTGCAGGGTTCGCCTAATAAACCTAACGCACCGGCCATTTTACTGAATTGTATATCTTTTTCTTCGTGGTTGGCAATATCTTCTTCTACGGGTAAATATTCCTGCAAATCGTGTATGTCGCCACCGTAGCGGCTCATCTGGTTTAACCTTTTGAGCCATAACCTGCGACAAACCGAATAGATAAATGTTTTAAGCTTACTGCTTAATTCAAAATTACCTGCCCTAACCTTATTATAAAGAACGATGATGGCTTCCTGGTAAATATCCTTGGCATCATCCTCGTTACCATTATTGGTGATAACCAGTTGGAGTACCATAGGGAAGTAGGCCAAATAAATCCGTTTAAGCATGGCTTCCGAATTATTCAGAATGCCTAAAATAGCTTCGTTATCTGCCGGCGCCGGATTGCTCACATTATTATTCACTACTTAATACGTTTATTTTCAAATGGTAACCCAACAGATTGATAAATAAATTTGCCGGGCCTTGGTTACACTGCTAAAAAATCAAAAATAGTGGAATTTTGCTTAGAAAGGCACTTATTTACAATTGTGCCGATGTTTAATTATTTAATGGCCTGAATAATTGCACGCTATTTTTTAAACATTTAATACTAAGCCTGATGATGGTTGAAATATAGTATGTTACAGATAGGGTTACCTAATTGATTAAAAGGTATTAAGGGTAAATTAACCAATAAAAACCATCATGAAAAAAGTATTTAAATTAGGCGCTTTGAGTTTGGTAATAGCCACTGCCATTGTAGCTTGTAACCCTAAAGGGAAATCGACAGATAAAGTTATTGACACGGTATCAAACAAAGTTGAAACCAAAACTATCGATACGGTATCAAACAAAGTTGAGCAAAAAGCTAAGGCTATTGATACAGTATCAAACGGTGCAACTTTGAAAACCAAGACTATTGATACAGTATCAAATGGTACTACTCAAAAAGTTATCGAAACCAAAAAGAAATCAAACAGCAGCAAAACCAAAACAAAGGTTGTTGTTAAAGAGTAATTGCAGATCAGGTTACCCTCGATACAAAAAAATAAATTTTTAAAAAAAGTGGGTTACCTTTTTAGGTTAACAGTATTAAGTTAAAATTAAAAACATTTAAACATGAAAAATTCATTCAAATTAGGCGCTTTAGCTTTAGTATTATCTTTATCAGTTGTTGCTTGTGGTGGTAACAAATCAACCAGCACTACTGATACAACTAAAGTTACAACTGTAGATTCAACTGCTAAAGTTGATACAGCTGGCAAAAAAGATTCTGCTGCTACTACAACAACTACTACAACTAAGGTTGATAGCACTAAAAAGTAATTTTTATTAAGTGATTAATACCAAAAGGGTAGCTTAATTATTTTTTTTTAAATAATTGGGTTACCTTTTTTTGTTTTAGGTATTAAGGCTAAACTATTAATCACTTTAAAAAAAACTAACATGAAAAATTCTATCAAATTTGGCGCATTAGCGTTAGTAATGGCAGTAGCATTCGCTTCTTGCGGTGGTCCGAAAAAAGAAACTGCTGCAGATTCAGCTGCAAAAGCAGATTCAGCTAAAATGGCTGCTGACACAATGAAAAAAGACACTTCAGCTAAAATGATGGCTGACACTACAAAAAAAGACACTACTAAAAAAATGTAATTTTTCTTTTTTTGAAATGAAAGCTCCGCAATTTTTTTGTGGGGCTTTTTTGTTGTTTGATATTTTTTAACATACCCAATTCGTACACTGATAATATGGCTGGTTTTCCGTATATTAGTATGAATGCCGGTAGGGAGATATTGGAATGAGGGTTAACTGAGATAATTAAAAAAATCTTACAAAATCCCCCCTGGGTATGTTGGGTATGATACAAAGCGGAAAGTTATTTTAAAATTCCCCCATAATCCCCCTCATGTTTGAATAATTTGTTATTCTTGTTATTGAAATTATTCATCTCAATCTTTCATCTCAATGTTGGATAAGCGCGATTATGATGCCATTGTGGTTGGCTCGGGACCTAACGGACTGTCGGCGGCTATTGCTATGCAACAGGCCGGGTTATCTGTTTTACTGATTGAAGGTAAGGATACAATAGGCGGGGGATTGCGATCGGCAGAATTAACTTTGCCTGGGTTTGTGCATGATGTTTGTTCGGCTATACATCCTTTGGCTGTTGGTTCGCCGTTTTTCAGGACATTGCCTTTGGCTCAATTTGGGTTGGAGTTTATACAGCCTGAATTACCCACGGCTCATCCATTGGATAATGGTACCGCGGCTGTTTTGAAACGATCGATAACCGGAACAGCAGAGTTATTGGGTGCCGACAGACAGAATTACTTAGATTTAATGGAACAAGTTGTGAAGAACTGGCCTTTGATAGCCGCGGATGTGTTGGGGCCGTTGCATTATCCGGAACATCCTATCGCGATGGCGCAGTTTGGCTTGAAAGCTATACAACCTGCCACGGCTTTATCCAAACATTTTAAAACAGAAGAAGCCAAGGCTTTGTTTGGTGGGATGGCGGCACATTCTATCCAGCCGTTGAGTAATATAGCCACTGCGGCTATAGGTTTGGTATTAATGTCGGCAGGGCATTTGTATGGCTGGCCTATCCCGAAAGGTGGGTCACATTCTATTGCTGATGCTTTGGCTGGATACTTTACATCGATAGGCGGGAAGATAGAAACAGGCTTTTATGTGAAGCGGCTGGATCAGCTACCATCTGCACACGCGGTTTTGTTTGATGTTACGCCTAAACAGTTATTGCAGATAGCAGGGTACAAGCTAAGCTCGCTATACAAATGGCAATTGGAGCGTTACCGTTATGGGATGGGTGTTTTTAAGGTAGATTGGGCCATTGATGGTTCGGTGCCATTTACTGCTGAAGATTGTACGAAAGCAGGCACGGTGCATATTGGCGGTAGTTTTGCAGAAATAGCGGCATCGGAACAGGAGATCTGGAACGGTAAGCATAGCGAGAAGCCTTATGTGTTATTAGCCCAGCAAGGCGCATTTGATATTAGTCGTGCGCCGGAAGGTAAGCAGGCCGTTTGGGGATATTGCCACGTGCCCAATGGATCAACCAAAGACATGACTGCTATTATTGAGCAACAGATAGAACGTTTCGCCCCTGGCTTTAGAGACAGGATATTGGCACGCCATACCATGAATACAGAGCAGATTGAAGAATATAATCCTAATTATATTGGTGGCGATATTAACGGTGGAGTGATTGATATTGGCCAATTATTTACCCGGCCGGTTTTGAGGAGCTCGCCTTACCGTACTTCCGCTAAAGGTTTGTATATCTGTTCATCATCTACGCCTCCGGGTGGTGGGGTGCATGGGATGTGCGGATACTACTCGGCTAAACGGGCTTTGAAGGATGTGTTTGGGATAAAAATGGCAGAATTAGCACGCGGTTGATCATCAATAATTAAAATCATTTGCATACCTGCACCTATACTCATTTGCACATTTAATCTCTATATTTGATTAGTCTATGCAATTTGTATATCCTGCATTTTTATTCGGGCTATTATCCTTAGCCATTCCAATTATCATACACCTGTTCCATTTCAGGCAGTACAAAAAGGTGTATTTTAGTAATGTGCAGTTTTTGAAGAATATTCAGCAGCAGCAATCATCCCGGAAGAATCTTAAAAAGTTACTGATCCTCATTACCCGTTTGCTGGCGCTTTTGTTTTTGGTGCTGGCTTTCGCGAGGCCATTTATCCCCGCAAGGAAAAACGTGAGCATTGGCAAAACCCATTTGGTGAGTGTATTTGTAGATAATTCGTACTCCATGCTTACGCTTAACCGCGAAGGTAGTTTATTGGACGAAGCAAAGCGCAGGGCTAAAGAGATCGCATCAGGCTATAGTATAAACGATAGGTTTCAATTGCTTACGCAAGATTTTGAGGGTAAACACCAGCGTTTGCTGAGCCGGGATGAGTTTGATGATGAAGTAGATAAGATCAAGGTTAGTCCGCAAAGCAGGCAGCTACAGCAGATCGTTAACCGCCAGCAAAGTTTGCTGAATACGCAGGTTGATGGGGATAAAGCGCTGTATGTGATATCTGATTTTCAGAAGAATATGTTTTCGCAAAAGACCATCAAGGCTGATACAACTGGCGCTTTGAATTTGGTTAGGGTAAAATCGAACCTGTTAGCCAACATTGCTGTGGATTCCGTCTGGTTATTGAGCGCCGTACATCGCCCCGGCGAAAGCGAGAAGCTGGTGGTACAATTGCATAACTACGCCGATCAGCAAGCCGAAAAAGTTCCGCTTAAGCTATTAGTTAACGGCGAGCAAAAAGCCTTAGGTAGTTTTACACTGAAGGCCAGAGGCCTACAAACCGATACGCTCAGTTTTTCAGGTTTAAAAGCAGGTTGGCAAACAGCTCAAATTGAACTACAGGATAACCCGGTTAGTTTTGATAATCAATTCTATTTCACTTTTAAGGTACAACAGCAAATGCCGCTTCTATTGATTGATGAAGGTACACCTAATAAATACATACAAGCCGTTTTTAATACCGATCCATTTTTTAAAGTTCAGTCGGTACATGATGGTAATGTAGATTATGCCGGTTTATCCGCTTATCCTTTAGTGGTGCTGAGCGATGTTAAGGCGATATCTACAGGCTTATCGCAACAGTTAAAAACATACGTAAGCAAGGGTGGTTCGTTGCTGGTTTTTCCAGCAGATGGCGCTGACGTACTCAGTTATAAATCGCTATTGCAACCTATAGCGGCTGATTATCCCGATAAGGTGATTACACAAGGTGGTAAGGTATCACACATTAACCTGCAAAACCCGGTGTTTAAAAATACGTTTGAACAATTGCCTCAAAATCCTGATCTGCCGGTGGTTTTTAAATATTATGATCTGGTAGGCTCATCACATAACAGTCGCGAAAATTTGATGGATCTACCCGGTGGTAAAACCTTCTTTGGAGTTTATCCTTACGGGAAGGGTAGAACCTATGTTTCGGCCGTGCCTTTGGATGATGCTTATAGTAACCTGGCGCACCATGCTTTGCTGGTGCCAACTTTGTTCAGGATAGCTTTACTGAGCGGGCACGATCCGGCTTTATTTTATACCATTGGTGAGGATGAAGCGGTAGAAACTTTGCCTGTACAATCCACAGATAAGCAGGTTTTAAAACTGCATAAAGGGGAACAGATCATCATTCCGGATGTGCGGCAGCAGGAGGGAGGCACGGTGCTTTACCTAAGCGACCAGGTGCGTGAGCCGGGCAACTACCGTTTGCAAAAACAGGATAGCCTGATGGCAGTGCTGGCGTTTAACAACAGCAGGAGTGAATCGGACCTGAGTTATATGGATGATGTTGATTTAAAGGCGCAAACCGGGGGAAAAGAGAGCAATATTATTGTAGCCGGACCGGTATCGTTAAAAGATACTGTTGCCAAAACAAATATTGGCTTAGAATTATGGAAACTTTGTATAATTTTGGCGCTGATAAGCCTGGCAGCCGAAATATTGCTGATCAGGTTTTATCAACCTGAAAAACAAGTGGTTCCGATAAATTAGAAACCCATATAAAAAGCACCTCTCCAATGAATTTGCTCATCAGATCTGCAACCATCATCGATCCAAACTCAGCCTTTAACCAGCAAATTGCCGATATTTTAATTGAAGATGGTGTTATTGTTAAAATAGCAAAAGATATTAAGAGCGATGTCGAAGCGTTTGATGGCGCAGGCAAATATGTAAGTCCGGGTTTTTTCGATCTGAATTGCAACATTGGCGAATTGGGATTGGAAAGCAAAGAAGACCTGCAAACCGGTACCAAAGCGGCGGCAGCAGGTGGTTTTACAGGTTTGGCTTTAATGCCGAATTCACAACCCCCGGTACATTCAAAATCGGAAGTAGAATTCATCCTCAATAAAGCAAAGGGCAATTTGGTTGATATTTTTCCGTTGGGAAGTATCTCGCACAAAAGTGAAGGAAAGGATATGGCCGAGATGTATGATATGCATCTAAGCGGTGCCAAAGCCTTTACCGATGGCAAGTACCCTGTACAAGATGCCGGCTTGATGGAACGCGCCATGTTATACGTACAGGGCTTTGGCGGACTGTTGTTTTCGTACCCCGAAGACAAGGCCATCGCAGGCAAGGCCAAAGTTCACGAAGGTGAGATCAGTACGTTGTTAGGGATGAAGGGTATCCCATCATTAGCCGAAGAGCTGATGATTGCCCGCGATTTATATCTTGCCGAATACACAGGTTCTAAAGTTCACTTTAGCACAGTATCAACCGAGCGCTCGGTTGATCTGATCCGCCAGGCTAAGGCCAAAGGTTTGCAGGTTACCTGCGATGTGGCCGTACATCATTTGGTTTTAACGCATGAAGCTTTATTAGGCTTCGATTCTCAATACAAAGTTAAGCCGCCTTTGCGTACAGATGCTGATGTTACGGCGTTAATCAATGGTTTGAAAGACGGAACCATCGACGCCATCGTAACACAACATACTCCCCACGAAATTGAGTTTAAAGATGTAGAGTTTGAAGTTGCCGAGTTTGGTATGATAGGTTTGCAAACGGCTTTGTCGCTTGTTTTGCAAGCTGGTTTATCGGTTGATCTGATTACTCAAAAGCTTTCGGTTGGCCCTCGTGCTATATTGGGTGTTGACGATGTGAGCATTGCCGAAGGACAAAAAGCCAATCTGGTAGTATTTGATACTCAGGCAGAATGGACCTATACTAAACAGAATAACCAATCCAAATCATATAATTCCCCTTTTATTGACAAGCAATTAACCGGGAAAGTTTTGTTAACTTGTAACAATAACCAGGTATTTAAATCCTAATATTATGATGGACCCCAAAATTCAGGAGGCTTTAACAAGCGCTGTGGCAGTTTTTGCCGAAAAGAACGAGCTTAACACCAAAGCTATTCAGGACGATCTGATCAAAGCCTTTTCGAACGAAGAGGACTTTTTATCGAAAGTTGATATGCTGGATGCCGTGTTTGATGATTACCCACAAATGGAAGCTTTACGCGAGGTTTTCTTTGATCTGCTGTTGATGAATTTCTTCAGCGCGGATGTAATTAAACTGGAAGAAGATTACCTGGACTCGGAAGAGTGGGAGCAGATAGAAGAAGACACGCTTGACCGTGGTACCGAGCTACTAAATGTGCTTTTATACCTTAACGAATGTAAAGACGAAGATATTGAGCCAGAGTTAGAAGACTTTTTAAAGGAGTTTTTATTGGTTGACGAAGACGAATTTCAGGATGAGCACCGCATATATGAGCCTATTATAGCCAATCAGATATTGATGGAAGCATCGGTAGAAGAGATAGCTAAAGCGGCCAATAAGGTAGATGATGAATCGGAATTGAAAGAGTTGTTCTATCCCATCATGTGTTTCTTTTACGATGTTCAGCCATCTGATGAGTTGAAGAAATCGATAGAGAAAAAATCGGTAGCCAAAGATTTTGATATGGCTGTATTTAGTATATTAGAGAAATTTAATCAAAATTAATAATGGAAACCTTAACAGTACAACCGCCTAACGCAACTAAGGTAGCAACCAAATGGGCATTGATCAATTTGGCTGCTTCTGTGATATTTACTTATGGCACACAGTTTTTAAATCTCGATCCAAACGGGCCTACTAAATGGATAGGCACTGTTTTGATGATCGCTTTTCTATTGTTAACGCAAGTAGAATACCGTAAAGAATTAGGCGGTTACATGACTTTTGGTCAAGGTTTTTCTGCCGGATTTAGATACGCCGTATTTGGAGGTTTATTGGTTGCTGTATTTACGGCTTTATATTATTCTATATTAAGTCCGGACGCTTTTGTTAAAGTTATGGAGCCAAGTCGTGTTGCCATGGAGCAAAAAGGTATGTCGAGCGAAGAGGTTGAAAAAGCGATGGCTATTACCTTAAAATACGGATGGTTATTTGCCGCATTTGGTGTAGCTGTAGTTTATGCTATTATAGGTGCTATAGTTAGCCTAATTGGTGCTGCCATATTCAAAAAAGAACGTTCGGCAGAAGATATTTTGAATGCTCTGGAAAACCAATCACCTGACGAACTTGACCCAACTGTATAAAATAGATCGATCTTAAACAATAAAAGCGGCTATTAAGCCGCTTTTATTGTTTAATGGTTTTGTTATTCTACGCGCTTAATATCAGCACCTAATGCAATTAGCCTTTGGTCAATATGCTGATAGCCCCGCTCAATTTGCTCAATATTGTAGATGGTTGATGTGCCGTTTGCCGATAAAGCGGCGATCAATAATGATACTCCTGCGCGAATATCCGGCGATGTCATTTTAATGCCTTTTAGCTTCATCTGTTTGTCCAGACCGATAACTGTAGCACGATGCGGATCGCAAAGAATGATCTGGGCACCCATATCGATCAGCTTATCCACAAAGAATAAACGGCTCTCAAACATCTTCTGGTGTATCAGTACAGAACCTTTTGATTGTGTAGCTACAACCAGCACAATGCTCAACAAATCGGGAGTAAAGCCCGGCCATGGTGCATCAGCAATGGTCATGATAGAACCATCAATAAAAGTATCTATCTCATAATGCTCCTGTGCCGGAATAAAGATATCATCGCCACGGCGTTCCAACTTAATACCTAAACGCCTGAACACATCGGGTATCATCCCCAATTCGTCGTATTGTACATCTTTGATCGTGATCTCAGACCCTGTCATTGCTGCAAGGCCAATAAACGATCCGATCTCGATCATGTCCGGTAACATGCGGTGCGTTGTGCCACCTAATTTGGTTACACCTTCAATGGTAAGCAGGTTGCTGCCAATACCGCTGATATTTGCACCCATACGGTTAAGCATTTTACACAACTGTTGTAAGTAAGGTTCACAAGCGGCATTGTAAATTGTGGTGGTGCCTTTGGCTAATACAGCTGCCATAACCACGTTAGCTGTCCCGGTAACGGATGCTTCGTCTAACAGGATGTAAGTTCCTTGCAGGTTTGATGCATCTACATTGAAAAACCCGTTTTCTGGATTGTAATCAAAACGGGCACCCAGCTTTTCGAAACCCAGAAAGTGGGTATCCAACCTTCTGCGCCCAATTTTGTCACCACCCGGTTTAGGTATCGAGGCATGACCAAAACGACCCAACAACGGGCCCACGATCATGATCGATCCGCGTAAGCTGCCACCTTTATCTTTAAAAGCCTGTGAGTGGAAAAACTCCTGGTCTATGTTTTTAGCTTCAAAAGTATAGGTGTCCGGGCTGATCTTTTCGATCTCGACACCCATATCACCTAATAAGTCTATCAGTTTATTTACATCAACAATATCAGGGATATTGCTGATCGTTACTTTTTCTTCGGTAAGCAACACAGCTGATATGATCTGCAATGCTTCGTTTTTTGCACCCTGCGGAATGATCTCGCCTTTTAATGGCTTGCCACCCTTTATTTCAAATGCACCCATTTTTTTTTAGATATGAGATGTTAGATAATAGTTTTTAGTTTGATTTTGGTTACACAATGATAACCATATTTTAGAAATGAGGCATGAGTTTTATCTCACATCTCATTTCTAAATACTCACATCTTAATTAATATTTACGGCCACCACCACCGCCGCCATTATTGCTGCGGCCACGGTTTTGGTTGTTGTTATTGTTCCTGTTGTTTTGGGTGTTATTTGTACGCCCGCCACCTCCGCCACCGCGGTTTTGGTTGTTGTTATTGTTGCGACCGCCACTGCCACCTTTAGCTTGTTGTGGTGCTGCGCGATACTCAACCTTAGCCAGGTTAACATTTTCATCAAGCTTCAACTCACCGCCAGATAGCTCATACAAATGTGTTAAAATGGTTTCATCAGTAACCGAATCTTTGTTCCATTGTACATAAGCCATCTTCATAAAATTAGCAATAGCTTGTACCATGTGGTTACGGCGCTCAGGCTCCTGAATACTCTTTGCCTTACTAATCATCAGCTCAATGGTTTTACCATAATGCTTATATTTTATACGCTGGTGCGGATATTTTAAAGGCTGCGGTTTCTCATGGATCTTTTCCGGGTCGGGTGGTGGATAAGGTGAATCCACATCGATCTGAAAGTTAGAAATAATATGCAGGTGATCCCAAAGCTTATGCTTAAAGTCAGCTACATCGCGCAGGTGCGGGTTTAAAAAGCCCATCAGCTCAATAACCACGGCGGCATATTTGTTACGCTCTTCTTTAGTAGGAAGAGCAACAATATATTTCACCATGTTTTGAACGTTACGGCCATACTCACTCAAAAGCAATTTGCTCCTTGTTGAGTTATAATCAAAAGTTGGTTGTACCATAATAAATTTTAATGTTTTGATTGAGGGTCGCTTAGTATTTATTTCCCGCGGAAGGGGAAGGCTGAGATACTCCGGCGCGAACCTGATTTTGAATTAATTGCGATTGCAATAATGTAAAGGTAAGCAACAATGTGCAGATATGCAAATAAGTAGGTGTGCAGGTAAGATTCTTAAATTAACTTATCAATCCGAAATCGCAATTCCGAAATCCCAAATCCTATGCTACCTTTGCTTTACCAATTATAACACCACATGCTTGATAAAAATGAGATTGCCAAACGCATAGCCCGCGAAGTGAAAGACGGTTATTATGTAAACCTTGGCATAGGTATTCCAACACTTGTAGCCAACTACATTCCAACGGAATTGGATATTGTGCTACAATCGGAGAATGGACTGTTAGGCATGGGGCCTTTTCCTTTAGCAGGAGAGGAGGATGCTGATACCATTAACGCGGGTAAGCAAACCATCACCATGCTGCCGGGCTCGGCTATCTTTGATTCGGCCATGAGTTTTGGTATGATACGGGCTAAAAAAGTTAACCTCACAATTTTGGGCGCGATGGAAGTATCCGAAAATGGCGACATAGCCAATTGGAAAATTCCCGGCAAAATGGTGAAAGGTATGGGTGGGGCGATGGATCTGGTGGCATCTGCCGAGAATATCATTGTAGCCATGCAACATGTAAACAAAGCAGGCGAATCTAAATTACTCCCTCAATGTACTTTACCATTAACCGGGGTAGGTTGTGTTAAAAAAATAGTAACTGAACTGGCTGTACTGGATGTTTTACCTGGAGGTGGATTTAAACTATTAGAACGTGCCCCTGGCGTAAGTATTGAAGAAATAAAAGCAGCCACAGCTGGTAAACTGATTATTGATGGAGAAGTGCCGGAGATGGTGATATAAAAAACTTTGTCATTGCGAGGAACGAAGCAATCGCAAGTAGGCAGAGCGGCTATGCATATTTTTCCTGTATAGCTCGCGATTGCTTCGTGCCTCGCAATGACAACCAATAACTACATTCCCAATTTTTTCCTCAACTCATCACTGATAGTATCTGTTACTTTGATAATATCATCGGCAACCTGTGTATTGTTCACAATAATTTTATGAGCCTCATCCTTATAAGGCAATAAAAACTCCTTGTAAGCCGGTACAACATGGTTATGCCATTTATACATCACATCATCGTGCGAGTAGCCGCGCTCTAACAAATCACGTTTAAGGCGACGCTGCAAGGCTATGTCTTCTTCTACATCAATAAATATTTTCATATCCAGCACATCGGCAATCTCTTTAAAATGCAGAATAAACAAACCCTCAACTATAATTATGGGTGCCGGTTTAATTTCCAGCATTTTGGGTGTAGCGTTCGGGTTGCCAAAAGTATATTCCTTTTTTGTAAAACTTTCACCGTGCATCAACTTGTCAATATCGGCCATAAAATGGTCTTTATCAATAGTGTGTGGCAGGTCAAAGTTGTAAAGCTTATTTTGTTCCGGTGTCATGTTATCCGCTACCGGAATGTAATAATCATCCTGCGATACCAAACACACCTCGTCGGCCTTAAAGTGTTCTAAAAAGCATTTCAAAAAAAAGGTCTTGCCCGATCCGCTTCCGCCGGCAATACCAATAATAAAAGGTTTATTCATTCGGAGTTCCGTAGCTTATAATTACGTGAAAACGTTTATCCATAGCGCCTATCGATTCGGCAACACTTTTGGTCATCACCATCAGGGCGTCTTTAGTATTTTCATTATCTGTAAATCTACCAACAACTTTGGCAAAGGTTGTACGGTTTGTCATTGGGTTGGTAATTTTAATTACGGTACCAATAGGGGCGGTTTTGTGTAATACCCATTTTTTAGAAGGATCAAGATTGTCGCTATCCATCCAAACGGCCAGGCCTTTTTCATTTTTCTCCAACAAACCATAACGGTTTGCCGGAACATTGCGATGGCTTAGTTCAATACTGTCCGACGTTGAAACTATAGTAGTATCACGTTTAGCAACCGGAATAGGGGGCTGCTGAACAAGTACAGGCTGCTGCACAGTTTGTTTTGGCGCAACTACGGTAGGGGTTACAGTTTGTGGCGTGGCTGTGCTTGTAATGGCTGGTGGTACTGATCTAACCAAAATGATCTGACCAGGAGTAAGGTTGGTTGATTTTAAGTTGTTCAGTGCCGTAATATCGGCTACAGTAGTATTAAAACGTCTTGATATTGCATAAAGCGTTTCGCCGGCAGCTACTTTGTATTGTGTTGTTGAAGCCTGCGTTTCCGAAGTTGGGATAGGAGTGCTTACAGTTGGTTTTTGAACTACAGGTTTAGGATCCATAGCCGGCGAACTTCTTACACTAAAATCGTTGTGAGCGGCTACGCCTGTTTTTTTAGGTGCGGCGCTTTCCGCAAAAGAGAGTTCTGTGGGTACTTTAATAACCTGACCAATGCTTAATGTGAGGGCGTTATTATTAAAAGCGATAAGCGCTTTGGGTTCAACTTTATACCTCCGGGCTATGGAGTAAAAACTTTCGTGAGGCTCAACTTTATGTAGGATAACCTTTTTACCGTTTTGATTTTCAACGCCTGTAGAGTCTACCAGGGTATGAGCAAATAACTTAGCCGATAGCGATGATAATAAGAGGGTTATTAATAAAAATTTAAATTTCATCATTGTTTTTTAAACGCATTTATAAATTTAAAACCTTTAGCTCAACTTTATTTTTGATGTAGATCAACCTGTTGTGCTGCATTATAAACGCCTCGGGTTGTAGTTTTTGTATCTCATCA
>Ga0116227_10009348_pt1 | contig 17856 bp, 19 predicted proteins | sample S1TSphgellanicum_FD_89693 | JGI IMG/M metagenome (GOLD analysis project Ga0116227, IMG submission 89693) | Host-associated microbial communities from peat moss isolated from Minnesota, USA - S1T2_Fb - Sphagnum magellanicum MG | ecosystem: Host-associated > Plants > Peat moss > Unclassified... | reverse complement strand
CTTATACGGTGAACTCCGACGGGAATTCCTTTTTCAAAACTCCCCTCGTCGAGAACGATCCCCTTTTCGCTCAAGATCTCCTCTCGCCCTTCTTTTATTCCGAGATGATAAAAAGAGCGCCTTTTAAGCGTCCCCGAAGGCCAAAACAGTAAAGTCTCTCCCTCTAAAAGACCCGCTTCATAATAAAGAAGAGTTTTTGTTTCTCCGTTTTCATAAAAATACGTTTGTGTCCCGTGAAGTAATCCTCTTTTATAAAACAAGGTCGCATAAAGAGCTCCCGACGAATAAAACTGCTCGGCTCTGCCTTCTGCATGTCCCTCCACAAAAAACGTGGAGGAAAGAAGCCTGCCGCTTTCGGTATAAAACGAAGATTGTCCGTGGAGCACTCCGTCTTTATAGGAGCTTTTACCTTTAACGGCTCCCGAAGAATAGATTAGCAGTGATTCTTCTTCGTTTTTTACAGATCCGGGTTGCATGAGTACATCCTATATTTCTCCAAAACGTCTTTAAAAAAGAGCAGTTGATTTACGAGTCTTGCGTAAGAGTCCGGAATTTTCCTTTCAAAAGGAAATCTCCATACTTCCCAATTCGGCTCCAGTATGAGCGAGTGCGCCGTTTCTTCTTCAAGTTCGACGAGGTTTAGGGCAAAATGCCCTTTACCCGTCGGATCTTCCGGATAATATTTTTCGAAAAGGCTTAAAAGGACTTCCACATGGAGCAAGGAGTGCTCGACACTCTTTGTAATCGCGGAGATCCTGTCCGTCTCAAGCTCCGCAGGAGTCCAAAGCGAGCGGATTTTTTCCGTTAAAGCAGCGCAATCGATAAGTCCCACGAGCTCTTTCTCTTCGAGCTCAGCAAACGAAGTTTTCTGTGCTCCCTCTACCGTGAGGCCTTTTACGGAAGCGGTATAAAATCGAACCTCGGGATTTTCTTTTATTTTTTCTTCAAGCCACCCCGCTGCCAAGACCCAGTCTTTTTTTGTTTTTAAGAGGCCCGATTCCCTATCGTTCCACTCTATTTCCGAGCAAGATTTTCCTTTCGTACCGCCGTCTGCATACATCGTGCCGTCAATCGGGTAAGAAAGATCCGCTCCTACAAGCGTGATCGGGTTGCATCCGAAATGAAGCGCCAGCGCAAAACAAAAAGTGGAAACGGTCCATCCTCCGTCAAAAGTTTCCGACTCCTCGCTCCAAGAGCGCAGCGGGTGCTCCGGATTGGAGGGGACCCGAAACAAGGGGGCTTTAATTTTTTCGAGCACGTCATGACAAAATCCGTTTTGGTAGAAAAAAGGAGAAGAAAATCCGTTTTCCCCGAGCACCCTTTCTCTTGAGGGATCGGGGTCGATTCCCCCTCCCAAATGAACGGGAACTCCTTTTTCGGCAAGGTATCCGAGAGCCGCCCCTCCCGCAAAAATAAGTCCTTTCCCTTCCGTCCGTTTCAAATGCTCAACGTGCTCCTCGAGAGAGGGTCCCGCCCCGCAGATAAAAGCCGGAACGTCTTTCAAAAGACCCTTCATCCGATGAAAAGAACTTTTATCCTTCGAAAGATTCGCTCCTTTAAAGAAGTTTTCATAGGCTTTAAGACCGAAGTCTTGAAAACGAGACGCCATAAGCTGTACTTGCCATTCGATCGCCAGGCATTTCTTGCACCACTCGGAAGCACTTGCTTTTTCAAAGTCGGATAAGCCGGGATGGATCCGATACGAAAACGCTTGAAAAACGTGTTCTTCGCAGATCTTTGCAAAGGCGGAAAGATCGCACGTCAGTCCGTCGTAGTATACGGTATGAGCCGAATCGATAAACGGCTTCTTGCCGAAAACAACGCGAACACACTCCTCTTTCGAAGGCAATTCCTCTTCGGGGTATCCCCACAGACAAACCACTTCATCCATGGTGTATAGCTCCCGTAAGCTCCGAGTAAGGGGGTAGATACGGAAGATACTTAAACCCTTTAAGCGTGCGATATCCGAATGTTTCTCCTTCGGGATACGCTACGGCAATAAAAGGAGCTCCTAAAAAGGCATTATAGCCGAGAACTTGGGACAGAGCCTGCTCTTCAAAATTCTTGGACTCTTTGCACTCGACTGCAAGCAAAGGATGCAGTCCCGTAGTCGAGGGGATTTTAGTGAAACACATCAAATCCACTCTTCTGCTCGGAATTTTAACCGAAGACTGCGCGGAGCAAAGATCTGCGAGAGATCGTTCTACGGAAAGAAGTTCGGGGGGGTAGCCGAGCTCCCCTATCATTCTTTTTACAAGCCGCTGCCTAACCTTCTCTTCTTCCGTAGCAGGGACCCAAATTCTTCGTATTTCATCGTATACAAGCCCTTTATTCGGGGCGGATGATCCCGTAGTTTCCATCTTTCCTTCTATATATCACTTTAAGCTTTCGGTCTTCTTCCGAACGGTAGAGTAAAAAAACGTCTTCCGAAAGCTCCATTTTCATAAGCGCTTCTTGCAATGTGAGAGTTTTTAAAGGGATTGTTTTCGTTCGAGCTATTTTCGGAACTCTGAAACTCTTTTGCACATCTTTCCCATTTTTTTCTTCAATTTCGGCATTGTACTCTTCAAGTTCGCTGTAGAGCTTTTCCAAAAGAGCTACTTCCACATCGACGGGTGTGGATTTTTTTTTCGTATGATCCCGTATTTGATCTTTCCATCTGTTCAGTTGCTTTTCCAGGCGATCGACTGCCATATCCACCGAAGCGTACATGTCGGAAGAATGGGCGTGAGCCGTAACTTTAAAATGATCGAACTTACCCACGATCGTTACCTTATGGTTCATATGCTCGATTTCCATCGTCACATGAATATGCATGATGTGATTATGGGGTCTGTCGAATTTTAAAAGTTTATCTTGTGCATATCGTTTCATCGCGTCGGTCACCTGAACGCTCCTACCCGTGACGTCGATAATATGGGAGTCTGAAGCCAGCGCGGCATTTTTCTCTTTATCTGTCATTTAGCCCTCTTGAAATATATTTTCGGTAGTATCTCGGAATATACGTTTTCAACCTGTTTTCGTAAACACATCTTGAGGTTTTTTTTCAGATCGACATTTCCCGGTTGCCCGCATGCCGCCATTACGGTTGTTCCTTCCGTAACTCTGAGCAAAATGAAAATTTTCCTCTTCGGGTGATTGCAGTAACCGAGCATCGCCTTTTTTAAAGCGGCAAGATCCCACTTCCGATTCACGGGCATCAACTTCGAACGAACGAAATCGTTTGGGGCGTTGAGAGAGACCGCGAGTTTCAGCCCGAGATGCGCTTCTCTCGTGAATCTTTCGATCTCTTCGACTCTTCCGCTCGTGGAGACGGTGATCTTACCGTATCCCATACAAAGGCCTATGGCTCTCATAACGTTTTCGTAATTGTCAAAAGCTTCCCCGTACTCGCTTTGCGTTAAACTGAAAATAGGAACCATAGAAAAACGCTCTTCATAAAAGATTTTCGGTTCATTCTACACGAAATCCCCTTATAGCACCGGAAAAATTCCGGGAGGCAAAACCGCATTCGTATTAAAAAAAATAAAGCATATAACACTAAACAAACTTAATCGATATCATGCAGGAAATTAACCTTTTTTTTGAGGTAAAGCATGGCAACTCGAATACCGCAATCGGACCCCGCACCTCCCCCGTAAATCCCGGATGCATTGAAGGATATGGAATCGGAATTGCAAACTTTGGATTCGAAAGAAGAAATAAACCTTGAAAAATTATCGCAATCGGTAAAGAAAACGCTTGGTGCTCCGCGTATGGAAACACACTATCTAAACCGGTCGGGAACAAAACTTAACTACCAACAATTATGGCCTAAGCATCTAAAAAAACCCGAGAAGAGGGCATCCATAATCAAAGAGCTGGAAACAATCAGGTAGCAGTCGGTTGTACACTTGCTTATTTCCGGCATTTGGATTATAGGTTGAGAAAGATCAAATTTATTCACGGAGATTCCGTCATGCTTGGGAAAAAAAGAAGTACCCTACCAAAACTTTTCTTATCGCTTCTTCTTTGCGTGGGAGGAGGATGGCTTACGGGGCTTTTTACGAATCCGGGACTCACCACCGGATGGTATCCGGCACTTTTAAAGTCTTCGCTAACCCCTGCAGGAATTGTATTCCCGATTACCTGGACCGTACTTTACGTACTGATGGGGTTTTCCCTGTACCTAGTTTGGGAGAAACCGAAAAAAACAACAAAAAGAGCCATCTCTTTCTTCTTTATCCAGCTCCTTTTTAATTTTCTTTGGTCGTTTATTTTCTTTTACGAAAAAAGCATCGGGCTTGCTTTGGTCGATATCGCCTTTCTTTGGGTCTCGGTTGCAATAACGATCGCTCTCTTCTTTAAGCTATCCAAAACTGCAGCCTACTTGCTCGTTCCCTACTTGATATGGGTTTCTTTTGCCTGCTACTTGAATTTCTACATATGGGCTCACAATCCTTAAGAAATTGTGACGATTAAGGCTTTATGATCCGAAATCGGAGCCCTATTTTCGTAGGTATCCACTATCTTCGTCTCCAAAGACCTTACAGGTCCCGCACCCGAAGCCAGCAAAGCGTAATCGATGTGTTCGTCACCCTTGTACTCTTCCCTTCCGAAAAGCTCGGCCGTTAACCGGTTAGTGCAAGTAGGTTCCAAAGACTTGTTAAAGTTCTCAAACCCGCTTGTTAATCCGGACATACTGTATTCGTCGTCGTTTGATCCGTCTCTTTGAATGTTCAAATCTCCAACCAAAACGATCGATTTCTCGGGATGTGTTTTCTTTAAAGTTTCAATATGCTCTTTGATCGCCGCAACTTGTCTTTGTCTGATTTGCTTGTCTTCCACGGAATATCCCGCTTCCAAGTGCGTTGTCAATATGAAAGAAGAAGCCGTTTCTACGCAGAAGAGGTTCCGTCTTATCGTCCCCGTCGTTTCCAAAGGAACGGACTCTACACCGAGAATTTCATATTTCGAGGCGATAAACAAACCGGAGTCCATCATAATAAGAGGCTGACGCGAAATCCCCGTGTAGCCAGAAGCGTAGGTATTTTTGAGTTTATCCCATAAGCTGTAAGCTGCGGGCAAAGAGACTTCTTGCAGGCAGATAAAATCGGGATTGTGAGAGAGAATAAAATCTGCCGTTTCCTCGATTCTATAACGAGCGGGAGAAAGTCCTCCGAAAAACATCGGCAATGCTCCCCAAAACATACAAGCATTAAGACTGAAAATCGTGTTTACACTTCCTTTAACAGGCTCGGGCTTTCCCTTGAGAGGCGTGTAGGAAGATTGCCCTTTCGGAGTAGTCATTAGGTCAATTCCTCCTCCCAGAAGCCAAAGAGGTGCCGAAATTAACCCTGCGATATGCCCCAAGACAAGAGAAGTCGTTCTTTTCGCAGTCTCGAAAAACCTGCCCGTCTCTTCCGTTTCAAGAGGGGTTGCCGTAAATCCGTAACCGATCCATTCATTACTCAAATGCGTCGGAAAGACCAGTCGAAGAATAAGCCCTTCGATTAAAGATTGAGGAAACCCGAGTTCGGTAGGTTGAGAAGCCGAGATGTTTAGGTTTTTGTTTCCGGAAATTGAAGGTATGCTCATTGATTAACACTCCGAATTTAAACATTTAATAATGGATATTTTACAATAATATTATATTAAAATTCAATTATAATAACATTAGCACCTGACGGTCAATCTGTTATGAAAGGCTATTTTTTGTCGTGTACAAAGGTGTTTTTTACCGGAATTTCACAATTTATACAGGGGATATTGTGGAAAAATCACAAATTTTGTAGTACGAATCTTGACCAAAACGGTACAGTCCGTAACTATCCTCTGTACCTAATCAGTCGTTTGCCCGAAATGTCATGAAAAGATCGTAAAGACGGTATCTCAATGCAATTTCCCGCCGTTCGGAACTTTTTGATCGGGTCCTACCAAAACAACGGCATTTGACGTATCGGGTAGTCCCAGAACAAGAACCTCCGACATAAAAGCACCTATTTGTTTCGGCGGGAAATTGACTACCGCGAGCACCTGCTTTCCGATTAACGTTTCTTTTACGTAGTGATTTGTTATTTGGGCCGACGTCTTTTTCACGCCGACTTCCGATCCGAAATCAATAAACAGCTTAAGAGCGGGTTTTCTTGCAGCAGGAAATTCTTCCACGTTCATTATCGTACCGACGCGAATGTCTACTTTGGAAAAGTCTTCATATGAAATCATTTCGGTCTCCTTTAGTTGCGTGCTTTCCCGGTCTCTCCGAAGGAACGGGCATGAGCAAGTTATAGAAAGTAAGCAAAATCAATCCGGGATAACAAACTTCGAGTATCGGATTCAAAAAATGAGCAATCCCTTGAAATTCGAGGGTCGTCACGGCAAAAGTCACGAGCAAAGAAACACTCAAGATCGGACTATAACCAACTTTTTCTTTCAGCACTTCCTTTTGTATAAAACCTGCAAAGGCCGCAACCAAGGCAATTGCCGTTGTCAAACAGGCTATCATAACGGTTGTGCTAACAATGAGTCCCGCATGCCGTCCCAAGATTTTAACGGCAATTGCTCCTAAAAGTCTATCGCTCGGAATATTTCCAAGCTCCGCAGCGTAGATATAAGCAAGGTAGCAAAATCCGATATAGACGACTCCTAGCAGAAAAGCTCCGATTGCACTCGCTTTTAAAACAAAGCGGTTAAAGTCTTTGTCTTTTTCTCGGCTACCCAAAGAAGATATGATGATCGGCGCAAAGAAAAATGCCGCAAGCAGATCCATCGTATTATACCCTTCGGTTAGCCCGTGAATGAAATGGGAAACTACCGATGTGTTTTCCGACACTAATGTAACTACGGGAGCCTCCATAAATCCTTTGCAGATGATCAAAACAAGAAGAGCCGCCATCAAAGGGGAAAGAATATAGCCAAGCAGCGTTAAGAGTCTGTTTTCTCGGTACGCAAACAAAAATATCAAGATACAAGACACTCCGCTAAAGAGCATTAGAGAAACTCCGGGAAGAGCAGCCCCCATTGTCGAGTAGGCCAAAGCTATGCAACGAGGAGCGGCTCCGAAAGGACCGAGAAGAGCAATCGTTAAAGCCGCTATGCAAAAACCGGGGATTTTTCCGAGGCGTCCAAAAAAAAGTCGAATTCGCCCCCCGTACCGAAACATCGCAAACAACCCCGCACACGGCATCGCCACCGCGGTAAGTAAAAGGCCCGAAAGTGCCCACGGAGTATTATCCAAAGAGAACCTGCCCAGAGCCAGAGGGAAAATAATATTCCCCGCTCCGAAAAACATGGCAAATATAGCCAGCCCGGCAGTAAAGCAATCAATTTTTTTAACTGTATTCATACGTTTCCGTCTTTTGTTTTTTTAAGAAAAGTAAATGTAAGAAAAACGATAAAGATGAATGTGCGCTAGCGGCGCACGACAAAGACGGGAGTATTCACGCAGGAAACTGCTAGTTCATAGGACGGACATGGAAGTAAATTAGCGTATAACTCGTACATAGGCTGTAGTGTATCATAAAAAAAGCTTAAAAAGCAACGAGTCCTTAAAAACGACCGCTTCATTTAGTCGTTTTTAAGGAAAAATCGAGGGCAGTTTACGTTTTGGGAGTAATGTCAATCGGCGGGTAATTCTCCCATCCGATCAGATCAAAATGCCACCATTCCGTGGGTATATTGCTAAAACCGTGCCTTTCCATCACATCCCGCAAAAATGCACGATTTTGGGGAGCTTCGTCAGAGGCTCTCATGTAGTCTTGATGCGCTTTTTCGATAAAATCATCAAAACCGGACGGCATACGGAACTCCTCCCCGTCTTTACTAATCACGGTGAGATCGACGGCAGTCTCTCTAGTGTGCCTTCCCCCTTTTCTAGGGTCGCTCACATACCGCTCGTCGGGAAGCAGCTCCCAAAATTTCCAATGTGCCGCTACCGGTCTAAAACCGTCCCATACTGATCCTGCTACGATTTTCTAGACATAAAGAACATAGACGAGAGAAAATGACAACCTAAAGGGGGCCGTCTATGGAAAAACAAAGAAAGTACGATCGCGAGTTTAAAATAAACGCTATAAAGCTCTATCGAGAAAGCGGTAAAAGTGCAGAAGAAGTTGCCATGAATTTGGGAATTCCTAAAGCTACCTTATACTTTTGGATCAAAGAATTTAAAGAGCACGGGGAAGGCAGCTTCCCCGGTTCCGGATTGCTAAAGCCATGTAACGAGGAAGTCTATCGTCTAAAGAAGCAGCTTGCCGATGTTACGATGGAAAGGGATATTCTAAAAAAGGCAGCGGCCATCTTCTTAAAGCCAAAAGGGTGAGATTTGAATTTATGAAAGCTCATTCACAAAAATTCCCCATAGAAAAGATGGCGATCATTTTGGGAGTATCTCGATAAGGTTTGGGTGAGTGATATTACGTACGTATGCACGGCTGAAGGGTGGCTATATGTATCCGTTGTGATAGATCTCTTCTCTAGAAAAGTTGTAGGTCTTCGCATGGGAAGTACGCTAGAAACGGATCTTGTTACGAAGGCCCTAAAACAGGCTTTATACCGCCGTTCTATCATGTCCAACGGTCTGATGCACCATTCTGACAGAGGGTGTCAATATACAAGCAGAGAATTTAGAGAGCCGGCGTTAGGTCATGGAATCACGTTGAGCATGAGCGACAAAGGTCATTGCTATGACAATGCGGTGGCAGAAAGCTTTTTCCACACATTGAAAACGGAGGAAGGTCATCTAAAGCGTTATAGGACACGTGAAGAAGCAAAAATTGCTATCTTCGAGTACGTTGAAGTTTTTTATAACCGAGAGAGACTCCACTTTACCCTAGGATACAGATCTCCTAAGGAATTTGAAGAGAGATGGGAAAAAGAGAAGATTGAACAAATATATGTTCTGAATGTTTAGAAAAAGGTTGCAATATCAAACTCCTATTCCAGGTTTTTTCATACAGAAAACTCTATACAAGAATATCTGCGAGCTTCGGGATTTACGATTCAGCACGTTAAATCGTATGAAGAGCAATTATGCATTGATTTTCAAAGAACTACACCTTCAAATCATATTGATGCTCTCGTTGAAGTTCTCGGTTCTAAATAGAGAATTCTATTCAAATCTAGCACTTGAGAATTTTCTGAGAAACAACCGGAAAAATTAGTCTTTTTCAAGAAAATCGTCAAGTTTGTTAGCGATAAACTTGACGATTTTCTTGAAAACACCTAATATTATTAGTAGTAGCCAAGAATGGTGTCAAGTGAGTGTTTATGAAGCTGGATGATTTTTTCGCCCTACATAAAGTCTTTACTTTCAAAGAACTTGAACGTAATCTTCCCATCAATAAGGACTCTTCTGCCAAAAATTCAACGCTCTATAACCTACTTACCTATCATCAGAAGCAGGGCCATATTCTTCGTATTCGTCGAGGGTTATACTACTCCATACCTAAAGGTGCTGATCCAACTCACTGTCCTGTTGATCCGTTCCTAGTGGCTAGTAAAATGGCAGAGGATTCTGTGATCGCTTACGAGTCTGCTCTTGATTTGCATCGAAAACTCCACACCATTCAAAGCCGAGTGGTTTATCTCACCAAAAAACGAGTCATGGCTTCTTTTGATTTTCGAGATATGAAGTATCAAGCTGTGGCTATTCCTTCAGCGTTGAAGGCAGCAAACCAGGAAACATTTGGAGTACAGTCCATGGATCGGCTTGGACAGCAGGTTTTGGTCACAAGCCTTGAACGCACTTTAGTCGATGTATTAGATCGTCCTTACCTCTGCGGCTCTTGGGAGGAAATATGGCTTTCTCTTGAAAGCATCGAATACTTGGATATGGATCAGGTGCTCAAGTATGCTCTTCTTTTAGCCAATTCCACTACGATTGCTAAACTAGGATTTTTCTTAGAAACCCATAGAGCAGCATTAATGATTCCTGAGCATTATCTCGAAGAATTACGAAAGCATTGCCCGGCCAAACCTCATTATATGGATCGTGCTAAAAATCAATCTCAGAAAATGATCGCTAAATGGAATTTAGTAGTTCCTCTAAGCTTGATCAATCGCTCATGGGAGGAACCTAATGCAAACATCTGAAAAAGAATTGATGCGAGAAGCTAACGAAACAGGATTTCGTCCTGAAATCATGGAGAAGGTTTGGCATCTGATGGCCATCCTTGATGGTATCAGCGTACATCCCTTTTTGAAGGATCGATTGGTTTTAAAAGGAGGTACAGCTTTAAATCTCTTCTTTTTTGACCTGCCTCGATTATCTGTGGACATCGACCTGAACTATGTTGGGCAACTCGATAGACAAGAGATGCTCCTTCAACGTCCAGAAGTAGAAAAGGCTTTAGAGGCAGTATTTCTGAGGGAATGATCTGCTAAATCATGTTACTAAGTTTATCGAGCTGCACGGGATTGAAGGACGCATTCAATTGCCGGAGGCAAAAGTAAAATCATGAGTCATAAACAACGCTTGAAACGACTGGAAAACAAGACCTAAATGCCATTCTTCCCGGACAGGTAGTGGCTCCAGAGGAAATGGTGGTACATATTTCTACTACCACTGTCAGAATGTCTGCAGAGAACGAGTTAAAGCAGAAGAAGCTAATTTGGTCTTTTCCGATTACCTGAAAAGTTTCCAGGTCCACCCTGAAGTCTCAAATCTTTACATGGCGATTATGGAGGAGATCTTTAAGACAAAACAGGCAGATCGGGATAAGGAAATTGATCGCTTCCAGAAAACTTTAGCTGAGCTCGAGCCTAAACTTCTTAAGATTGATGAGAGGTTTGTGTCAGACGATTTGGAAAAGGATTCCTATCAGAGGATGAAAGCATCTTATAAAGACGAAATTCAGCGCCTACAGGCTCAAATATCTCGATTAAAAAGCACCGATACCAACTTTATGAAGTACTGTCGCTATGGCATGTCTCTTTTGGGCAACCTCGACTTTCATTACAACCAAGCATCCCCATATATCAGAAAAAAACTTCTTGGTTCGATATTGACTGGAAAATTAGTTTTTGAAGAAGGGAAATATCGAACCACTGGACTGAACGAAGCAGTAGCTCTTATCGGCTTATTTCAGAAGAAGTTAGGAAATAAAAAAGCCGAACATCTTGCCATTTCTGACAAAACGTTCGGTAATGTGCACCGAACAGGACTCGAACCTGTAACCACCCGGTTCGAAGCCGGGTACTCTATCCATTGAGCTATCGATGCAAAAAAAACGAATATCGGTGAAGGATCATAAAGACTTAAGTAAAAAAAGACAATTCCTTTTTAGGCAGCTTTTTAGGCAGCTCTTTAAAGCAGTCGGAAAACTTTATACTTTTTCTTTGCAAAAATATCACGAAAAGTACTATTTAATATTTACAAGAGAATCAAAAAAAGCATGTTACCATAAGGAGAAAACATGAAAATATTAGACGTTGTTTGCGCCGTTTTGTTAGTGATCGGCGGTTTGGCTTGGGGTGTTTACGGTGTATTCGAATTCAATTTTGTAGAATTTTTGTTCAAATCGGGCGGGGAGTTCCAAGTGCATCACCATCCTTCCGTTATGGCCAGAATTATCTACATCTTGGTCGGGGCTGCTGCAGTTTACCAAATCTTCCAAAGAAAAAACATCGCGACTCGCTGGAAATAGCATTCGCTTAAGACGGGGCGCTTTTGTTTACATAAAAGCGCTTTGTCTTCATATTGAATCTCTCTCGAATTAAATCGGTATTCATATGCGTTTTTCAGTTTTTTTCTCTCTCTCCCTTTGTTTTTCGTTCATTCACTCTTCCGAAACACCTAAAGAAACAACTCCTACCGCTGCAACTCTACCCGGAGACGAACTTTGCGAAACAACCCACGAGATCACGATCAAGGGAAAAACAGTCCCCTATAAAGCTACCATAGGTTCATTGCTTGTTAAAGATCCGAAATCGGATGCAACGGGCAATATTTTTTTTACAAGCTATACTAAAATCAGTCCCGACCGGCAGGAAAATCGCCCCGTGACTTTTTGCTTTAACGGAGGACCGGGCTCTTCTTCCGTCTGGCTTCACATGGAATTTGCAGGACCGAAAAGAGTGTATCTACCAAGCCCCTTGACGCCTCCAATGCCTCCCTATAAGGTTGTCGAAAATGAATTTTCCCTCCTCGACATCACGGACCTTGTCTTTATCGACCCGATCTCAACGGGCTTCAGCAGAGCTGTCCCCCCCGAAGACGAGAAGAAATTTTACGACTCCAAAACGGACATCGTCAGCATATCCAAGTTCGTCAGCTCTTACCTAACTCGGTTTAAAAGATGGGACTCGGCCAAATTTCTCATGGGAGAAAGCTATGGGACGATGAGAGCCGCGGGCCTTGCGAATTATTTACATGAAGAAGAGCTGATCAATCTGAACGGGATTATTTTAATTTCTTCGGTGTTAAATTACGGATCTTTGAAAAGCGACATGGGAAACGACCTTCCCTATTTTGTATCCCTACCTACCTACACGGCTTCGGCTTGGTATCATAAAAAGCTGAACCCCGAACTTATGGACAACTTTGAAAAAGCGATTGAAACGGCAAAAAATTTCGTAAGAAACGAGTATGTTCCCGCCCTATTCAAAGGAGATCTTCTGCCTAAAGCGGAAAAAGAAAAACTGGCAGCCAAAATGGCAACTCTTACGGGTCTTTCTTTCGACTACATCTTAAAAAGCGATCTCAGGGTGGATATTGTGCGTTTTGCCAAGCAGCTTTTAAGCGGAGAAAATAAAGAAATCGGCAGGTTTGATTCACAGGTAACGGGAAGCAGCTTAGATAACGTAACCGACTGTCTCACCTACGATCCGAGCATGGAGAGCACCGCAGGAGCTTTCACGGCTGCTTTTAACGGCTATATCGAGCGAGATCTCGGGTGGAAAAAAGATACGACTTATACGATTTTATCCGACGCGATCTGCTTTTGGTCTTTCGAACCGAGAAATCAATACCTAAACTATTCGGAAGAACTTCGAAACGTGATGACGAAAAACCCCTACTTGCACGTCTTTGTCGCAAGCGGCTATTTCGATCTGGCCACTCCGTTTTTCGGAACCGAATACACCTTCGACCATTTAAACCTGAGCCCTTCGGTCAAAAACCACGTAACGATGGAAAACTATCCGGGCGGGCACATGATGTATACGGACATAGCCAACTTGAAAAAACTCAAAGATGACACCGCTCTTTTTTATGAAAAATCTCTAACTCCCCCTGCCGCAGAAATAAAACGGTAATGGAAGAGATTCAAACAACAGCGATTATCTTACGCTCTCTCCCTTTCAGGGATCACCAAAAGATTATCTCGGCTTTTTCAAAAGAGCTCGGGATGATCGGACTGATCATCAAAGGACTCTCTTCCAAAAAGTCTCTGAAACTTCCTTTCTGTGAACCCTTTTGCGAAGCGGAACTTGTTTTATCGAAGAAAGGCGGGGATCTTTTTCTCTTTAAGGAAGGTTCGGTCATCGACTTACACCTCCCTCTCAGAAACGATCTTGCTTATATCAAAACCTCTTCTTTGATGGCAAAAGCCATCCTAGGATCCCAACTACCCGAAAAGCCCTCCCCTTCTCTGTATACTTTTTTAACCGCCGTTCTTCGCAGAATACCGACCGCCTCTTGCCAAAAAACCCTTCTGGCTTGCTTTTATCTGAAGTTATTAAAACACGAAGGGATCTACAATACCCCGCATGTCTCAAGAGGGGGAACGATCCTATCCGAGCGAGAAAGAGCGCTTTTTTTAAAGCTCGCCGAAATGCGCAACTTTTCACGTTTGGAAGAAGAGAGCGTTTCCGAAGGAGAGCTTGCTCTTGCGGAGGAGATCTTTTTTGAGCAAACGAAAGGATGATTCTCGTCCCAATTTTCCGGCAAAACCGTCAGTAAGACTCGAGCCGCTTTTTGGGGCTTGTTAAAAAGAAAAAAACGAAGATACGTTTGTTTCAGAAAATGTCTTTCGGTATATGTGCGAAGGGGGGGACTCGAACCCCCAAGAGGAAACCCTCACTACCACCTCAAAGTAGCGCGTCTACCAATTCCGCCACCCTCGCGATAAGATTCTTAAAAACAGACAATATGATATTTTTTTGCCGAAATCTCGGCAAGGGAAAAATGAGGGTTTTCACAATTCGTTTACATGTGACGTTGCTACTGCTACTTAATCCTAAAGGGATACGCATCAAAAAGTTGCATTTTACCCCCAATCCTATCAAAGTATTTGCAAAAAAATAGTATACTTGTTAAAATCTTTTCAAGATCGGTAATTAAGCATAAATAAATTGAAAAAGATAATTATTTTTATTTATAATCCAACTAATTGAAATCAATTGATTTAAAGAGGTAAACGATGCGTGTTTCAAGTGTAAATCAAGGTGGTCCATCCGCCAATCAAAGCGGGGGCCGATCCGCTAACGGTTCTCCAAGTGTTGCAAAGATAGTTAGGCTATTTTTGGGAGCACTATTCTTATCGCCAGCTCAATCTTTGCCGCAACTAAGGGGAGAAAACCCCAACCCCTACAATTGCAGCCTAATGACAATACGTAACCCGACAAACCGTGGTTATTCAGTGGGGTGTGTGATCCCCTCGGAAATCAGCGAAGTGCTTAAACACAACGAAGAAGTGCTGCGAAAGCAGGAAAAGATGGAAAAACTTCGCAAGAAGTTACAAAATGGCGCCGTTTAAAAGATTTTTCGTTCCAAGATGTTAATGCCCGGTGACCTATTCGCTCCGGGTTTTCCTTCCTTGTAGTTGTCGATTGGCAGATGAAGTTATATCTCTACGATAACTGCTTCACACTCTATGGCTTTCTGCAAAAGCTTGCCCGTTTCTCGCCTCGGAATTTCTTCCGAAGTTCTGCTAAATTATTTACCGAATGACTGTTTTCCCGGAAAATATTACCTTTCTTAATGATAGTACCTTTTTTAAATTTTTTTTCACCTTCAAGCTGCGCTTTTTTATCTTTTCAAACACAAATTTTGATCGTATCTCCACTTCCTGAAAAAAGCACCTTTTTCATTTTTTGCTTAATCGTAGTTCCAAATATTTTTTCAAGAGGGCTGCTGCGTATAATCGTCTAAGGTTTACAAACAATCGACAATGTTGTACCTTAAAAAATCCGTTTACAATAGGGCCTGCACCTTTAATCGAGAGAAACCATGAAAAAAAGTTCCGCTACTCGTTGGTTAGCTTTTTTGTTCCTTCCCGTTAGTATTACCGCTTTGCCTCAAGGAGAGCGGGTAACATCCGGAGAGGCCGACTTCCGTCCGGGGAAAGACTCTTTGTCGATAACGGCAAGCGATAAAGCTATTATTTCCTACGACAGCTTTAATGTGGAAAAACACGAACAAGTAAGATTTCTTCAACCCTCTACAAATGCAACCGTCCTCAATCGAGTCACGGGATCTAATCCCTCGGAAATCTTGGGTAGGGTCGAGTCCAACGGAAAAGTATTCCTCGTCAATCCCCATGGCGTATATTTTGGCAAAGATGCAACGGTTGATACGGGATCACTTGTTGTTTCAACGCTTGACATCTTAGATCAAGATTTTTTAGAGAACAGGTTCTCTTTTCGTTCTCAAGAAGGATGCCTTTCCGGCTTTATTCACAATGAAGGAACTTTGACGGCTTCCGACGGAATTATCGGTTTGATCTCCCCTCAAATCAAAAATGAGGGAGTGATCCGAGCAGCTCTCAACAAGGTTCTTTTAGCATCTTCCGAGGCGGTGACGCTTACCTTCACAGATGACGGACTCATGAGCTTTGAGATACAAGATACGGCACAAGACGGATTCATTGAGCACTTAGGAAGTATTGAAGCGAATACGGTATTCATCCGTTTAGGGCAAGCTAAAGAAATGATTCAAAGTGTAATTAACCTAGACGGGTTAATTGATGGGAACATGCTCATTCAAGAGAGCGGAAAAATCCGGATCGCACATCAAAGTAGCATCCGGGCAACGGGAGCCTTCATAGAAGGAGCGAAAGTTTCCGTAGAGGGGGAAATAGATGTATCAAGCCATAATCCCGGGGAAATCGGCGGTACGCTTCACATCTTAGGAGACCATCTTGAACTGCTGGGAGCAAGGATCGACGCGTCGGGACACGGAGGGGGCGGAACCGTTTTGATCGGGGGAGAATACAAAGGACAAGGGGGTATTAGGAATGCCCTTACCAATCATATGGATGCACATTCCGTGATTCAAGCAAATGCTCTTATTGAAGGAACCGGCGGTAGAGTCATCCTTTGGGCAGATGATTCTACTCGTTTTAACGGAACGATTTTTGTAAAAGGGGGCGAAATTTCAGGAGACGGGGGATTTGTTGAGACGTCCGGGAAAAAGCGGTTAGGGTCTTTGACGGGACGCGTGAATGCACTCTCCCCTTACGGAAAGGCCGGAACATGGCTCCTTGATCCTCTGACCGTCACGATTGTCCCGGGATCTGCGGGAACAATCGGAACGGGACCGGGAGATGTCGGGGACTGCGCAGATACAACGACCAATCCCTACAATATCGGTATTGACACCATTAACTCTTCAACGGCTAACGTGCTCTTATGCGCTTCCTCAACTTCCGGCGGAGCTATTAACCAAAATAGCCAAACTATCAACATCACAACAAGCGGCATAGGGATCGGATTTGAAGGGAGCAATACCTCCGCCACTCCGGTTACCCTTAATGCGAGTATCACAACAAACGGGGGGGCTGTTACTTTTACAAATGTTGACGTAGGCCTTTCTACCGATATCGGCATCGATACGACAAACGGGGGCGGGTCTGCAGGTGCAAACGTTTCTTTTGATAATACGTCAACAATTGACGGAGCGCAGGCTCTGACGATAACGGCAGGAACCGGGACATTAACACTCGACGCAACTATCGGCGGGGCCACCCCGCCCACAAATCTTGCGATCGAAAGCGCAAACCTCATTCAGCTCGGAGCAAACATCACACTTACAGGTGATAATCCCCTTGCATTTCCAAGTCCGGTAGCGTTGACGGCAGGTAGCGTCATCACATCATTTACGTCTCCCAACACCGGACAGGGCGTTAACTTTAGCGGCACAATTGACGGAGCCCAACCTCTGAACATTCAAACGGGAACCGGGACGTTATCATTCAACGATAGCATCGGTTCCACGACACCTCTTGCAAGTTTAACCGCAACTGCAACTTCCTCGGGAACAAGTTCTACCATCAACGTGGGAAGCATTACAACTACGGGACCCATAAGCTTAACGGGCTCTACAAACATGTACGGAACTCTAACGACAAGCGGCTCTACCATCGCGATAGCGGGTCCCTTCATTCTCAGCTTCAACTCTGCCGTGAACACTACCGGCGGAGGGATGACGGCCGGTGGCAACGTTACTTTATCCGCCGTTCCCTCCAATCAATTCGCCTTTGCAATTACGGCAGGAACCGGGGGGGTGGTTACACTCAACGGCAACGGCGGAAACAAGCTCACGACACTCTCGATTACGGCGGGAACAATCAACCAAAACGGCAACGTAGGCTCCCCAAACGGCGAGTTATACGGACCTGTCACCTATACGGCATCAGCCATCAACATCAATAATAAAAATATTGTAACGCGGCAGGGGGTGGTTACCATAACGGGACCCGTTGTTGTTACAGGTAACGTCTCTATAGATACGACTGACGGAGGAGCTCATAATCAGGGAGCCAATATCGCTTTTTCAGGCAGTATGACGACGGTCGATTCGGGGGGGGCGGGAACCACCCTATTGCTCCAAGCCGGGACTAACGGGATTATAAAAATTCAAGGAGTTGTCGGAGGAATCACCCCGCTTGCAAACTTGATTTTCAGCGATAGCTCTCTCATTCAAATCGGAGCGAACAT
>Ga0116227_10009347_pt1 | contig 17858 bp, 11 predicted proteins | sample S1TSphgellanicum_FD_89693 | JGI IMG/M metagenome (GOLD analysis project Ga0116227, IMG submission 89693) | Host-associated microbial communities from peat moss isolated from Minnesota, USA - S1T2_Fb - Sphagnum magellanicum MG | ecosystem: Host-associated > Plants > Peat moss > Unclassified... | reverse complement strand
TTTTTTTTAAATTTTGGTAATTAAAAAACTCAAAAAGAATTTATTTTTAAAAATTTAAAAATTTAAAAAAAAAAATTTTGGGGGAAAAAAAAAAAAAAAAAAAACCGACTGCTTGGCACCACCGTCGCCGTTAAACTTTCCTTCGCCGTTTGACGATTGCCACTCGCGGGAGGGACGGCGACTGGCGGCGACGTGCGCGCTCGCGCCTCCTTCCGGAACGAAGAGGACCGACAAGTCTGAAGAAGATTCAAACTTCCCTCGCAAATTTCTTTCTGTCACTGCGCGGCGTGCAAATTTCCATCGATTGCTTCTTCCCGATTTGGCTCAGAATAATAACTGTTGGCTTGATGCTTCTTCTTCTATTGCGATCTTCATTTGCATAGTGTTTTTCTCCCCCCGTAATGTTTCTGCATTATTGATCCGAAGAATGCCATGTTCTGATCGTGCTTTGTTGCATTCAGCGGGCTTTTCTTTGATCTCCAGCTTTCCTTTTTCCCGTTACAGAAAAAATTGTCCTCCAGGCAAGCAGGCAGGCACGTTGATTTTTCACTTGAAGAAGAAGACGCAAGCAAATTCCACAAATCTGTATTCCTATTTGGAGTATTGGTTGATTGATTGATATACCTATGGCGAAGAGGAAACTTGTGTCCTGTTTCTTCTTCTTCTTATTCTTATTCTAGCGAGCAATGCGCGTTTGATGGAATTGGAGAGAGGAAGAGAGAGAAGGAGCTTGGAAAGTGCAGCAGCGTGGAGAGAAGAAAGAAAGAGCTTTTGCGCACATATCGCATTGCTATTTGTGTGGTTGTCGTCGACGCCTGGTACTTCATAGTTGTGACAGAAGCAGCTTCGTCTAGACGTTAAGGTGCAGTCTCTTCTTCACAGCAGCATCAGTACCATATAATATCAAGTTTTCTTCTGAGAACTAGGCTTCTTGAGATTCAGGATCTACTCATTTCCTGGTCTGTAAAATCTTGCGTTACGGAGGACAAATGCTCGACCTCTTCTTCTTCTGCTGACAAGAGACGCTTGATCTCTTCTTTTTCTTCTGCTGCAGACTCGGATAGACGTACCAAAATAGAACAACAGTAATAAGCTTTTCAACGGGATTTTCCGCGGTGCAAGCTGCTCCGTCTTCCATTTTTTCCTTTGGAATGTCACCATAGCTGGCGCCATAAGCACGCCTGAGGAGAGGCTTCAGTCTTCTTTTGGAAAGCTTTACAGGCCGCTCTTCTTCTATTACGGACTTGATGGTTCCAGAGCTCGAGAAACAGTGAGTGAGTGATGGGGAAGCGTCCGAAGAGGGAAGAAGCTGTGAACGGAAGAAGAGAGAGCAACAGGATGTCGGGCGTGGAAGCCGCTTACGTTGTGGAGAGTTATCTGCTGAAGAACCATTACCATAGGTCACTTGCCGAGTTTCGGATCGAGGCAGCGCCAGACCTATCGTCTCTGAAATCTGTAAGCTTTCTCTTTTGTTTCTTACAGTCGTCTTTTTCATTGATCCCCCTGTTGTTTTCAGCTAGTTACGCTGAGCTGAGTGTGTTTTGTTCTGAGAATGATAGAGGAACTCAGTAGTGAAGAAGTGCATGAGCAAAGCCCTATGGCAGCAAGCTAGCAAGCAGTCAAGGGGGTCATGAGATCTATTGTATTAAAGTAATGCGGTGGCAATGGGGAAAATGGTAGGCACCAGCATACGTGAGGACTGTGACCAACATCTTGGACGAGTGCATTGCGCTCAGAGTAGAGCAAAGGGAATATGTGCAGCAGAAAGCCAGCATGGAGAAGCTGGTCGAGGGCATGCAAGAGCTTTTAGCTTCCTACCAAGCCGGCCTTCTTCTCCCCAGATCACCTTCTTGTCGTCCTCCTACAACAATCGCTTGTGCTCCCAGACAACTTTTCAACAATCAAGATGGTAAGCAAGCCCCTTGCTACATATCTAGCTTTTTCTTCCTCTGTTCTCTTCTTACAGTGTGCCAATCTTGACGTTCTTTGCTTATTGCTTCTGACTCTTGCACTCAAAAAAAGGCAATTCCACCCTCCTGCTCTTCTTGAAGTGGTGATGAATGCTTGCTTTGCAATTATGATGCATCTGTTCCATGAGAAACCCTAGCATCACAATCACTAGCTCAGGTGGTCTCATGTGTTCTGGAGAAACTTCCATTCAAAACTAAAGACATTGTTCTGCTGTAGGGAGCAAGGAGTTGTTGTCCACTGGCAATGCCATGAAGAGGGAATCAGGAAAGAAGCCACAGCAGCAAAGTGCTGCCAATTCTTCTCATGGCTGTCTCCCGTTTGGATCAAAGACCTCATCATCATCCCCTCCAGGTTGCTCTCATCAGCTCTCCACCATGATCCCATTCTATCTAATTAACATGGATACCTTGCTTTCTTAAGCTCTCGCTTCTCAGCACTACTAGCAAAGCAATGATGCATATCAGCTGCAGATCATGAATGAAATTGTGACCTGCCATCCTGTAAGAGTTCTCTGATGCAAGTGTTGTTTGTTTCCACATGATCACAGGAGTACAATCAGTGAACCCGACTATGCCACCAACTGTGATTCGACGTACACGGAGACACTCACGTACAATGGCATTGCCTCCTCCACAAGCCTCATTGTATTCCATGACTGTGGACACAAAGCATCAACAAGCCCCACACCCTTCGTTCCCTTTTCTCACGCCTCCTCCAAATCCTTCTTGGAGCACTGCAGCAACAGCAGTAAATGTGTCGTTGACCATTGATGCACAGCAGCAGCAACAACTGTCTCTGCAGAGCTCACAGGCTCCTCTACAGTGCCCTTCTGCCTCCCCCTCCCTGCATCTCTCCAGTCCAACCGAGTCTGAGATGCAGGGGAAGAAGATTCATGCCATGAAAGTTGTTCAAGAGGGGAAAGATAAAGGCCCAGGTACACCTCCTCGGCAGCCCCTGTGTGAAAAGAACACGTCTCCAGATAGCAGCTTCCTGAATGCACTTCAGGAGAATAATGAACTTGAGTCTGGACTCATCTCCCTGAGTTCTGTCCAGAAGCCCATGGAGGAAGTGCTTGAGTCTAGGTCTCAGAAAGAGAACTGCTCTCCTCTTAAAGGACTCAGGAACTGTCCACCAAGAAGCAACTTGTCAACAAAACAAAATCAAGCTTTGAAAAAGAGAGCTTTGTCGTCTCCAGGCTGTACTGTGAGTCCAAAGAAGGTGAAAGCTTTGCCAGTCTCTGCAGCAACATCAAAGGAAGCTCATCAGTGTTCTCCAGTTCCATTGGTGGTTGCCTCAAAGGACTGTCCTTGCTCATCATTGTGCACAGAAGATCAGAATAAAGATTTGTTTAGTGCTCCATGTCCTACTGAAGATCCCAGGATGGAAGCCTGTTCAAAGCTTGGATCTGATCTGGTCTCAACACTGATTGCTTCACCAGTGACCCAGTCAACAAATTCAGCATGGATACTGCCAGAAACAACTCACAGAGACTTGCCATCAATTCATGGCAGCTCTGCAGACTTGGACCCCACGTCATGTCTCTCAATATGTGAATCAGCTCTTGACAAGGACCTGGGAGTCTCAACATTTGATTTGATAGAAAGTGGTGATAGCCAAGGCTGCAGGGAAAATCAACAGATGTCTGAGCCTCTTATATCCATTGATGATATCCTGGAGTGGGATGGATGCTGCTTTAGTGACCTCATGAGTGGCATGCTTTCAGACAGCATGCAAGGATCGTTTTCACGTGCAGAAGATGACCTACCAGACCCTTGCAACTCAAGCAGGTCTTCTTCTCTCTGTCCTCACTTTTGTCTCAAGAAGGCTATTGTGTTTCTCATTCTTATTCTTTGTGGCTCCTTTCTGTCTGATATTGTACTGTCCTTCCAGCATGGGATTTCTGTGTATTCTTCCCTTTTTCCTCTTTGTATATATTGATCTGCTAACCTGTTTTTTTTTGTATCTTACACCGATTCTTATTACTGGAAGTTGACAACCTTCTTGGGCTGTGCAGAAGTTTCACAACACCAGACAGGTTTGAATACAACTGTCTGGTGGATGCCATCGATTATGAAGGTCACCTACCCCAGCTTTCAGGTGCAGTTGACAACAAGAACACATATTCAGGTAAAGTGCTAACTTTCAGTTCCAATCTTGCACCACACCCAAAGGGTCTGATGATTATGTAGGGGTAGGCAAGGTGCTGTGATTTGATGCTTTGTGAATCATACAAAAGTGTCTTCAGGGCTGCAAACATCCAACATGGTTTTTGTGGGCCTTTTGTGACTATATGCAGGCATCCCTTCACAAGGCATTGGGCCTGCATAGGAAGTCAAGAAGTGTAATACAACCTTCACAACATTCTCCAAACTTACTGGCAAGAAGTGGCAGTGGTAACTCTATAGTTAGTGTGGCAGCATCTTGACAGGACTGTGAATAGGACGCCCGAATGCCTCCATGTGATCTTTAGTGTCCAAATAGTGTGACATCTTTCTAGCTTGTTCTGAGCTGGTAGAATTCATAGTTTGGTATGCCCCAGGTCTTTTTGTGAGGTACATAATGATGCAAGCATACACGAGCTCCCTTTACAAAGTGGTGCTGAATTGGCATGACTGGCAGTTCTTTGTCCTGACAATCCATTGATATTGATTGGTAGGACACCTGAAGCACATTGGGCCAAGATGTCCAATGCTATGTAGGTAGTTTCTGTACCCTAAATAGATGAACCCTTGTCATAGTGGGTGCATGGGGGTTTACAGCACTCTGCATAGTTTCTCTGAGGTGAGTGCCAGTCTCAGTTTAAGTTTTATTTTTTAAAGAGAGCCCTGATGTGACACTGTGAAATGTATCCTGTGTCCAAAGGCTAGACCTAAAAGGAGGAAATTGTTTACTGGGTTACAACAGTTTTTCTTCCAGTGTGAGGGAGTTGACATCAACTCTTTTTTACCAGTCGAGGGAACCTGGAGGTTTTAGGATCCTGCATCAAAACTAAATCAGAACCAGGACACTATTGTTAGACTAACATGAGGAACATTGACAGTGCCTCAGCCTGCTTTCAGTTTTCTTTGTTCTTTTTAGATCTCCATTTTGTATGGATGTCCAGCAGAAAGTGGTGAGTTTGTACATTCGAGATCTGGATATTCTTTTGACATTCTTGTTCATGACCTCATATGCAATCTGTTATTGTACATGATGTCTTTGTACTCTGTGGATTAAGTTTGCAATCCGCATTTTACAGATTATGGGCTAGTATTATGGACATCGTTGCAATTTATCAGTCAGTTGAATGGAGTTTCCCTGTATGTTTTGTTGCTGTGGCAGTCCAGAAAACTGATCCCTGTGCAATTTGTTTGTGGAATGCTGTATTAGTGTCATGGTGCAATTGATCATGAAGGTCAACTGGATGCTTCGGATCATCATCAAACCTGAGATCATACTATTATCACCCAGGTTAGTAAATCTCAGTGAAGAGAAACTCCACCTCTCAACTACTGTTATCTATTTGTAAAGTGTAGTTGTGAAGTAACGTTTGTAAACTGAGCATCTACTTGCATCTACATACCTAGCAGCCACATACTGTTCTACTTACATACCTACTTACATAGCTACCTACTACATTTTTTTCTTTTTTGCAAGATTGGTTACTCAGGTCAATCTTGATGTCAACTCAGTTGGGGTTCATCTGCAACACCTAGTTTCCTTCCTACCTACTTGTAACCTACGTATGGTGCCTATTTGTACATATGGAATGCAAGTGACTATTCTGTAAGTAGAACGCCATTCACACTTGATGTTAATTTGATTGTAATACTGTGCTTTGAAGAGTAAAGAAGTGGTTTTGCAATCTCTAGAGCTATCTATAGAAGTAAAAGCATTGATGCATCTACAAAGGAGTCAATTTGACACTACCTTCTCTTTTGAGATGCCATTGAAAACCAAGAACAGACTTATGTGATTGATCAGCACAGAAGTCTTCAATCTACAACCAAAAAAACATAAAAGGGGGAAGCAGAAATGGAGTCCGAGGTGTGCAGTATTTCACATGGACAAACAATTGGTACCAACTCCATCCAATTCAAACTGAAGCAAGTGAAAAACATGAGTAAAACTTGTAATATTTGTGGTTATTTCTTGACAAAGTTGTCTAGATCACTTTTGCCCCTCAATGCCATGTGTTGGACTCCTTCAAATTTCCCCTTGTAGTAGTCTCTCCACAATAGATGTACCTTGCTTATGCTTTGTTGTGAAGAGGTTCCATATGAAAATGCCTAGAAGGTATAGTGGAAATGGTCTGTTTGTTATTGCTTGTGTCAACATCTAACAAGTGTTGGTATTATGCATGTTCATACAAGAACAATCTTTTCAAGACTCAAGAATAGTTGATTGACCAAGCAAATCCATATACACACCTTTGAGATAAAAAATTTATAATCCACAATTGCTTGGATTACATGTTTTGAAATAATAATAATTTTGAAAGGTTTCTATGGATGTGGGTAATTCTATAAATAGCTCCATGAATACAAAGGAATTCACACCACCTTTCCGATTGCCCCATAACAAATTGTATGCTTTGCACCGATTGACCAATGAATGATAGTAGGTTTGTACACTACATTTATAGTGGACAAAACCTCTAGTAAAACATGAGAAGTAATGAATCTACCAATGACAAATGTTTAACTCTTTGCAAATGAAAAGATGTCCTATTAAGGGTTGATCTAATTCTAATCTCTAAACCCTTGTGCAAGCTTTTAAATTTACAAAGATGTTGTAAGAAAGTAATGGACACATGTGAAGTTTTTTGCACAAATAATGGATTGACCACTGTCAAAGTCCAAGGAATTATTGTTGATTTGTATATCAAGTACAAGTTGAAACAACCTAGAGAATGGGCACATCGAACTGCAAGGATATGTTAACCACCCATGACAACAAAACAAAGCCAACCAATAGATGATGGTAACATATTCAACTTACAATAGAGTAATGTGACATAACAATTATACATCTTGAAAATGTATCATGCAAGCTATCTACAAAAAACATGTCAAGAAACAATAAGACAAAACAACAAATAAGCTTACAATGAAAGGCACTTCCATTGTAGCAAACAAGGTTTGAAACAAAGAAACAAAGAATTGATTATTAAAAAAAACACAATGGATGGAGCAAAAGACAAAAAATGAAGAAAATGAAGAAAATTGAGCAAGCCTCCAATTAAACAAATGAAAGAGGAAAAAAAAACAACAAAACAAAACAAAATCCAAAGAAACATACCAAAACACATCACAAAGAGTGAATGTAGAAACTTGTAGTGCAAACTCAATGAAAACCTACAAGTACAAACAAAAGCAAATCAACTACAAGGGGCAAAAGCACAAGGTAAACAACTGCAAGTGCAAAGCACCCAAACAAGACAACTACAATCAACTACAAAGCCCATGGAAAAACAAGCATAAAGCACAACAAAAAATACATGCAAGCACAAAGAAAACAACTAACTACAGGCAAAAAAACAAAGCATGCAAAGAAAACATCTACAAAAATGCAAAGAAAAGCAAAAGGAAGAAGAATGAGGAGGAGGAGGAGGAGGAGTAAAATGCTAATTGTGTAAAATGATTGTTTGCCTTTGTCTCTTCTCTTCATATGTGAATCAGAACATTATGCAATGGTAGAAAGGTAAAGGCTAATATTCAGCAATAGCTTTACCTTGAGCCTTTTGGTGTGGAATGTCCACGTTGTTTTTTTAAGTTAGCACTAGACTAGCTTAACCTTCCTGCTAATGCTAGACTCAACTAATCCTAATGTTAGGACACCTAACTATAACAATGCTAACACTAGGTGTGACTGTGGTGCTGAAAGTATGGAAGAAGGTAAGACATTTGGTTGGTAGGTAGGTAGGTAGGTAGGTAGGTATAGACATGTTGATGGTTAGTACATAGCTAATCAGAGTTAGTTATGATTAGGTACAGGACAGGAACAAGGATGAAAAAAGTGTTTTCTCTGTCCACATGTCATCCATCCATCCATCCTGCATGGTGTGTGTGCTGGTTCACTCTGGCCACACTGATGGGGGCTGTTGGTGGGTGCTGGCTGGCTGGCTGCACTGATGGGCTGTTGGTTCCCCCTGTTGCAGCTACTGTTGCAACAATGACATAATATGATGATGCACCTGCTGCTGTTGCTGTTGCTGTTGCTGCTGTTACAGAAATTATAGCACTAAATTGTCTGTCATTTGTAATAGAGAGTGATGGGCAGCCCCACTTCTACTGAGATCCATTATGTTGTCGAGTGTTGTTGTCATGTAGCTGCTGTTGCACTACTGTTGTTGTTGTGTGTCATCTCCAATGACACATCATCACGAGTAAGGTGGGTGCCTTTCCCATTTTCCAGTTTTCTAAATGAAAAATTCATTTCCATTTCTCTTTGATTGAAGATGACCCAATAAAAATCTAAGCAAAGTTCCAGACAAGTCCAGCCTCCGCACTTGAGAGAGATATGTAACATAACAGTAGTTGCATGAAAATGCAAAAGGTCCAGCCTCCGCACTTGAGAGAGGTATGTAACAAAACAGTAGTTGCATGAAAACGCAAAAGGGACTTGCAAGAATCATCAAACAGCATCTGATAGGAGATGGTAAGAAAACTGTCTTGACCTCAAATCATTCATCCCCATTGTTGATATTTTGGATTAAAGTTCATGGTCTCACCAACTGAGTTCGTGTGCATCTCCAAGAACCTTAATAGGTAGGTTGTTACATGTTTTACTGTTTACAAATGACTGAATTTTGCAATTGAGATCAGCATCCAACTAGCTCCAAGGTTCCTTGCTTGCCAATTGAAAGTCAGCGACAATGTAGAGAACATAAAAAGACAATTAAGTGGTGGGTAGCCGTAGAATTTCACATGGTTGAAAGAACACTGTTGTTGGTTGACAACAAAGGTTATCTTTTAAAGTGATACATGGAAAAGCTCTCTACCTGCAGACTATTATTTAGTACTAACCTCAGAGCTGATTAAAGGAGAGAGTGGGGAAGTAGGAGAGGATTGGGCTTCATTGGAGAACCAACCCAGGTTCTCCAATGCAAAAATAAAGAGCACATATATACTAGTGCCTTCTGCAAATTTAAGTAATTTTGTTGGTTTATAACCTCGCAGTCAAAGCCAATGTGTCTCTTGCCTCCTTTTCCCTCTTTTACAAGCAGAGGCAACATTTAGTAGGAGGAGGACAAAAAAAATTTAATTTGATGGCAACAAACTTCCAACGGAATGGTGGTCTTCATTTCTTTTCTTGCATTTTCTTGCTTCGTGTCTTTTCTCCCTTTCAAGCCTCAAATTCTTGCATCATGTCTTCTCTCCCTTCTGTTCAAGCCTTGTTCTTCCAATAGAAACTTTAAGCAGAATTTGTTGTGCCTAAAAAGATTACTTCTGTTTTCTCACGTTGATCAAATCCTTCCATGTTGCAAATCTTTCACACCACATCCAACTGTGAACTCATAGTATCATCTCCACCTCTTTGAGCTGCAAAGAAGAAGAAAACCACACTAACAGAATTAGTGAAAGGAGTAGTAGTTCACGAAAGAGTTGATGAAAATAGGTTTCCTACGGTTCCTACACTAACACACTGTTATGTCCAGGGAGATGGCAGCAGAAGCTGCAAAATTGCTCACCTATATCAACACCCTTCATTATCCGCAGCCTTCGTACAATAGTTGTAAACATCCTGCAAAGACAACAAACAAGGGCAAGCTTTTCAGTTAGTTTCCAAGCAAGGGAGACTCCACACTTGTTCAGTCTGTGAAAATTAGAACACAGAGTTGGAATCCGCTTAAAAAACACAGGGTTGTAACCAGCTGTAAGCAAGCAAGCAAGCAATCTGGAGCATGCAGAGAGAGACTTACTCCCATGGTACATCACCAACAAGCATATGATCACTGTCACAGTCCTCATAAGTGAGTACATAATCAGAGTTGTGCAAGAAGTTGAGCTTCCGGCTAGAAGTTGAAGAAGAGACCCCAGTGTTTCCTCCAGTGAAGCTTTGTGGACCACCAATGGGTTGCCCTGCACCATATTTGTAAAGTTTCTATCAATCAGACATTGGCAGTAAAGAAACAAACAGCCATTGGCAACCAAAAAGGGCGGACATAAAACTCTCTCTTGTTCAAATAAAACTTTCTAGCAATAGGAATAGATGTACAATGAGGAGGGCAAAGTGTGCCAGGCACAGAGAGGCATTACCAATGAATTGTTGGAACATATCCTCCAGAGCATATTTCAGCTTGTCATAGCTGTTATGTGTAGTAAGGTCTACTTTGCGTCCAATTGGAAGGCCATCCATGTACACCTTCACAAGGAATGAGGTTTGTGATGGTGTTGCACCACCATTTGCCGGAGGTGTTGGTGGAGTCATCATCCCGACAGAAGTGGGCACCAGAGGATTTGTTGTTGTTGTTGGCCTTGGCTGTCTTTCCTGGGATGATGGTGGTGCAGACCTGGGTGGTTGCTGTTGGAAAGCAAGTGCATTTCTGCGGAAGTTTCTCACAGGTGGCCACCCTACTACCACTGGTGCTTGTCTGGATAACAAGCAAAAAGAGATATGCAAAAGTCTCAATTAGCTCAAGAAAAATCCGGGCATAATAAACAACAAAAGACAATCCTTAACCAGATCCCATTGTCTATGATGAGATTTGCAGAGAGAAATCTGCAATCTCCACGACACTGTGAAGGTAACACTGAAAACAATGAATCTGGTTATGAGGCGCTATGTTTTATTTACCTAGGAGGTGCAGTGGTAGGAGCAGCAGCTTCTTTCACAGCTGTTGCTGGTGGCTGTTTGTTGGGAGATGGATGCTTGGCAAACTCGGAAGAAGCCACAGCTGTGAAAGAAGCTTCCTCGAGCTTCTTGGGCGGTAAAGAAGAAGAAGAAAATGAATCCCATGTCTTTGGATTAGCATCTGCACTTGCATCAGTCGCCCTGTTGCTCATCAATTGTGGCAGTGGCCCTCTTGAAGCAGCAAGCTGTGGCTGTGGGTGGAAAGTTCCAAATAACCCACCTGGTTGCTCCCGAGTCTGCAGCTGCTGCTGCTGCCAGGAGGAGGAAGAAGAAGTTGGCAGTGGTGGCAGCAGAGGCTTCATGTTGCAGGGATATATTATGTTGGGGGAGGGATATTGTTGTGCTCCCAGTTGCTTGGGTTTCTGAGCCACCATCTCAGTGCCATTGTAAGGAAATCTGCTCCGTGTATTTCCTGCTGCTGCTACAGAAGAAGAAGAAGAAGAAGTGTGAGATGGTGGTGGTGGTGGTGGTACAGCACTTATAGCTCTGCTGCCCTCAACGACAGCAGCGTCATGGGGGCAGCAGCAGCAGCAGGAGTGTGGCACATGTGGGTGTTGTTGATGTTGTTGCGGTCCACCAAGCCGATAGTGGCCATTGTTCTCTCCAGTCTCTCCCCTGCCCACCAGCATGCTTTCTTCGGTCTCCTGCTGCTGCTGCTGCTGCTGTGGAGGAGCTTCTTGCAAGTGTTGTTGCAAAGGAGGTGGTGGGTTACCTTGCTGCTGATTGCTTCGAGATTGTTTGGTGTTGTTGTTAATGTTGTTGTTATCCTCCTCCATTGCTGCTGAGCCTTCCGAGACGTGAAACAACTTCTTCTTGTCTGCTGCAGATGCAACTTGCTCACTACGATTGCAGCCGCGGTTGTTGGGTACCAAACTGATGCCCAAGTTTAGGGTTTCGTCACATCCTTGCTGCTGCTCTCTCTGGAGCTCTTCCCCATTCCATTTCTCGCTGTTGGGAAATGAACGGAAAGAGCCAGTAGTAGTTCTGGCCCTGTCCGCGGAAGCTGCTGCTGCTACTACCCGGTCAGAAGCAGCAGCAGCAGCTGGTTTCTGGCTGCTTGCTTGAGCTTTGTCCAGCCCAGCAGCAGCAGCAAAAGGGTCTAGTTCGTCTGTGCTGCAAGTCATCGGCTCCCGTCCATTTTCAGCACATCTACCGGACTCCTGATGCCGGGGGCGTGGACCCAATCGAAGCTCCGTGGCACCCAAGTTCAAGTTCAGCTCCTCCTCCCGCACAACACCTTTCTCGCTCTCCTTGCTGCACGACGGCGAGCGCAGCACAGTACGAAAACAAGAAGAAGAAGAAGGAAGAGGAGAAGGAGAAGAAGACGAAGAAACCTCCGACGACAGACCAATGTAGTCTTGCTCCCTCAAAACAACAGTCGTCGTCGTCGTCCCACTCCGGTCGTCATCACTACCACACATACTGTTGTCAGCCTCACAGGCACTACCAGCAGCATTCAAACTACTCTGCAGCTGCTGTTTCTTATGAGAAACGCTACCGAAACTCGCAGCAGCATTTTCCTCATTCTCAGCAACACCCACAGAACCAGATTCTTCACTCCCACTCACACGCGACTCGCTTCTTCTTCTACTACTTCTTCTTCTTCCTCTTCTTCGCATGGCTGCTTCTTCTTCTACTGGAGCCACAGAAGACATCATCATCATCATAAACACCCAACTCCTCCTCCTCCTCCTCCTCCTCCTCCTCCTCCGCTGCGGCGTCTCATTCGGGAAAAAAAAAACAAAACACCCAGCTTCTTCACAAAACCTTTCTTCAATCAAAACCAAGTTCTATTCCTGCTGCTGCTACTGAACAGGAAGAGCGAGAAGCTTTCCTTTGTTGCAACTCCTTCGAATACTGCGATACCCGCGACGACGCCGTCTCTGTTGTGTGTATGTTTCTGTCTGTCTGTATCTCTCTCTCTCTCTCTCTCTATCTGCGCGCGAGAGAGTCCGCTGCGACGGCTGCAACGAGTGTCGCGATGACAGAGGCGAGCGACGGCGAGCTTCATATGGGGGAGAGAGAGAAGAAGGGCCAAAATAGGCTAGCGACTAGGTAGGTAGGTAATAGGTACCTACTATACCTACTATACCTACATATGTACCTACCTACTTATCTACTTTCCCTAGCTACCTACCTACCTACCTACTTTACCTGCGCACTGGCTACGGAGTTAACAGTTATTAACTGGGGCCGGTTTACACTAGGTAGTGTGTGGTGACTCTGTCTGTTCCGTCCGGACGGACGGACTGACGGACTGGCTGACTGCAACTGGTGCCTGTCAGTAGCCGAGCAGTTTTTGTTTCAGTCCGACATCTAATGCAGATCAGTGCAGTCGTTATTCAGCAAATCTGAGCCAACGGGTGACCGGGTGACCCGGAGATCAGTCCTTCTCCTCCTCCTCATCCTACAGTTACGGTTCCCCCCTGCTGGTTTGTTTTTGTTTTTTTTTTAAAAGCTGCCCTCCGGGCAGGTTGTCGCTGTCCTACCCGGCGGTTGTGAATAGTTCAGTTGAGAAGCACAGCTATATAGGTAGGTAGCTACCTACCTACCTACCTACGACAGCTACAGTTTCCTCCCTGGGCATAAGGCATAGGTGTATGTACCTATACTATCTACTCTAGCTACCCTACTAGAAGGCTAGACTCTAGACTCTAGAGTGGTGAAATCTAGCCAGTTAAAACGTCGCGGCTGTAAATGTACCCCCCTAGGGTAAGTAAGTAAGTAAGTAAGTACTTTTACCTAAGGTGAATAATGCCTCATTTTTAACTGTTTTCCCCGGGATGTGTGACGTTACACGTTTCTAGGTTTTTTCTGGGGAGGGGTTTTCTTTTTTTTCCCCCTTCAGTTTGGAACGGTTATTAGAAACAGGGGAAGACCCCCGGCGGTTCTATTCCTGGACACACACACACACACACTCACACACACCTAAACTTAAATGTCAAAAGGGGCCCAAAAAAGTTAAAGAACTAAGGAGCCTCTAGAGCAAGTTTTGAAATGAGGACCTTGGTAGCGAAAAAAATCGATGACCCACAATTTTTGGTGTTTTTGTTTGAACATCTTAAAGATGAAGAGGGCTTAGAGAGTTCACCCCAAAAAAAAGAAAAAAAAAACCGTTAAAAAATATTTTATTGCAAAAGTTTAAACATGTTGCGTTGTGAGAAATTGATTTTCATAAATGGTCATTAGAAATTAATGAACTTGGAATAGATTTGTGTGTTTTTGTTAAGCACCTTGATTGATTTTCACGATCATCAAAAACGAACTTGAAATACATATGTGGTTTGTTATAGCTTTTACCTTTAATTGATTTTCCCAACCATCATCACAAACAAATTTGAAATCGACATGTGTTTTTGTTATGTACATTGTAATTAAAATTTTCCAACTATCATAAACAAATTTGGAATAGACTTGTGCTTGTGTTAACCACCTTTTTGTTGTAGGAAGGAACATGTGGGTGGGTGGTGCAAATATGTTGACTCATCTTTAGTTAAACACCATTAGTGCAAGAAGTAGTAGCATATGGATGTAAATATGTTTTTGTTAATTTTTATCCAAAAAAATTTTAAATGTTTTGTTTGTTTGTAGCATGAATGATTAGAAGTATACGGAAGGCGAATTGAAAAGTTGTTTCAACAACAAATTTATCATGCAAGGAATGGGGTTTAGCAGCCCCCAATTTGAATATTTCAGATTTTCTACATATTAAAAAAGATTGCAAGAGTTTCCCTGAATGATTTAGAATTATAAATCATGTTTAGCTTATTAGACCTTCACACATCAATTAGGCCTTGTTCAATTGCATCCCTTTTTAAAAAAATTCTCTTTGATAATATTTGAGTCTTCTTGGGCAGATTTTTCAGGCCAAAAGGTCCTTCTTGTAGTAGTAGTAGTGCTTTCTTGCAATATAAATAAAGCTTGGCGGGATTACATCAAAAGGCGAAGGAAGGTATGGCAACATCATGTGTTAGTTACCTTCTTCTGACTCCCAACAGCCTCATTTGCACTAGTGTTGTGTTGGGTGGTTCTTTCTTTTTTGAAGAAGAAGAAGAAGAAAGAATTGGTTGGTAAGGTTTGGGTATATGAAACCCAGATTGACAACGGTTATAACAAAATCAAACAAACTGCCCAACACTGGTTTACACATAGCAAAATGTGAAGTGAATGAAGCTAACAACAATATGGCATCTGTAGAGATCCTGGTGTCTTTGACAAATTCTTTTCTAAATCTTTTTACTTGGATTCATGAAAGCCCAAGGGTGGTTGAGTTTTGAGGTTTGTTTTCCACTAAACCATCCCCACAACATTCCACCCCATCTTTTCTCTCTTTAATAACTCATTGCCAAGAAATGTTTTTTCAGGCAAACCCCCCAAAAAATGTTGCTCATGCAGAGTCCATGAGGTCAGCTATATTGTTGCGAATGACTAGTGTAGGCTACGCACTTTTGCATTGAAATCGGTGGACTTCCCACTAATCCCAACATCTGCATGTTACTCACACACTACTACTACTACTACTAGTACCGTTATTGTTACTAGGCTTACTATCACTGGAGAGAAAACAAACTGCATCAAGCTAAACAAAACCCAACAAAACCCATTCAGTTGTTATCATTATGAAAACAAAAAAGGGTCTAGGTTTCACATGGGAATTCTTTGTCAGGGACCATATTGGATCATCAATGAGCTAAGCATTTAGAAAGAACCGAATGCCTTGCAGGTTTGTTGGAAAGTGAAAACCTGTTGACACTTTTGGAGAGTGGGCGAGAGCATCGTGTATCATCGTATCTTGTGCATGTTTATATGCAGATCCTAACTTAATTTCACACTATTTAACTCTTTAGACTTTCATCCAAATTATTGTTTTATTCGTGTAAGGTTTTTTTTCCCTTCTAAGTGGACATATGTTGTTACATTGCTATTGGTGGATGTGCACTTAAAAGAAAGGTCTAAGGAGTCTCATCATTGTCAGCACATGTTGGTTGTTGTGATTAGCAACCAACCTCGTTGGGTGCAAAGTAAACAAAGACACAAGGTTGCTAGAATTTTGCACGCTAACTTAGATTTGTCAACAAATCAACATATGTGTGTGTGTGTGAGAGAGAGAGAGAGAGAGAGTGTGTGCGTCTCAAGTTTGTTTGTCGTTTTTCCACTAATCGGTGCCAACATCATGTTCAGCACTGATTTCCATAGAATTGGGTGCATCATGTTCAGTGTGGATTTCCTGGAATTGGGTGGTTTCCGACAAATTGATTTTGTGCAACAAAAAGGTGTCAAGGAGGAGGAAGAAGAAGAAGAAGAAGAAGGGTGGAAAGGACTTGGGGAGATTTGGAATCCAAAGGATCAAACTTATACACCTCAGCTCAGATCATACGTGTAAGGTTTTGGGTGTATAACCAACCACCAGTGCTAGAAATTGTTCTAGTGATCACTCCTGTCAACAACACTGCAGGCGCAAACCTGCAGCTGCTTGGGTGCCAGGAACATGGACCCCCCCCACCACCAGTCCATGCGATCCACACACATCACATATATACCCTGTCTCTCTCTTTCTGTCAGGGGACGACTACTACTTACAATGTTTGTGGTCCCAGAGTTGAAGAGCTTTGACAGTGTTTTGTCACAAAGGTCAGCAACAACAGGTTTTTTTTTTTTGCGTCTGTCAAGTTTTTTTGAAACTGCCATCATTTGTAAAGTAACACTCCTCTCTCTGATACAAAACAGGCCCTCTGGAGTTTGCAGAAAATGATCAATTTGGTGCTGATCAGGGAGGGAGAGGAAGAAAAGGGGTTAAAGAAATTTCCCCCCCTCACCCAATTTTTGTCTCCAAGAAGCAAATGACTTTGCTGATTATCACTGTTTGAGATTTAAGGTTTAGGGTTTTAGGTTTTTAAGGTTTTGATGACCAATGATCATAGCTATCTCAGATTTAGGGTTTAGGGTTTTAGGGTTTTAGGTTTTTAAGGTTTTGATGACCGTTGATCATAGCTGTCTGAAATTTAGGGTTTAGGGTTTTAGGTTTTAATGACTATTGATCATAGCTGTCTGAAATTTAGGATTTAGGGTTTAGGGTTTTAGGTTTTAAGTTTTGCAATGAACCAGCAACAAGGTGAGTTAGCATAGTCTGACAATTTGTGATTTTGAACCCGAAAACAAATGCCAATATGTGGGTTGGTCATGTGAGTTGCTCGTACCATCATGTGAAGAAGCTCTTAGCTTCAAGTACCCAACCTAGATTCTTAGCTTATATATCAAACCTAGATTCTTTGCACGTTGTTAATCAAACTCAAATTCATCCTCAAATTATCCAACAAAGATCATTTTTGATAACCAGCAATTTGGGCAAATCGTATATTGAAAACATTGAGTAAACCAAACCAAGACGACATCTAGAGCACCATCTTTGGGTGTAAAATTTCCCAAACTCCCAACCAAAACTCATCTAATGGTTTTTTTGCCCCACTCCAAAAAAACAAAAAAAAACAACTTCCCCCACCATCAATAACATACCCAAAAGACTTGTGTAGTTTATTTATATATGGTAATAATAACTGTAATGTGATGAGTTAATGTGATGAGCAACAAAGACCCAAAAAGGATATGAGCATTGTTCCTTTTGTGGATCCAAGACCAAAATAGGCCTAATTATTGTTTTAAGGTAATTAGTACTCAAAAATTTAAATTACGTGAAACCTTAAACCCTAAACCCTAAACCTTTTTTCTTTTTCTTTTTTTCTTGATTTTGAACTCGACAAGGGTGCAGGTAGCATGTGATTGGTATTGGAAGTGAAGGGGGGAACAACATCTACAACCAAAAGAAAGAGAATGTTGGTCTCTCGTCCCTTCCACCCTTCATTTTGTTTCCATGTGAACAAAGAGGCAGGTGGGTTGGTGCCCGACAAACAAACAAGCAAACAAGCAAACAATTAGATAATTTTTTGACGTGCAAAATTCAACTCCAAAATGCCAGCCCATTTGTGAGGCCAAAAGGGGCTAGTGATCTAACTTACGACTACTTTCACATGCACCCCCGCCCCCCCCCCCCCCAC
>Ga0116227_10009346_pt1 | contig 17859 bp, 21 predicted proteins | sample S1TSphgellanicum_FD_89693 | JGI IMG/M metagenome (GOLD analysis project Ga0116227, IMG submission 89693) | Host-associated microbial communities from peat moss isolated from Minnesota, USA - S1T2_Fb - Sphagnum magellanicum MG | ecosystem: Host-associated > Plants > Peat moss > Unclassified... | reverse complement strand
TCGAACCGACGACCTCTTGCATGCCATGCAAGCGCTCTCCCAGCTGAGCTATAGCCCCGATGAATTGGGACGCGAATTATATAGAAGCTCCCCGATAATGCAAAGAAATTCACACCGGTGACGTGAATGTCTACGGGCTAATCACGCGGCGTCAGGAATTGTGCCATCAGATTCAATTCATGCTCCAGCGCAGATTTGAACGCTGCATCCCGCGGTTTGCGCTGGATATAGCCGAATTCGGTTTGCAGGCCGTCCTCAGTCATCGAGATATTGGCCCAGCCGATGACCTGCTCGCGCCATAACAGCGGCAGGGCGTAATAGCCGAACTGGCGCTTGGGAGCTGGCGTGTAGGCCTCGAATTTATAGACCCAGTTCCACAGCAGTTCAAAGCGGCGGCGGTCCCAGACGATGGGGTCGAAAGGCGCCAGCAGGCGCACCTGCTCATCGGTTGCGTAGCGTTTGGCGCTCGGGCTTTCTTCTGCGGGCCAGTACCAGCTTGTGCCGTCGATACGGCACGACGCCAGCCGTTCGCGCGCTGCGCGCATGGCGTGCTGGAGTTCGGCGGCCAGATGCGGTGCGCCGTAGTTGCTTAGCAGGCGGATCAGATAGGTGAGGCTGGCCGCAGGCAGCGGCGCGTACTTGTGGATGATGAGATCGACCAGTTGCTCCGCGCGCTGGGCATTGTTCAGCGCATGGATCTGGCCAAAGTGGTCAGGCACGGCTTCGTAGAGGCGGATGCCGCTTTCGCGCCGGGCCACGCGCAACTGGTTGCGGTAGTGCAGGCTGCCCAGCAGCTTGGTGCCTTCATTGCTGGAGCCGCCCCAGTAGTTTTGCACGCGACCATGCGCGAAATGTTCTTCCACCTTGCGCGGGTGCATGGCGCCGCGCTCGCGGACAAAGGCGAGGATGTCTGCCGCCTTGCGCCGGATCGATGCGGTCCACACGCGATCAGTCTGGCGCGGATACATCAGGGCGGCGTGCGCTCGCGGCATGAAGCCGTAATTGACGAAGTGGTCTTCTTCAATCGCGAGCCTGGCGTAACGACGCTCAAGGTCGCCGGCGCGATAGTCACGCACACGGTGGCGCAGGGTTAGATCCTGCGCGCGCGCTGGTGCGCGGATCGGGTCGGCTTGTACAAAGCCGAGGCGGTCGATCGCTGCAGCCAGGGTGGTGGGCTTGAAGAGCGTGCGCGCTACGGCGTAGCGACGCAGTTCATCGAGCGTAGGTGTTGCCATCAGGCGCTAGCGCGATGGACGCAAGACGATCTGATCGCGGCAACGGTCTTCGACATCACTGCCACAGCTGCGGAACTTGAAGTTCTTGTCGTAGCAGATCCGCACTTCCTTCAGGTAACGGCCCGAGCATTGCAGCGCGATGGTGTCGTCAGTGAGACCGGGATTCACCGCGAGGAAGTTGCGCTGGATCTCCCGCGCCGTCGTGCTGATGTATTCCTTGGGCTCGCGGTAAACCTGCGGGATCACGATCTTGCGATTGGCACGCTCGACGGTCATGAAGTAATCGTCCATCGACATGCCGCTGCAAGTGCCGTGGGTGCGCCACTCGTGCTGGATCAGCTTGCGGCTGGGCATCAGCGGCAGCATGCGTTCGATCCAGTCGCGGCTGACGCTTTCGGAAGGCCCGCATTTGCTGGGATAGCCCACTTCATTCTGTGGCCAGAGACCATGCACGACGAAAGCATAGGACTGCCGGCACTGCGCATCGCCGAGGTTGTTGATGCAGTACTGCGGCGACCACGACAGCGACAGCAGCCAATAATCAAAGGGTGCTGATGGCAGCGCCGCCTGTGCGGGCAAGGTGCCCGATGGCATTGGCGGCTGCGCATCCTCCGCCCGCGCGCATGCGCTGAGAAGCAGCAGCAAGGTCACGAGGGCGGAGCGCAGCATCTTAGTGCGCCGTCTGGCCAGCGAGGAACAGCCAGGTCTCGACCACGGTGTCCGGATTCAGCGACATCGACTCGATGCCCTGGTCCAGCAGCCACTTGGCGAGTTCCGGATGATCTGACGGGCCCTGGCCGCAAATGCCGATGTACTTGCCCTTCTTGCGCGCGGCGCTGATCGCCATGCTCAACATCGCTTTCACGGCATCGTCGCGCTCATCAAACAGATGGGCGATGAGGCCGGAATCGCGATCCAGGCCCAGCGTCAGCTGCGTCATGTCGTTGGAGCCGATGGAGAAGCCGTCGAAGTGCTCGAGGAACTGGTCGGCCAGTACTGCGTTGGACGGCAGCTCGCACATCATGATCACCTGCAAGCCGTTGTCGCCACGCTTCAGGCCATTCTCGGCAAGAATCTCGTTGACGCGCTTGGCCTCGCCGATGGTGCGCACGAACGGAATCATGACCTTGATATTGGTCAGGCCCATTTCATCGCGCACGTATTTCATCGCCTTGCATTCGAGGTCGAAGCAGGGACGGAAGCTGGGCGAGATGTAACGCGATGCGCCGCGGAAGCCGAGCATCGGGTTTTCTTCGTGCGGTTCGTAACGCTTGCCGCCGATGAGGTTGGCGTATTCGTTCGACTTGAAATCGGACATGCGCACGATCACCGGTTCTGGCGCGAACGCCGCGGCGATGGTGGCAATGCCTTCGGCTAGGCGCTTGATAAAGTAGTCGGTCGGATTGCCGTAGGGCGCAATCATCTGGTCGATCATGCGGCGCACATCGGCGCTCTGCTTGTCGAGTTCCAGCAGCGCCTGCGGGTGAATGCCGATCTGGCGGTTGATGATGAATTCGAGGCGGGCGAGACCCACGCCCTTGTGCGGCAGAGAAGCAAAGTCGAAAGCCTGTTCCGGCGTGCCGACGTTCATCATGATCTTGACCGGGATATCCGGCATCTTGTCGAGCGCGACTTCATCGACGGCGAAATCGATATTGCCCTTGTAGACGTGGCCGGTGTCGCCTTCGGCGCAGGACACGGTGACCGGTTCGCCGTCCTTCAGGACTTCCGTTGCGTTGCCGCAGCCGACGACCGCAGGAATACCGAGTTCACGCGCGATGATCGCGGCGTGGCAGGTGCGGCCACCGCGATTGGTGACGATGGCGCTGGCGCGCTTCATGATCGGTTCCCAGTCCGGATCCGTCATGTCGGTGACGAGCACGTCGCCGGGCTGCACGCGATTCATTTCGCTGATCGACTTCAGCAGGCGCACAGGGCCTGCACCAATCTTCTGGCCGATGGCGCGGCCTTCGGCAAGGATTTCGCTCTTGCCCTTGAGCTTGTAGCGACGCAGCGTGTTGGCGGCCGCGCGCGACTGCACGGTTTCCGGACGCGCCTGCAGGATATAGAGCTGGCCGTCGATGCCGTCCTTGCCCCACTCGATGTCCATCGGACGACCGTAGTGCTTTTCAATGATCAAGGCCTGGCGGCCGAGTGCCTCGACATCGGCGTCGCTGAGGCAGAACTGGTTGCGCTGTTCCGGCGGCACCGGCACGAACTCAACGGTTTTGCCGAGCGAACGATCGGCGGTGTAAATCATCTTCTTGGCTTTTTCACCCAGGCCACGCTTGAGCACGGCAGGCTTGCCATCGCGCAGGTTCGGTTTGTAGGCGTAGAACTCGTCCGGGTTGACGGCGCCCTGGACCACGGCTTCGCCGAGGCCGTAGCTGGCGGTGATGAACACGGCATCACGGAAGCCGGATTCGGTGTCCATGGTGAACAGCACGCCCGATGCGCCCTTGTCGGAGCGCACCATGCGCTGCACGCCAGCGGAGAGCGCCACGGCGGAGTGCACGAAGTTGTGGTGCACGCGGTAGGAAATCGCGCGGTCGTTGTAGAGCGAGGCAAAGACTTCCTTGATCGCGTGCAGGACGTTCTCGATGCCGTTGACGTTGAGGAAGGTTTCCTGCTGGCCGGCGAACGAGGCGTCGGGCAGATCTTCAGCGGTTGCGGAGGAGCGCACGGCAACCGAGATTTCCGCGCCGGAGTCGGCCACCAGCTTGTCGTAGGCGCTGCGGATTTCAGCTTCCAGCGCAGCCGGGAAGGGCGCCTTGATCACGGCTTCGCGAATGGTCTTGCCGGTCTTGGCCAGGGCCTCCACGTCTTCGATGTCGAGGGCATCCAGCATCGCATTGATGCGGTCAGCCAGGCCTTCGTGCGCAAGGAACTCGCGATAAGCCGCGGCGGTGGTGGCATAGCCATCCGGCACTTTCACGCCGGAGGCGGCGAGGTTACGGATCATCTCTCCCAGCGAAGCATTTTTGCCGCCGACGATTTCGACGTCGTGCATGCCCAGCTCGGAGTACCAAAGGACGTTCTTGCTCACGTTGTTTCCCGTTTTTGATTGATGCAACCCCGCCTGAAGCGGAAGCCGCAGGTTGATTCTTCCATGTTGATCGAAGTGCGTGGCGGCCGCCTCCCTAGAATGGAGCATGGGGAGCGAGCCGATTCGGTAAGATCACCTCAACTTGAGGCAAATTGTAAGGGATTCATCCATGGCACAACCAAGAACCGTGTTTTTTGTCTCTGATGGCACTGGCATTACAGCCGAGACCCTCGGAAATACGCTGCTGACGCAGTTTGACAGCGTTGAATTCAAGAAAACCACCCTGCCTTTCATCAACACGCCGGAAAAGGCGCAGGCGACGGTGGATCTGATCAACCAGCTCTCCGCGCGACAGGAGGCGCGGCCGATCGTGCTCAGCACCACGGTGAATGACGAGATTCGCGCCATCCTGCGCGCCTGCAAATGCCTGTTCCTTGATCTTTTCGACAGCTTCATCCATTCCATCGAAGATGAGCTGCAGCAGAAATCGACGCATGCGCAGGGCCGCGCGCACGGTGTGGCCGACGGCCGCCGTTACAACGCGCGCATTGCCGCCATGAACTATGCGATGGAGCATGATGATGGACAGTCCACGCGCGATCTTTCGAGCGCGGACCTGATCCTGATTGCGCCCTCGCGCTGCGGCAAAACGCCGACCAGCTTGTACCTGGCCTTGCAGCACGGCCTTTTTTCCACCAATTTTCCGCTTACCGAAGATGATCTTGAGCAGATGAAATTGCCGAAGTCGCTTGATGGCCTGGCCAGCAAATGTTTTGGCCTGACATCGGATCCGGAGCGTCTGTCGCAGATTCGCAGCGAGCGCCGGCCGGGCTCCAAGTACGCGTCGCTGGCCCAGTGTTCCTATGAATTGCGCCAGGCCGAGCAGCTCTACCGTCGTTACAACATCCCCTTCATCAGTTCGGCCAGCATGTCGATCGAGGAAATGGCGACGATGGTGATGCAGGAAAAGGATCTGCGTCGCCAGACTTTCTGATCCGGCGTCGAGGTTGTTTTAATTTATTTATAGATAGTCTATTGGACTATCTATATAAACAACCCACACCTCAGAAATAGAGGCCGTGATAGACCTCGTAAACATTCACCGGGCCGTCGGCAAAATAATTGGTGGCCGGAAAGATGAAGGTGCGGCTGGCGCGGTCGTAGGTCAGTTCACCCGGCGCTTCCGGATGATTGGGGTCATAGACGTCGAACAGGATCGTCTTGTCGTTCTCATGCGCGGCGTAAATCAGCAGCGCGTGATTGATGGTGATGACCGGGAAGGTCACCACATGCACGATCGGTGGCCAGTCGGCCTTGAGCGCAGTCAGCAATTGCTCGACGGTTTTCTGCTGGCCGCTACGCGGGAACGGCAGGATCATGCGCCAGTTTCCGAGTTGCACGTAGCTGTGCCATGAACCACCGGTTTCATCCTTGAGCAGGCTCGCCCACGCGGCGCTGAAGCTGCGCAGATCGGCATAGCCCGGGATGACCACACGATCCGGGTCCGAGCTGGGTTCGAGATCGCGTGGACTGCGTGAGACTACTTTGCGAACCAGTGCGCGATAGGTTTTCTCGTCGGCGATCGGCGCCTGGGCGTCAAACTGCGCGTGGAGGAAAAACTGCTTGGCGGTTTTGACCAGGACAAAGCAGCGATGGATATATTCAGGCTCCGGGTCCACATGGATGAAATCCATCTTGCCGGTCTCGGGGTTGGGGCGGTAAATCCAATCCAGTTCGTTGGCGTAGGACAGGGCATCGCGGGTGAAATTGAACGGCCTGGAACTGCTCTGCGGGCTGGGCAGCGTAGTGATCATGCAGCTGCTTGCCGCCAGCGTCATCAACGCGAGCAGGAGACAAGCCGCCCATGAAGGCCGCGAAGCTTTCAATTTCTATTCCTATGTTGAACCGCTGAAAGTGGCTATAGCGGTAGGGTTGCCAGCGTTGCGCCGGGATCAAACGCTGGGGATCCCGCCGCGGGATTGTCGCCAATTACCGGCATCTCCGGCAACGTAAATACAGATCATGCGCGCCGGACTGATCGGCCGACGCGCAAGGACCAGCCATCAGGTGATCACGCTTGGAGCCTTGCGCCCGGTGATTTCGCTGAGCTTGATGATCTTGTCTGCAATGTTGGCCAGCGGCGCCAGTGCGTCGTTGGTTGCCCACGCCAGAGAAGATTCGTTTTGTTCATAGCGCTCCAGATAGAGCCGCAGGGTTGCGCCCTTGGTGCCGGTGCCGGAGAGTCGCAGGATGATGCGCGCGGCGTCGCCAAAGACAATCCGCAAGCCCTGGTTGGTAGCGATGCTGCCATCCAGCGGATCCTGGTAGCTGAACTCATCCGCCTGTGTCACCGTCCATTGACCCAATTGCTGGCCCGGGAGTTCCGTGCCGAGGTTGGCGAGGTGTTGCATCACCTGCGTGGCCGTGGCGGCCGAAAGGTCATCGTAGTCGTGACGCGCGTAGTAGTGGCGGCCATAGTGCTTCCAGTGTGCCTCGGCGACTTCCTTGACCGACAGCCCAGTCACCGCCAGCACATTGAGCCAGGCGAGCACGGCCCAGAGCCCGTCTTTTTCGCGCACATGGCTGGAGCCCGTGCCAAAGCTTTCTTCGCCACAGATCGTGATGCGATTGGCGTCGAGCAGGTTGCAGAAGAACTTCCAGCCGGTCGGCGTTTCGTGCATGGGAACGGCCAGTGACTTGGCCACCTTGTCTGCCGCGCGGCAGGTCGGCATTGAGCGCGCGATGCCGCTGATGCCACTACGGTAGCCCGGCAACTTGTTCAGGTGCGCAGCGAGCATTGCCAGTGAATCGCCCGGAGAGATGAAGATGCCACGGCCGAGGATCATGTTGCGGTCGCCATCGCCATCGGAGGCGGCACCAAAGTCCGGCGCACGCTCGCCAAAAAGCACATCCACCAGCGGCTTGGCGTAGATGAGGTTGGGATCGGGGTGTCCGCCGCCAAAATCTTCCAGCGGGCTGGCGTTGACGATGGAATTCAGCGGCGCACCCAGCATCTCGACAAAGATGCGCTGGGCATAGGGGCCGGTCACCGCGTGCATGGCGTCAAAGCGCATGCTGTGGCCCTTGCGCAGCCAGTCGCGAATGCGGTCGAAGTCGAACAGGCTCTGCATGAGCGCGGCATAGTCTTCGACGCAATCCACGACCTCGATTTCCAGATCGCCGAGTGTTTGCAGGCCGCGGCGATCAATATCAACGTAGCCGCCTTCGTAGATCCGGTAGCGGGTCAGTACTTTGCTTTGCTCGAAAATGCGATCCGTCAAGCCTTCGCTGGCCTGGCCGCCATTGCCGATATTGAATTTGATGCCAAAGTCCCCATCTGGTCCTGCCGGGTTATGGCTGGCGGTGAGAATCAATCCGCCCGCCGCTTTGCGCAGGCGGATCAGGTGCGAGGCGGCGGGTGTCGAAAGCAGGCCGCCTTGGCCGACAATCACGCGTTGGACGCCATTGCCTGCGGCAACTGCGATAGCGGTCTGGATGGCGGCGCGGTTGTGATAACGGCCGTCACCGCCCAGCACCAAGGTCTGACCTTTCAGCTCAGGGACACAGTCAAACACGGACTGCAGGTAATTTTCGAGGTAGTGTGGCTGTTGGAAGACGGCAACTTTCTTGCGCAGTCCTGCGGTACCGGATTTCTGGTCAAGGTAGGCTTTGGTAGCAATTTCGCGTGCGGCCATGGTCATTCTTCGTTGTAGGGGCGGCTTCTCCTATCTTATAGTTGAGTCATGCAAATCACGAGTGCTGATTATATTTGTCCCTGCTGCGGCAAGCCGCGGCGGTTGGCGCATCTGATGGAAATCTATGAACGGAACTTCCGTTTGCTGCAGCAATTGCTGCCGGAACTCAATGCGCCGTTCGACAATGCGATTTCGACGAGTGAAACCGATCCGCCGTTGCATCTGACGGTGCTGTCGCGTGATCGCTACACGCTCACCATAAAATTGACCTATGAGTTCATCGGCGAGGATGGCGCGCGTCATCACCCGGATTTATGGATACGGGTGTATCGTGATGCGGCGATGGTCGAGGCGCTCGACTGCAGTCACCGCCCGCCCTGGCTGGCTGAAGAGGGAGGTGATCCCGAAGCAGGGCGTTTCCTCAATCACCAGTGGGGACGTAATTTAATGCTCGGCAAATGGCTGGATTATTTGCTGGAACGTGGACATGGCTTTGGTCTCGCGCAGCGGCCGCGCGTACCGGTTGCCGCTTAAAGTAGAAATTCCAATGTTGATTCAGCGTTTATTGCTGGCCGGTGCCGCTCTGTTGCCGTTCTCTGCCTTTGCGATTGATCCAGGTGCGGTCGCACCGGAAGCAGCCGGTGTCGTGCTGCAGGGGCCTGAAGGGATCAAGCTGAGCAAGCTGCGCACGCCGGGCCGCGTGGTGGTGGTGGACTTCTGGGCCTCATGGTGTGGCCCCTGTGTCCAAGCCATCCCTGAATTGAATGCAATGCGCGATGGTCTGGTGCATGAAGGCTTCGGCGATCGTTTTGAAGTGCTGGGCGTGAGCATCGATAACGACGTCAAGCTGGCCAAGCGGTTTCTGGAACGGATTCCGGTGAGTTATCCGGTGGTGGATGACGTGCTGGGCGTGTCCACGCAGACCTATGGGATCTGGCGTTTGCCAGCGACCTTTCTGATCGCGCCCGATGGCCGCATCCAGTACATCTATCATGGTTATGGCGCGGGCTTTACTGCGGACCTGCGACAGCGCATCCTTGACCTGTTGAAACCTGAAAAGGCTCCATCGCATTTCTTCTCGGGAGGCGTGCATGAAGCGGCACCCGACACTGGCCGGGCCAAAACGCCGTAGAAGCGTTTTTTTCCTGACGCTGACAGCAGCGCTGCTGTCCATTGGCGTGGCGGCCCCGGTCAAGGCCCAAACGCCTTCGCCGTTGCCGGAATGGACCTACTCGGCTGGCGCTCTGTTGCGGACCAGCTTGAGTCCGACGGTTCCCGAGTGGTCCGTATTCACCGGCTTGAGTGCGGCGTATGCGCCGCGCTACGACGGCGCCAGCGATCGCCGTATCCTGGGTGGTCCCACGATCGAGGTGCGTTATCGCGATCTCGCGTTCGCTGCAACAGGTGAAGGCATTGGCGTCAATCTGCTGCGCGGCAAGAACTACCGTGCCGGTGTGGCCATGTCGTTTGATCTGGGGCGCCGTGCACAGGACAGCTCGGATACGCAGGGACTGGGCAATATCAACATCGCGCCGGAAATGAAATTTTTCGGCGAGTATCTTTTCTTCCCGGTGGTGTTGCGCGCTGATGCGCGGCGCGCTTTTGGTGGCCACAACGGTTGGATCGCCGATTTCAGCGCCTATATGCCAGTCTATGGCACCAAAAAAATCTACGTTTTCATGGGGCCCAGCGTCACTTTGGCCGATGATCGCTACATGAGCCGCTACTTCGGCGTGACGGCCGCGCAGTCCGCATCCTCCGCTTATCCGCAGTACAGCGCGCGTGCGGGGCTCAAGTCGGTGAACGCGGCCGGTAGCGCGACCTGGATGATGACGGATCACTGGTTGATCAATGTCATTGCCGGCGGCCAGCGCTTGATGGGCGATGCGGCGCACAGCCCGATTGCGCTGGACCGGATCAATTACTCCACCACCTTCACTGTCGGGTACATGTTCTAGATCGCGCCAGCCTTGCTCATGAGATTTGCAATCGCCTCGGCAAGCTCCCTGTAACCGCGGGTGTTGGGATGAATCTGATCCGATTTCTTGCTGCGATCCCCCAGGATGCTGGGCAGGATTTCATCCTCCAGCGGCAGTTGATGGTCTTTTGCCAGCGTGGCATAGACCGGGTCCGCCTTCAGGCCCAATAAGCTGGGGTGTGGCACGCCCAGCAGGAGCACGGGAATCTTGCGCCCTCGGATCTCGCTGATCATTGCTGCAAGGTTGTCCTGCATCTTTTGCTCATCCATGCGCCGCAGCATGTCGTTTCCGCCCAGGCACAGAATGACCAGGTCAGGCTGTGTTTCGTCAAGTACATCTGGCAGGCGCGTAAGCCCTTCGGCGGTGGTTTCGCCGGCGATTCCTGCGTTGATGACCTTGCGGCCGGTGAGCTGCGCGAGCTGAGCCGGATACGATTCGTCTGGAGTGGCGCCGGTGCCAAAGGTCAGGCTGTCGCCGAAGGCAAGGATGGTGGCGTCGTTCGCAAGATGCGGCAGCGCAGGCACTCGTTGCGAGCTGCAGGCACTCAGCAAAAAAAGCAGGATCAGTGCTTGCATGAGCCTTGCGCTGGACTGCATAGTCGCGTGCATCATCTTCAGGAAATCTTTCGGGACTGGGAGTTCATCATGCTTTATGCCTTGGGCCAACGCGAGCCATTGATCAAGGAAGGTGCCTGGGTGGCGGATAGTGCTACCTTGATTGGCTCCGTCACGTTGGAGAAGAATGCCAGCGTCTGGTTCAACTGTACGCTGCGTGGCGATAACGACGATCTCATCGTTGGCGAAAACAGCAATGTGCAGGATGGTTCCGTACTGCATACCGATCCCGGCCTCAAGCTGCGCATTGGCCGGGACTGTACCGTCGGTCACCTGGTCATGCTGCACGGCTGCGAGATTGGCGACAACACCCTGATCGGCATCAAGAGTGTGGTGTTGAATCGCGCGCGTATCGGCAAGAACTGCATCGTTGGTGCCAACTCGCTCGTTACCGAGGGCAAGGTGTTTCCGGATAACTCGATGATCATGGGCGCGCCGGCAAAAGTGGTGCGCGAGCTGACACCGCAGGAAGTGCAGGTGGTCAAGATCATGTCGACACACTACATCGAAAATGCGCTGCGCTATAAAACGCAGCTCAGGGCCCTGTAGTTTCTACTTTGCGCGTTGGTCCTTGGGCCAGCTGCTGTAGCGCAGCTGACCGCTGCGGGCGCTGACCTCACGCCAGTGTTCAGCAGGTAGCGCAATCTGCGCCATGCCGCAGGTCGGCAGTTCATCAAAATCACAAAGCGCCAACTGGCTGGCGAGAGCGCTCAGGCCGGGGTTGTGGCCGAAGATGGCGACATGCGTGAACTGGTCATCCAGCTCCCGGACAATCTGCAGCAGGGTAGTGACCGAGGCTTCGTAAATCCTGGCCTGTAGCTGGATGGCTGGGGTTGGAATGTCCAGTCCATCCGCAAACGTGCGTGCCGTGGTGATGGCGCGCAATGCCGGGCTGGAAACAAGCAGTTCGGGGATCGCGGCCGCCTGTTTCAAGCGGGCCGCCATGACCGGCGCATCGCGTCGGCCACGCTCATTCAGCGGGCGCTCAAAGTCGTGCAGCCCTGTCTGCTCCCAGGATGATTTGGCGTGACGAATGATGGTGAGTATGCGCATGCGGTTCAGGCCGTCGTGGGTTTGACCAGATAAATATCAAAACGCGCCTGTGATCCGCTGAGGTCCAGGTCGGGTTTGAGATTGCCCAGGCACTCGGCGCTTGCCGCACGTTTGACGACCACGCGTTTAGCCGCGCTGTTGAGTGCCGCGATCAGCAGCGGCGCCGAATCTGCTGCGCCGATGGTGATGTCGCGGAAGATCTGCATCTCTTTCTGCGGCAGAGCAGTCCTGCCCTGGTGTTCGTACATGGGATCAAGATAAATCACATCCCATGCTTCGCGATGGATCAGGCTGGTGGCGTCTGCATTGACCAGTTCGACGCGCTGGATAGCGTCCGCATACTGACCGCTTGCAGCAACGCGTTGCTTCGCATCATCAAGCAGGGCAAAGATCAGCGGACTGCGTTCGGCCATGACCACGCGGGCGCCCAGTGCCGCCAGCGTAAAGCCGTCGCGACCCAGGCCTGCGGTGCAGTCCAGGATCCTGAGGTCGGTGGTTTTACGCATGCCAACTGCGCGTGCCACGAGTTGCTGGCGACCACCGGCAATGCGGCGCTTCATCTCCTGGCCCAGCCAGTCAGCATGGATGGGGCCGTAGTCCGGCAGATGCAGGGCGCGCAATTGCACGCGTGCTTCGGATTCTTCCAGCGCAAATGAAAAACCCTGGGCCGTGGGGCCCAGGGTTTCGATCACGCGGACGTGTTCGTTTTTAGCCAAGCTTGCTGGCATCAAAGAAGCTGGTCATGCGCTGGGCGAGCATCATGTCGCCGTCGAGCTGCAGCTTGCCGGTCATGAATGCGGTCATGCCGTTGAGTTCGCCTTTCATCAGGGCAACGAAATCGTCGTCTTCCATGGTGATGGTGACGTCGCTGTTGGCAGCGGTGCCTTCGGTGGCCGAGCAGGCGCCGTTGGCGATGCTGACGTAAGCAGGCTTCGAGGTGTTGAACTGGATGGTGGCGTTGGTGCCGGCGGCGCCGTCAGCGCTGAATGCGGCAGGGAGTTTCTTGATCAGGTCGAGTGCTGCGGACATTGGAATTACCTTAGAACAAAAAAATGGAGTGCCGATGCTACCCCCACAGCCGTGTCATGGCAACGAAAAACGGATTGGGAAATATCCATTACGGCTGTGCCGTTTCCAAGGCGTTATTGCGGCTCGGTTTTCATGCTGCGCTCATAGGTCTCTCTGGAGATCAGCACGATGTTGATGCTGGCCTCATAGATACGGTCTTCCGCGCGCAGGGGGGCAATTGCGGCGCGATCATGTTCGTGGTGCAGGACGAGGAAATCCTCGCCTTCTTCCAGGAAAGCCTCGATTTTCTTGAACCGGCGGAAGGCGCTGCCTTTGGGAAGATCGAGCAGTTCGTCGATTTCACGCACGGTGTACCACTTGGGATCAGTGCTCATTCTGTTGATGTCAGTAGGAAATGCCCGCGGGCGAGGGCGATCACCTGGTCTGGCGAACGTTGCCAGCAGCTGATCGAGACATGTGCAACGCGCTGGCCCAGGCGTGAAATCCTGCAATCGGCATAGAGTTCTTCCGGGCGGCCAGGCTTTAAATAATCAATGGCAAAGTCGATGCTTTTCGGCACGCGGGTTTCGTCCAGCTGCAACAGCAACTGCATCAATGCGGCGTTTTCCATGAAGGCTGCGGTGACGCCGCCATGCAGCGCCGGCATCTGCGCATTGCCGATCAAGGATGGGCGATACGGCAGTAGCGCCCTGGTTTGGCCATCGACTTCCAGCAATTTCACGCCGATGAAGCGTGCATAGGGCATGAGCGCCGTCAGTGGTTCGTAATTCCTGCTTTCGCGCGCGATGCGCCGCGCTTCCGAAAAAACGTTGCTCATATCACGCGCTTCTTGCTGGTGGATGAGCGCATGAAAGCAGACTGCGATAATGCGACCGGCTTGCTTTCATCGGTCTGCCAGACGCTGGCGCGCACAAACACGATATGTGGTGTCACGCGATAGGCTTCGGCGCGGCAGTCCAGGCCGAGATCCTTGAGCGCGGGGCGCTGGTAATCCATGCGCAGGTCGAGCGTGGCGATCGGCTCGGGATTTTCCAGGCGCGCCAATACGGCAAGGCCACTGCCGCTGTCGACCAGCGTGGTGATGATGCCCGGATGAATCAGCCCATGAACCACATCCCCCAGCCATTCTTCGCGGTAGGGCAGCCGGATATGGATGCTTTCAGCGCGCAGGTCGACAATGCTCATGCCGAGCTCGTTGACATGGGGCACCACGTGCATGAAGCGTTCGATCAGCGCTTTGTGATGGGGTGATAAGGACATGGGTGACCAAAGATCAGTGCCTGCATTGTAGAGGAAGCCCCGCGTTCATCGCGTACACTCGTGGCAGACTGATTTAATATTGAACAACATCATAGAACAATGAAGAGCATGATTGATTCGAATGCGGCGGGTGCTGGGTGAAATCTGAATTGTTGGAAAAGCAGCTTCGCGCTGCCCTGGCGAATACCAGTGATGTTCCACCGCGGCCGATGATTTCCCTGGAGCTGCCGTTCAATGCCGACAAGATCTTGACGCCTGCGCTGATGAGCAGCCTGCGTCCGGCGGCGGTGCTGGTGCCGGTGATACGGCGTGCAGATGGCCTCACGGTTCTGTTGACGCGTCGCTCGGAACATCTGCGCTCACACAAGGGCCAGATCAGTTTCCCGGGTGGGCGCCGCGATAAGGAAGACGTGTCGACCGCAGCCAATGCCCTGCGTGAAGCGGATGAAGAGGTGGCGCTGCCGCCGGCGAGTGTCGAAGTGATTGGCTATCTGGATGACTATCCCACCATCACGCGTTACATGGTTACCCCGGTGGTGGGCATCGTCAGTGGCGAGCCGCCCTTGCGTGCGCATGAGGACGAAGTGGCGGAATTGATTGAAGTGCCACTGGAGTTTGTCCTGCTGCCGAAAAACTTCGAGCGTAAATCTTTCATGCGCAGTGGCCTGAAAGTGCCGTTCTTTGAGCTGAACTTCGGGCCGCACCGCATCTGGGGCGCGACTGCCGGGATGCTTTGGAATCTTTGTCAGAAGATGAATGCATGATTGCGCTGTGAGGCTCGGACCATGACTAATCCACTCAACGAGGCAATGCGGATCCAGCTGGCGGCGGCAGAGCTGGGCTTTGACTGGCGTGAGCTGCAAGAGCTTTGGGACAAGCTGGCCGAAGAAATTGCCGAGTTGCAGCAAGCGGTATCAGAGGGGCCGGACCGTACGCGCGACGAATTGGGCGACCTGCTTTTCATGGCGGTGAATCTGGCCAGGCATTTGGGCGTCGATCCGTCGAGGGCGTTGAACGAGGCCAATGACAAGTTCAATCGCCGTTTCGGCTTTATTGCAAAGAACATTGATCAACTGCCCGCAATCGGCCATCCTCAGCGCTTGAACGCCATGGAGGCACTTTGGCAGGCCGCCAAAATGCAGGAACGGATGCAGGACCCAAAATAGGGGCCGCGTTACGGGAAGTTCTCCGGCACCTATAAAGACTCACGGGAGAAGCCAATGCGTATTGGTGTTGTCGTGGATTCGGCATGTGATCTGCCGCCGGAATTCATTCGTGAAAACAATATCCAGATCCTGCCGATTACCATTCACTTGGATAATCACGATCTGGTCGATGCGCGTGATACCGCCGCAACGCTCAATTTCTACCGGCAGCACCAGACCAATGCCCACGATGCCGGCACCTCGCCATTCACCGTCGAGCAGATCAAGAAGGTATTCCTGACTCGGCTGGTGTTGGACTATGACTTCGTCTTCTGCCTCACCATCGCCAGCAGTCGCAGCCCGATCTACGAAAACGCGGTGAAGGCGTCTTTCGCCATTCTCAGTGAGTACAAGGCACCGCGCGCGGAAGCTGGGGTGTCCGGCCCGTTTGCCTTGCGCGTGATTGATACGCAGAACCTGTTTGCCGGGCAGGGCGTGCTGGCGGTCGAAGCGGCGCGCATGATCAAGACCACGCCCAACCCCAACAAGATCCGCGAGCGCCTCGAATACCTGGTGCAGAACACCTACGGCTACATGATTCCGCGCAACCTGCATTACATCCGCGCCCGTGCGCAGAAGAAGGGCGATCGCAGTGTCGGGTGGGTCAGCGCATTCCTGGGGACGGCGCTGGACATCAAACCCCTGTTGCGCGCCTTCCGCAACGAGACGGGTCCGGTGGCCAAGCTGCGCCATTTTGATGAAGCGGCTGAACGCTGCTTTACCTATATCGCCAAGCGCATCATGGCTAATGAGCTGCTGACGCCGACGCTGTGCCTTTGTTATGGCGGCGAACTGGCGGAAATGGAAAAGCTGCCGGGTTACTCCAACCTGATGCAGCTTTGCCAGCAGCACGGCATCGAGGTGTTCAAGAGCATCATGAGCATCACCGGTGGCGTCAATGTCGGCGAGGGTTCGCTGGCCTTCGCCTTTGCCGCACAGCCACACGAACTCGACGTCTGATTCCCTTGAAAATTTCCGTCCGCCTATCCCGTTATCCGGGCCGGGCGAGTATCCTGTGCGCCTTCAAGAAAAAGTCAGTGCCATGAGTAATCCAATTCGCATCGCCGTCCTCGGCGCCACCGGCCGCATGGGCCGCGCCATCATCCAGGCTGCCGCGCAGAACGCGCAGGTCAAACTTGCCGTGGCGCTGGATCGCGCCGGCAACCCCCTGATTGGCCAGGACGCAGCCGCACTCGCGGGCCTGCCGGCGGCTGGCGTCATGGTGACCGACAGCCTCGCCGTCGTCATTAATGACTTTGACGTGCTGATTGATTTCTCGCGTCCGGAAGGCACGCTGGCCGTGCTGCCGCTGTGCCTCAAGCACGGCAAGGGCATGGTGATTGGCACGACCGGATTCACGCCTGAGCAGAAGGCCGAACTGGCTGCGGCCGCCCAGCAGATTCCCGTGTGCCTGTCGGCCAACTACAGCATTGGCGTCAACGTGACGCTGCGCCTGCTCGAACTGGCTGCCAAGACCCTGGGCGATGACTATGACGTCGAGATCGTCGAAGCCCATCACAAGCACAAGATCGATGCGCCGAGCGGCACCGCGCTGCGCATGGGTGAGGCGGTGGCTGCGGGCCTGAATCGTGATCTCAAGGATTGCGCGGTGTATGAGCGCTACGGCAACACCGGCGCGCGTGACGGCAAGACCATTGGCTTTGCCACCATCCGCGGCGGCGATGTCGTTGGCGACCACACCGTCATGTTCCTCGGTGACGGCGAGCGCGTCGAGATCAGTCACAAGGCAACCAACCGCATGAATTTCTCCAACGGTGCCGTCAAGGCGGCAGCGTGGCTGAGCGGACGCAAGCCCGGTCTGTATGAAATGCGGGACGTGCTGGGGCTTTAGTCGGACATCATGAACAGAATTCCTGACCAGCCCATTAAAGGAAGAGGCGCGGTCAGTAATACTGAGGGGCGCTTCGAGTCCCTGCGCGTGGAGCGCATGCATGACGGTTGGGATCTGCTGGAAGAGCTGCCATCGGCGCCGCAAACCACGGTCAGCCGTGAGACGGCGAAGTCCATCATCTCTCGCAACGATTCGCCGGACATTCCCTACGAACAGTCGGTCAACCCGTACCGCGGCTGCGAGCATGGCTGCGTCTACTGCTTTGCGCGGCCGACGCATTCCTACCTGAATCTCTCGCCCGGGCTCGATTTCGAAACCAAGCTGTTCTACAAGGACAATGCGGCGGAACTGCTGGAGCGGGAGTTGCGCAAGCCGGGTTACGTCTGCAGCTCCATCAACCTGGGTTCGGCCACTGATCCCTATCAGCCGATCGAGAAAAAGCTGATGGTGTCGCGCTCGATCCTGGAAGTGCTGCTGCGTTTCCAGCACCCGGCGACCGTCCTCACCAAATCGGCCCTGGTGGTGCGGGACATCGACCTGCTGGCCGAGATGGCGCGCAAGCAGCTGGTGTCGGTCGCCATTTCCATCACCACCCTGCGGGACGACCTCAAGCGCACGCTGGAACCGCGGGCGGCCTCGGTGTCGGCACGGTTCAGGGCGGTGCGCCAGTTGCGTGACGCCGGCGTCCCGGTTTTCGTGCTTTTCTCGCCGGTGATCCCCTTTGTTAATGACGCAGAGATGGAACAGGTGATCGAACAGGCGGCCGAAGCGGGCGCTCAGGGCGCCAATTACGTGTTCCTGCGACTGCCCCGCGAGTTAAAGGAAATTTTCAGGGAATGGTTGCAAGTCCATGTTCCGCAAAGGGCCGAGCATGTGATGAGCCTGGTGCAG
>Ga0116227_10009344_pt1 | contig 17859 bp, 20 predicted proteins | sample S1TSphgellanicum_FD_89693 | JGI IMG/M metagenome (GOLD analysis project Ga0116227, IMG submission 89693) | Host-associated microbial communities from peat moss isolated from Minnesota, USA - S1T2_Fb - Sphagnum magellanicum MG | ecosystem: Host-associated > Plants > Peat moss > Unclassified... | reverse complement strand
GGCTCTGCGCGAACTCGAGTTCGGTCGCCACTATCGGGCTTATCCAAAACAGGTTAACCGGATCGCCGTAGCTGCGCGGCATCTCAAGTTTTCCGAGCGGTGCGCCTAACTCCGCCGACACCACGTGACCTTCATAGCCTAACGGCGCAACCGGCGAAAGCAGCGTGTGCCCCTCCCCCAACCAACTCAGCGTCGTCCAGGGCAGTTGGGCATACTCTGACATCGCACTCGCCATCTGCACCGCATTGGCCTCATCGACGTACTCTTTGCCGACCGCAAACGCCAGTTCGATACGACGATGATGCTCAGCCTCATCGTTAAAAATCAGCTCAATCTGCGGCATCGGGCGGATACTCATGCCCAGGGTGAAGAAGTAGAAATTCTCGTCATCTTCATGCTGTGAAATCGCCATCGGCGGCCACGTGCCCTGATCGATAGCGTAATATTTTACCGCCGGGCCGAAGCGTTGTTCATAGCAGGCGATGAAATTACGCTGGTGTTTAGGCCAGGGATTGTGCTCGTTATGCTGCCAGTCGCGCCAGAATTGCCGGGTTTTGTCCGCCAGCGCGTATTGGGTATTGGTCGAGGCAGAGCCCAGGGGGAAGGTTAAGGAGTTCTGCTGAATGCACCCGGCGGAATAGCTGACCGAGTGGTCGATATACAGGCTCCAACCGGGGATAACCGCCAAGAGAAGTCCGTGATACCAGAGCGCCGCGCCGTCGTCGCTTTCATTCCACAGGATTTGAATCCCTTCGGGATCCAGCGGTGCCTCGGCCTCAAGGCTGCGACAATATTGCGCCGCCAACATCGGTGGCAAGCCTTCAGCCATCGCCTGCGCGTCGTCCTGTGCTGGTGCCGGAGACAGGTTTCTCACCCAGCAGCCGCGCATTCGCGGAAAGCGATCGCGTAAGTCTTCACGCGCATAGATGTAAAGATAAGCGACCCTGTCGTCCTGTTCGACCATGGCGATGAGGGTCTGTTTATCGTTGCTGACCTGAGCGAGTATTTCTGACTGGCGCATGCTACCTCAATAGGATTAGTCGCTTCTTATTCTATGAGATAAAGTGTAGAACGTCTTCAGCATCAGGTTAACGGGCAAAAATCCCAAAACTCGGCTTGAACGCCTTGAATAGGGTGATTTTTGCGCCATTTTTCTCATTATCGGCAGTAAAGCCGGAAAAGCTGTGCTAAGTGCGCGGCCATCGGCGACAGCGTTGAGTCTTTACGTTGGATGAGATGAAAGGTTGCCTTGGGCAGAGGCAGATCAAGATCCAGCGCGACCAGGCTCTGGCCAAGCAGGGGGTCGTTGATGATATCGACCGACAGCACGCTCAGAAAATCTGTCTTCGCCAACAGGCTGGTGCAGGACATAAAGGTCTCACACACCACGCTGATTATTGGCTCAGCTTCCATTTCGCTGAACATCTCGCTCAATAGCTTGTAATAGCTGCCGCGCGGCGTCGGCATGGTCCAGTCACAGTGCAGAAGCTCTTTTATACTGCGAGCCTTCTCCATCGGATGTCCGCGCCGACACACCACCCGATACTCCTTATCCATAAGTTTTTCATATAACAGTTCGTTATCATAGGCGCTTTGATAATAAGTGTTGATGGTGAAGTCCAACTCTCCCTGCCGCAGCTCCGGGATCATCGACACCAACTGCCCTTCGGCAATCCTGACCTTTACCTCGGGAAACTCGCGATGAAAACGGTCTATGACAATCGGCATAATGGTGCGCGCAATGCTGGCCCCGACGCCGAGGTTGACCTGCCCGCTGTGCGTACCAAGGCGCTGGGCAATATCCTCCTGCGCGACGCGTAATTCCTCAAGAATCAGGCTGGCCCGCTTGAAAAAAATCTCCCCGCATTCGGTTAGCGTGACGCCCTGACGTCGACGAATAAACAGCTGTGCGCCGAGGCTGTCCTCAAGCTCCTTGATTGACTTGGTCAATGCCGGTTGAGAAAGACTCAAAAAGCGGCTGGCGGCGCGAATACTTCCCTGACGGCTCACAGCCACAAAAGCGCGCAGTTGATGCATTTTTATTTGTGATGACATGACCGCGACTGATAACCCCTGATTATCACCATTAAGATTTTGGCATCTTATACGCCATGGTCGCTTTGTGTACATTGAAATCAAAGTGTCACATCTCATCTTCGAAAAATATCGGTCTTACCGCGACTAAAAGAGAGCTAATCATGGTTACAGAGGCATCCGAATTGAGCGCACCATCTTCCCTACAGGCGCTGTCAAAACGCGTCGATACACTTTTTACCGATCTCCAGACCCGCCGCCGCGATTTGCATAAATATGCCGAATCCGGCTGGCTCGAGTTTCGTACCTCCACGATTGTTGCCGAGCGTCTGAGCGAACTCGGCTACAGCCTGCAACTGGGGCGTGAGGTGATCGATGCCGATTCGCGTATGGGCCTTCCGTCTGCCGAAGTCCTGCAACAGCAGGAGCAGCGCGCATTGGAACAAGGCGCAATTGCACGCTGGATGCCTCATTTCTCCGGCGGATTCACAGGAATTGTGGCAACGCTTGAGACCGGCAGACCGGGTCCGGTTATCGGCTATCGCGTGGACATGGACGCGCTGGACCTCAATGAGCTTCAGAACGATGACCATCGTCCTTATCGTGAGGGTTTTTCCTCGCTGAATGGTGGCATGATGCACGCCTGTGGCCACGATGGGCATACTACGATTGGGCTCGGGCTGGCACAGCTGCTGATGGAACTGCGCGATCGGCTGTGTGGCACCATTAAGCTTATCTTCCAGCCTGCCGAAGAAGGCACGCGAGGCGCAAAATCCATGGTGGCAGCAGGCGTCGTCGATGACGTCGATTTCTTTACCGCCGTGCATATCGGCACCGGTGTGCCGGCCAATCATATCGTCTGCGGCAATGATACCTTTATGGCTACCACCAAACTCGACGTCGTCTTTACCGGCGTCGCTGCGCATGCGGGCGGCAACCCTGAGCAAGGGCGTAACGCTCTGCTGGCGGCGGCACAGGCAACTCTCGGCCTGCACGCCCTGCCGCGTCACAGCGCGGGCAGCTCGCGGATTAATGTCGGCGTACTCCAGGCCGGCACCGGTCGTAACGTGGTGCCTTCGAGCGCGATGATGAAGGTCGAAACCCGTGGGGCGACTAACGAGGTGAACGAGTTTATTTATCAGCAGGCGCTGAAGGTGATTTCCGGTGCCGCCGAGATGTATCAGGTGCAGTTCGAAACCCGCCTGATGGGAGCGGCTCAGAGCAGCACGCCGACCGAGCCATGGGTGAAGTACATCCATCGTCAGGCCGAGCAGTTGGGTCTGTTTGAAGAGATTATCGACCGTCAGGAAGGCGCTGCCGGTTCAGAAGACGCCACCTACATGATGGAGCGCGTCAAATCACTGGGCGGTCAGGCTTCTTACGTCATCTTTGGCACCGATCTTAGTGCTGGACATCACAATGAGAAATTCGATTTCGATGAGAAGGTCATGACTCAGGGAATCAAGACGCTGGCTGCGCTGGCGCTGAATATCAACTCATTCAAGGAGCATTGATTATGCTTGCCAATCAAGAAATTATCAGCTTTGTCGACGATTTTATCGATACCCAACGCGACGTATTATCGGCTATCAGCGATGAAATCTGGGACCATCCTGAAACGCGTTTCGAGGAGTCTATCTCCTCAAGACTGCTTGCCGACAAACTTGAGGAATCAGGCTTTCAGGTCGAGCGCGGCGTCGGCGGCATGGACACCGCGTTTATTGCCAGCTTCGGCGAGGGAAAGCCGGTTATCGCTCTGCTCGGTGAGTTTGACGCGTTGGCGGGACTGAGCCAAAAGGCGGGCTGCGACAGCGAGCAGCCGCTGGTAGAGAACGGTAACGGCCACGGCTGCGGTCACAACCTGCTGGGCACCGCGGCGCTGGGTGGTACACTGGCGGTGAAGGCGTGGATGGAGAAAGAAGGCCTGAAAGGCACGGTACGATTTTACGGCTGTCCGGGCGAGGAAGGTGGCTCAGGCAAAACCTTTATGGCCCGCGAAGGCCTGTTTGACGGCGTGGACGCCGCGCTAACCTGGCACCCCGAAACCTTCAGCGGCATGTTCAGCAACCCGACGCTGGCCAATATTCAGGCCGCGTTCCACTTCAAGGGTGCCGCCGCACACGCCGCCGCCGCCCCGCATCTTGGCCGCAGCGCGCTCGACGCCCTGACGCTGATGAACACCGGTGCCAACTTCCTGCGTGAGCACATTATTCAGGAAGCACGCGTGCATTACGCGGTGACCAATGCGGGCGGTATCTCGCCGAACGTGGTACAGGCCGACGCCGAAGTGCTGTATCTGGTGCGGGCACCGCAGCTCGATCAGGCGCAGGCTATTTTTGACCGCGTAGTCGATATCGCCAAGGGCGCGGCACTGATGACCGGCACCCGCATGACGATGCGCTTCGACAAGGCCTGCTCCAACTATGCCCCCAACCATAAGCTGGAAGAAGTGATGTATCGCTACGTGCAGGCCTTCGGCACGCCGCAATACAGTCAGGAAGAGCAGGCGTTCGCCCGTTCAATCCACGCCACACTCAGCGAACAGGACATCGATAACAGCTTGAATACGATGGCGAAAACCGGCGGCATCGCAGGCAAAGCCTTCGCCGAGACACTGCGCCATTCACCGCTAACCTCCGCCGTCGCACCCTACTGTGCCAATGAAAATATCCTTTACGGCTCCACCGACGTCGGCGACGTAAGCTGGATAGTCCCTACCGCGCAGTGCTTTAGCCCCTGCTTCGTGGTCGGTTCACCGCTGCATACCTGGCAGATTGTGTCACAGGGCAGAACCTCTCTTGCCCATAAAGGCATGTGTCTCGCGGCGAAAGTCATGGCCTCCACGGCCGTCGCGTTGTTCTCCGACTCGGCGCTGCTGGATGCCTGCCAGGAGGAACATCGTGCGGTGCGTGCGCGACGTCCCTATCACTGTCCGATCCCGGAAGGCATTAAGCCTTCACCTTTGAAGTAAAAAACGCTACAAAGATCGACTGCCCTGCTTCGACCTTTCCTCATCGTCGGGGCCGGGCATAAAAAAATAATAAAACCGCACGGCACGACCGGCGGAAATTAACGTGATCACTTTTTTCGACGAGGGGTTTTTAATGAGTATTGAAGCACAGGAACAACAACATAGCCCGGGCGGCTTCTTCCGTTGGGTCGAGCGCGTAGGGAACAAAATTCCTAATCCATTCCTTCTGTTTGTCTATCTGATTGTTGTGTTAATGCTGAGCAGCGCGGTGATTTCCTGGCTAAACATCACCGCAGTTAATCCAACCAACGGTGAGATTATCCACGTTAAAAACCTGCTCAGCGTTGAAGGGTTACAGTGGATCTTGCCTAACGTGGTCAAAAACTTCAGCGGCTTTACGCCACTGGGGTCGATTCTGGCCTTGGTGCTGGGGGCAGGACTCGCCGAACGCGTAGGGCTATTGCAAAGCCTGATGTACAAGATGGCGGCGGGAGTCAGCGCAAAGTACGCGAGCTATCTGGTTATTTTCATTGCTTTTTTCAGCCATATCTCTTCCGATGCCGCACTGGTGGTAATGCCCCCTCTGGGAGCGCTCATCTTCCTCGCCGTGGGACGTCATCCGGTTGCCGGACTGCTGGCGGCCATCGCCGGCGTCGGGTGCGGCTTTACCGCTAACCTGCTGATCGTGACGACTGACGTGTTGTTGTCAGGTTTGAGTTCTGAGGCAGCGAAGGTTATCAACCCAGCGGTGCAGGTCAGCGTGGTTGATAACTGGTACTTTATGGCCGCATCGGTGATTGTATTGACGCTGGTCGGCGGTATTCTGACCGACCGATTTGTCGAACCGCGCCTGCCGGCCTACGACGGCGATCGCAGCGAGGAAATGAAAAAGCTCACCGCCCTGCAGAATCGCGGGTTACGGGCCAGCGGCATCGCCGCACTGGTGTTTATCGCGTTGGTGGCCATGCTGGTAGTGCCGGAGTCGGCCCCGCTGCGTAATCCCCACACCCACGGGATAGTGCCTTCGCCGTTTATTCAGGGCATTGTGCCGCTGATTATCCTATTCTTTTTTGTCGTCTCGATCCCTTACGGCCTGGTCACGAAACAGATCCGCTCGCAGAGTGATATCCCTAATCTACTGATCGATCCAATGAAAGGCATGGCCGGTTTCATCGTGATGGTTTTCCCACTGTCCCAGTTTGTGGCGTTCTTTAACTGGAGCAATATGGGGAAATTTATGGCTATCGGCTTGACCGATGTGCTGGAGAAGCTTGGGATGACGGGTATTCCGGCGTTTGTGGGGCTTATCTTCCTGTCGGCGCTGCTGTGCATGTTTATCGCCAGCGGTTCGGCGATTTGGTCGATTCTCGCACCGATCTTTATCCCGATGTTTATGCTGATCGGGTTCCATCCCGCATTTGCACAGATTGTATTTCGTATCGCTGACTCCTCGGTGCTGCCGCTGGCACCGATGTCGCCTTTCCTGCCGCTGTTTCTCGGGTTTCTACAGCGTTACAACAAGGACGCTAAGCTCGGCACTTACTATTCGCTGGTGCTGCCGTATCCGGTGGTGTTTTTCCTGGTCTGGCTGCTGATGCTGGTCGTCTGGTATCTGTTGGGCCTGCCGATTGGTCCGGGCGTGTATCCGCACATGCCGTCGTAATCGTCTGAACGCCGCGGCGCTAGGGCAATCGTCCGACGCGCCGCATCGCTCTTGTCCAGGAACCGTTTCTCACCGCCCAGCGCAGCACGCTGGCGATGCGACGCATTGAAAAGTCGATGCCTTTACGGATCAACGGCGAAAACCTGATCCCCAGCTCGTCCTGCGCCCACTGCGGCAACAGTTCAATGCCCGACCAAATCATCAGCTTACCCACGGGAACCGCGGCTCGGCTGGGTGCGGGCGCGTTTTTTAGCAGCCTTACCACTTCAAGCGTGCGCTCATCACAGCGTAAAGAGGGCCGCATGCGCTCGAGATAATCGTCGATTTCTTTCACGCTGGTGGGCACATTGACGCCCCCCAACCCCTCGACCACACGCGCGACTTCACGGTAATACTGGTCCTGCTCGGCGAGGCTGAGATTGGGATTACGATAGCGAAGATAGGACTGGAGAAAGCTGTAGGACTCGGCAACGTGCACCCACACCAATAAATCGGGATCGCTGGCGGCATAAGGGTTGCCGTGCGCATCGACGCCGGTCACGCCAAGATGAATGGATTTTACGCGTTCGATAAGACGCTGAGCGTCTGCAAGAGAGGCAAAAGTGGTGCCAGAAACGAATTGACTGGTGCGTCTGAGACGCCCCAGCATGTCCTGGCGAAAGTTCGAATGGTCCCACACGCCCGCCAGAGCAAGAGGATGAAGCATTTGCAGCAGCAGTGCACTCACGCCGCCGCACAACATGGTCGAGAAATCGCCGTGAACTTGCCACACTACGGTGTCGGGTCCAAATAACCCCGCATCACCACGAGGCTGTTCGAAATCGATTCCTCCCAGCGCCAGGCCGGAAATGCTTAACACCTGGCGCTCTATCTTCTTACGTAAACTTTCACCAACTGGCATGACACATTGTTCTCAATATTTTCTACAATAAGGCGTGCCTAAGGCATACAGGGATGAAAGTTTCTTCGCTACGTCAAAGGCTTAGTGGGCAATCGCGCTCGACATCGGAACGGTGCGCAGTTGCGGCCATACGTACATAAACAGGTCAATAATAGCGCCCAACTGTTCATTGCTGGCACCGTCTCGCGACTGCACCGACATTCCCTGAACGGTGGTCGCCACGTATTTCGCCAAAAGAGAACTGTCGGAATCATTCGGGAACTCGCCGCTCAGTTTTTTCTTCTCAAAAAACTCGAACAAGGTGCGCTCCTGAGACAGGTGGCGTGAACGTAGCATGTCAGAAATTTCCTGAGAAGCTGCAGACATGCCCGACGCTGCGTTAATGATAAAGCAGCCGCTCGGCGTGTCGCAGTCGGTAAACATCTCGGCCGTGGTACGCAAATACTGCTCTACTGCCTGTTCTACCGACAAATCATCTCTGCTTAGCAGACATAAACTCTTTTCGTAAAAGGTTGCCAGATAATGTTCAACCGATGCACGGAACAACCCTTCTTTGTTGCCAAATTCAGCATATAAAGTAGGCGCTTTCGCACCCGTTGCTTCAACTAAGTCAGCCAAAGACGTGGCTTCATAGCCATGACGCCAGAACAGGTTTAACGCTTTACTCAGAGCAGTTCCGCGATCGAACTGTTTTGGGCGACCGCGACTTTTCCGGACTAATGCCGTCTGTTCAGTGCTCATACACCCTCCTTTCATCACTCTTGTGATTATGGTTGTCGAAATAAATTAACGATCATTATTAAAAATAGTTGCGCAGAAGTCCAGTAGAGATTAATATTTAATTATCGAGCGATAAGTAAATCACTCCCTACAGAAAACTACTCAGCTATAAGACAGTAACCCAGGACCTAACATCATGAGAAACATCAAATTGATTCTTGCAGTAATGGCATTGGCCGTTGTGCCGGTTGCTAACGTTGCCGCACAGCAGACAATCATGATGCCAGTACAAACTCAGCAGGTCGCGATGGTTAACGTGACTGGCGACAGTAATGTCGTACAGCCTCCGCATGGCACTCTGAACAGGAAACCAGCACAACCTGGTATCTCGAGTTCACCGACCATACCGCCGGCTCCTGTTGCGTCACATAACTCACCTTCCGCCATCTACTACTAAGATGTCCCTATCGAAGCCTGAGTACCCATAAAGAAGGCAGAGCATTTTATGCTGCCTTCTTTTTTAACACCCTCAACCTCGTACCTCAAGAATTTATTAGCGGCTATTAAAATAAACTTTTTGGATGCCAAATCCGAATGATTATATTGAATAACCATTGCAAGATAATGAAAAAAGCAATGAGATTGAATAAGTTATAAGCAGAAATACAGAGTACGACAGACGACACGGCTCATTTAATGCAGATATTTCACAACCCTTATCACCTTAGGTAATCCGCAGGCGACTTCAGGCACCCAACTGATTTATGCGCAGAAATTTCTTTCCTATTCTGTGAGTTACCCCCTCACAGCACATTTAGTTAACGATCATTAATAAAAAAGATTGCCAAGGTGGCCCCTGAAGATTAACATTTAATTATCGAACGTTAACTAATAGCGTTCCGCCGAAGAAAAGAACGCATGTTCATCACCTATGGGATTAGACACCATGAAAAACTTAACCATGATTTTTGCAGCACTGGCCTTGGCTACCGGTTCATTTTCAACTTTAGCCGCGACAGAAGTCACTCAGGCTCCAGCGGGTTCACAGAAAATAGGTGTAGTATCAGCTACCTCCAGTAGCGATCTCTCAAGCCTGGAGCGTAATCTGAACGCTAAAGCTGAAGAAGCTGGCGCAAGCTCTTTCCGCATCATTTCAGCCTCAGGTGACAACCACCTGTACGGAACGGCTGAGCTGTATAAATAAGCCTGATAAAGATAATGACGAAAGGCGGCCGTGGCCGCCTTTTTTAACATCGGTAAAACCAAAGCAAGCAGAGGGTTATCGATAGCCTGCTCATTTCATAGGGTATAAAATTTGTCTTCTTCAAAGATATTTCGTTGCTGGATAGAGTCAGGTTAATATTTAAACCAATAAAGCTGTCCTTTACTGCTCTACGCCAATTAAATAAAATATTCTTTTATTTCACACCCTACATTGTTTTATAAAAACCATAGAGCAATTAAATCAACGCCAAAAGATAATAAATGATTTTTAATTTCACCACCGGCTCTACCAACCACAAAAACCAACCGTTTTATAAATTTAATCGATTAATTTAAATGGGGAATATAATAACAACAGAGGGACAATACTGATCTTCTTTGTGCGGGTGCTCAGGATCTTTCTGCTCTGGGCATGAAATAAAATTTATGCAGGGACAGAATGAGAAAAGCCCCGAACTGATATTACATCAACTCGAGGCGTCCCTTATGTCCAACAACGTAAAGGTAGCGCCTCATATGCAGGAATGCAAGGAAAAGGAGGTCTATGTGCGCTTCACATCTATAACGATTGTTCTGCTGGTCTTTTTCATCTGTGCGAGTCTTTTAGCGTTCACCTGGATGAAAAGAAATACACTTTGTGAGGTTAAGGTGAAGAGCATTTGGATAGAGGTTGTTGCATCATCGGCCTACGAATCCGTGAGGTAAGCAATCCAACAGGCGGGAGCTCGCTCCCGTCCGTTGGAGGTTGTCAGACAAAGGTCCAAAGCACCCGTTTAAATTTATCAGCCAGCCTTCGGGCTGGCATTTTTATGTCAAAAATAGCTTTTAAATCAAAATGCAGCGAAAGGAGAAAAGTGACTTATATAAAGCCATTTAAAAACAATATATTAACAAGATATTTAAATCGGATATTTTCATCTTCGCCCGTTAAATAACGCCAATTAAATTAATAATCGTTATTTAATTTGGTGGCAGGGCAGGCATACCACCACTACGCTTTATTTAATGAATATTAATAAAAGTGACCATGTGCCCTACCGAAGAGATTTCGTTGATGGACTCACAGTGGCCACGCTGACAATTGTGCCAATAACGAGGAAATCATCGTGAAAAACATCACCATAACTTTTTATCAAACTCTGGCTGCTGTTGCGCTCATTAGTGCTTCATTTGCCGCGGTGGCGGCGACCGAGGTGAGTTCAGCACCAGCAGGTCAGGTCAGCATGGGAGTGATAAACGTCTCGGGTGGGGATCACCTGAGTGCACTTAAACATAGAATGTCAAACGAGGCCGACGCGCAGGGCGCTACCTCCTATCGCGTAATTTTCGCCACCGGCGAAAATCATTTCTACGGCCGCGCCGAGCTGTACCGCTAATAAGCTTCACCGTCACGTCGAGAAATGCTTTCCCTCGCTTTGCGCTCGATCGAGGCAGCAAAAAGAGAACATCGATAAAACAGGATCAAGCATGACTAAACTAACGCCAAACATGGGCTTACTGGCGATCCGCACAATTAGTTAACGATTAATACAAAAATAAATTGCACAGATTCCGATCCGATCCTATCATTAAGTTATCGAACGTTAATTAATAACGACGAAGCAGAAATTAGTCGCTGGACTCGAGCAGTATCCCGTTCGGCTAACACGATAATGAGGAAGCAATCATGAAAAACATGACTAAAGCATTTGCTGTTATCGCCCTGAGTACCGCTTCATTCGCCACCTTTGCAGCAACAGAAGTGAGCATGGCGCCAGCAGGCGAACAAAGTATTGGTATGGTGAGCGCATCAACTCACGGTAGCGATATCACGACTCTGCAGAACAAACTGGCTGCTAAAGCCGCCCAGGAAGGGGCAAGTTCTTATCGCATCGTTTCTGCCGGTGGTGAAAACCATATGTACGGTACTGCAGAACTCTACAAATAAGCATGAATCATTTTTAGCAGCAGAGTAAGAATGCAGCAGAGTGAGAATAAAGAGGTATGGGTATTCGCATCTTGTCAGCAGAACTTTGCCGGAGAGATGTATCGGACAGTAAGACGCCTAATTTCACATCGAACGTCAATCATGGCGTCACCGAAATTAAGCAAAACGATATAGAGGAAAATATTATGAAAAACCTGACTAAAGCATTTGCGGTTATCGCCCTGACTACCGCTTCATTTGCTACTTTCGCGGCAACAGAAGTCAGCATGGCGCCTCAAGGTGCACAGAGCATGGGTGAGGTTAGCGCTTCTACCAACAGCGGTGACTTAGGTACATTGCAAGGTAAACTGGCTGCAAAAGCCGCTCAGGAAGGGGCAAGCTCTTATCGTATCGTCTCTGCCGGTGGTGAAAATCATCTTTACGGTACGGCTGAAATTTATAAATAATGTTTAAAATATAACGTGTTATAAGTATGAAGAAGAGGCGACAGTTGTCGCCTTTTTCATTTTTATATCTCCCAAAATTCCCTCACTTCCCCTCTCCAAAAAAGACCCGCACAATAGGTTAACGATTGATAAAAAAACAAATTGCACAAGAATCGATCCGTCACTATCATTTAATTATCGAACGTTAATTAATATCGTAGACTCAAAAAAACAGGTTCCGACCCTCAAAAAATAGCGGGTTCGGTCTACAGGATAATGAGGAAGCCATCATGAAAACTCTGAACAAAGCATTTGCTGTTATCGCCCTGACTACCGCTTCATTCGCTACCTTTGCCGCCACTGAAGTGAGTTCAGCTCCGCAGGGAGCACAAAGCATCGGTGAGGTTAGCGCGTCCACTAACAGCGGTGATTTAAGTACGCTACAGGGGAAACTGGCCGCTAAAGCCGCCCAGGAAGGGGCAAGCTCTTATCGCATTGTGGCCGCCGGAGGTGAGAACCATCTTTACGGTACGGCTGAAATCTACAAATAAGCTTTTGTAGCAAGAGCGTGAAAATGAGAAGAGGCGGCATTTGCCGCCTTTTTCGCGTTCAATTGTCAGCTAATGTCTTGTTTTCGCGAATTATCTTTAGCTAAATCTTTCAGAGATAAAGCCATTTGTATGAGAGTGCCGAAGTTTATGTGCAAGCTTTGAGATTTAAGTTTTCGATAAGAAAAAAGAGGTAAAAAGGCAGGGTGAAAGACTAAAGGAGAACTGAAATGAAAAATTTAACCAAAGTATTGGCTGTTATTGCCCTCAGTGCCGCCTCGTTCACCACCCTTGCTGCTGCTACTGCCGTTAGCTCACAGCCTAATGGCGAGCACAAGATAGGTGAAGTGAGTGCCTCAACCAACAGTGACGACCTCAGCGCACTTCAGCGTAATCTCGCCAGTGAGGCCTCTGAAGAAGGCGCACGTTCTTATCACATCACCTCTGCAGGCGATGAGAACCATCTTTACGGCACCGCCGAGATCTATAAATAAATTCAGTTTAATCAATCAATTAATACAGGCACTTATCGGTGGCTACGGCCACCTTTTCCTTAATTAACGATTTCGCTGTGGACTGATCACCCCATTAAACGAACCGCACAATTAGTTAACGATTAGTATAAAAATAGATTGCACAGAATCCGTTCAGTCTCTATCATTAACTTATCGAACGTTAATTAATAACGACGAACAAAAATCAATCGCTGAACTCGATAAGACAACGTTTCAGCTAACCAGATAATGAGGAAGCCATCATGAAAAACCTGACTAAAGCATTTGCCGTTATCGCACTGACTACCGCTTCATTTGCGACATTCGCTGCTACCGAAGTTAGCTCAGCTCCTGCAGGTGAACAAAGCATTGGTGTCGTTAGTGCATCAACCAACGGCGGTGATCTGAGTTCGCTGCAAGCCAAACTGGCTGCTAAAGCGGCCCAGGAAGGAGCGAGTTCATACCGTATCGTCGGGGCCGGTGGTGAAAATCACATGTACGGTACCGCTGAAATCTACAAATAAGTCTTACGGTAGTAGCACAATTAGTTAACGGTTATTAAATAAATAATTTGCATCGGACAGAGACAAGGCTTAATATTTAATTAACGAACGATAAACAATATCGTCAGCGAAAAATTAAGTCTAATGACAACGAGAATAGGAATTAAGACCATGAAAAACCTGACTAAAGCATTGGCAGTAATCGCACTGAGCACCGCATCATTCGCGACCTTCGCGGCTACCGAAGTGAGTATGGCCCCAGCGGGTGAACAGAGCATCGGTACCGTTAGCGCATCAACCAACGGCGGTGACCTGAGTACGCTGCAAGGCAAACTGGCTGCTAAAGCCGCTCAAGAAGGCGCAACCTCATATCGCATCGTTGCGGCTGGTGGTGAAAACCACATGTACGGTACCGCTGAAATCTACAAATAAGCCTTAGATTCAAATCGTCATAGAAGTATGGGTACCACACATTCGGTCAGCGCAGGTTAAAAGGCAGCCAATGTGTATCGGACAGTATTGAGGCTTGATTTCACAAGCGAACGACAATCAATGTCGTCATAGAAATTAAGCAAAACGACAATAAATAGGACAATAAAATGAAAAACCTGACTAAAGCATTTGCTGTTATCGCACTGAGTACGGCTTCATTCGCCACTTTTGCGGCGACCGAAGTCAGTTCAGCTCCAGCCGGTGAACAAAGCATCGGTGTGGTAAGTGCAAGCACTGGGGCCAGTGATTTGACCAGCCTGCAGGGTAAACTGGCGGCCAAAGCGGCTCAGGAAGGTGCGACTTCTTACCGCATCATTTCAGCCGGTGGTGACAATTACCTGTACGGAACCGCTGAACTGTATAAATAAGTCAGACAGCAGTCAGTAGAAGAGGCGGCGATTGCCGCCTTTTTCGTTTCTATAAATCAGTGCGCCGAACTTTTAAGCTGGCAGTCCTGCGAGTGTTGCTCGATAGCCAATTCTATTAGTTGGGTAATAAGTGAAGTGTAATCCAATCCGCTGGCCGCCCAGAGCTTGGGATACATGCTGATATTGGTGAAGCCAGGCAGCGTATTGATTTCATTAATCACCACCTCTCCCCCTTCCGTTAAGAACACGTCAACGCGCGCCATGCCCCGACATTCCAATGCCTGAAATGCCTGAATCGCTATCTCTCTAATCTGGTCATTAACTTCTGCAGCCAGGTCAGCCGGTACCGCAACCGATGCGCCCTGCTCGTTGATGTATTTCGTATCGTAGGAGTAGAACTCATCGTTGAGGATAACCTCACCGCAGGTGCTGGCTTTAGGGTAATCATTGCCCAACACCGCACACTCTATTTCACGCCCCTTGATTGCCGACTCGACCAATACCTTATGATCGAAGCTAAAGGCGCTGTCCAACGCTTGCTCGAAGGATGCGAGATCTTTGACCTTGCTGACCCCAACGGAGGATCCCTGATTGGCGGGTTTGATAAACAACGGCAGGCCAAGCTGCTGAACGATACTGTCGAAACTGTGCTGGCTGCGAGTGCGGCGAGTCAGGGTAATAAACGGCGCTACGTTGAGCCCGGCATCCCGCAACAGACGCTTGGAAACATCTTTATCCATGCACACCGCTGAACCGAGCACGCCGGAACCGACGTAGGGAATGTTTGCCATCCGCAGCAGTCCCTGTAACGAACCGTCTTCTCCCAGCGTGCCATGGACAATCGGAAAAATAACGTCAAGCTGCGACAGTGCGTGGGCATTCTGGGTGTCAATAAGCTGATTTTTTTCAAGACCGGGTACCAGCGCGACCTGCTGATTCGAGCGATTCAACGCAATTAACGACGGGTTTTCGGCGTTAATCAGATAGTTACTGGTATCATTGATGTGCCATTCGCCCTGCTTATCGATCCCCAGCAGAGTCACCTCGAAACGTTGCTTGTCCATCGCATCCACGATATTGCGTGCAGACTGCAGCGAGACTTCATGCTCCGACGATTTGCCTCCAAAGATGATACCCACGCGTAATTTACTCACTCTAGACTCCTTCAAAACTGCTCTTAATCAACATTAACCGCGCTTAGTCTACGATAAACAACTTTGCTCCAGAGGGCGTGGAGGACTGATGCGCTTCTGCATTATCCGCCACCTGGTAACTCATACCGGGTTTGAGGATGAACGACCGGCCATCTTCAAGCGTGGTATGCAACTCACCTTCGAGACAAAATAAAACGTGCCCTTTCTTACACCAGTGATCGGCCAGGTATCCCGCCGAATATTCAACAATCCTGACGCGGATTGGCTGTGCGTCATCCCCAAAGTGCTGAGTTCGCCAAAGCGCCATGCCGATTTCACCCTGATGCTCGGTAGGTTCAATTTGGCTCCAGTCGGTGGTACAAAAAGGAATAGAGGATAAATTCATTTCAGTCTCATACAATTGGGGGAATTCCAGAATAGAAGTGAATCGTCCGTCAATCAATCGGCTGATGCAAAGATTCTAAATTTGAGCCAAACCTTCAGGAAAAGGACAACTCCTAAAAGCCCCCGAACCGCAGCCAAACACCAAAAAGACTCTCTCATTCGACTATGCTTGACAGTCAGCCGCAGCAAAAGCTGAATTTCGCACCTCAATTCATGTTCAGGGGATCAACAGTGATTTCCCCCTCTGAACGGCAAAACAAGGAGCAATTCATGCCTTATCAAACCATCAACCCGTTCAACAATAAGCTCATCAAAGAATATCAAACGCATAACGATCGGCACGTCGAACAGGCTCTGGAAACGGCACATCAACTGTATAAATCCGACTGGGCACAGGGCGATATCAAGCAACGCCTCAACGTACTGCACAAGCTGTCGGATATTATCTCGTCACGCGTAGAAGAGTTGGCGAAAGGCATCAGTATCGAAATGGGCAAACTGATTGAGCAGAGCCGTGCAGAGGTTCAGCTCACCGCCGATATCGCAAAATATTATGCCGAAAATGCGGAAGAATTTCTTAAACCGGTGTCCTATAAGTCAAACCTGGGTGAGGCCTGGGTCGAGCACAGCCCTATCGGGGTTATCATGGCCGTGGAGCCGTGGAACTTCCCGTTCTACCAGCTTATCCGCGTTCTAGCGCCCAATCTGGCATCCGGTAACAGCGTGCTGGTCAAGCACGCCAGCATCGTGCCGCACAGTGCAGAAACGTTTGAGAAACTGATTACCGAAGCGGGTGCGCCAAAAGGGGCATATACCAACCTGTTTATTTCACAAGATCAGGTATCGGCCATCATTGATGACGACCGCGTTCAAGGCGTTGCCCTGACCGGCTCTGAAAAAGCCGGGGCGGTGGTGGCATCACGTGCGGCCGGTAAACTGAAAAAATCAACGCTTGAGCTGGGCGGTAACGATATTTTTGCCGTTCTTGAAGACGCTGATATCGACCACGCAGCCAAGGTGGGCGCTCAGGCGCGCGTTGCCAATGCCGGCCAGGTCTGTACTGCAGCCAAACGCTTTATCATTCACGAGAAGGTCGCCGATGAATTCCTGAAAAAATTCACTCAGCACTTTAAAGAGCTGAAAATAGGTGACCCACTCGACGAGAAAACCACTCTCGGTCCGCTCTCTTCTGCCGATGCAGTTAACACGCTGACTAAACAGGTGAAAGAAGCCGTTAAACATGGGGCGAAAGTGCTCGTTGGGGGTGAACCGGTAAGCAACAATCCGGGTAACTTCTTTGAGGCCACTGTCCTCACCGGGATCACGCGCGACAATCCGGCCTACTTTGAAGAGTTCTTTGGCCCGGTGGCGCAGGTCTACGTGGTGAAAAATGACGAGGAGCTGGTGAAACTGGCCAATGACTCGCATTACGGTCTTGGCGGTGCGCTGTTTACCCGCGATCTCACTCGTGCTCGTAAGCTGGCCTCGAAAATCGAGACCGGGATGATTTACGTGAATTCACTCACCAATACTGCGCCGGAACTGCCTTTCGGTGGCGTGAAACGTTCAGGCTTTGGCCGGGAACTTTCAGACTTGGGTATCAAAGAATTTGTGAATCAGAAACTGGTCGTTCTGGCCGAAAAATCCTGACGGTCATCCAGCCGCCCTCCCCTTCGGGAGGGCGTTTTTCATTCCGAACGGTACAGCTCAATCTTCGGACGTTTATTTTGTTCCGGTTTATACAAATCAATTTCATCACCGATGATATATTTTGCGCGTAACATCGACGAAATTTTGTCCATTGCCATAACGATCACCACCAGAATCATCGTAATGAACATCACCACGTCCCAGTTCCACAGCCGCATATTTTCGGCGTAGACCAGACCCACCCCACCCGCACCGACAAATCCCAACACTGCTGCAGAGCGGGTGTTTGATTCAATCTGATAAAGCGAGAGGGCCAAAAAGGTCGGGAACGACTGGGTGAAAATGCCAAAACGGTGGGTTTGCAGCGGATTAGCCCCCAACGCGCGCAGTCCACGGCTCGG
>Ga0116227_10009341_pt1 | contig 17862 bp, 9 predicted proteins | sample S1TSphgellanicum_FD_89693 | JGI IMG/M metagenome (GOLD analysis project Ga0116227, IMG submission 89693) | Host-associated microbial communities from peat moss isolated from Minnesota, USA - S1T2_Fb - Sphagnum magellanicum MG | ecosystem: Host-associated > Plants > Peat moss > Unclassified... | reverse complement strand
TTTTTTTTTTTTTTTTTTTTTTTTTTTTTTTTTATATTTTATTATTTTTTTTTTTTTTTTTTTTAATATTAAATAAAAAAAAAAAAAAAAAATTGGGGGGGGGGGGGGGGGGGGGGGGGGGGGGGAAGCCATTGGAGGCACCATTTTTCAAATTTTGTATTATACATTTTTATTGCATCAAACACACAGCTATGAAATAAAATTTGTTTTTGTTGCAATGGGTATTCCCATTTGTTCCAGAAAAATAAAATAAAATAAAATAAAATTTGATTCCCAGATTTTCTGGAAACCTTCGATAAGCATTGTCATGGTTTGGATGGAACTAATTAAACTAATTAAAAGTATTGTAAATATCACGGCATGGGCCTCATGTATTTTACACCTTTGTTTTCTTTAATAACTTTGACTAAAAGTTTTTAAAGATATTTTTCAAAAAAATTTGAAAAAGCTAAGAAGGCAATGTGACAAGTGGGGTGTTTTTTTTATAGATTTCTATTATTGTTCTCTAAAATATGCATGTATCATAACTTTAAGGGAGAAAATTTACCACATGCAAAAGAGTGCTCAAAAGAGGCCTTAAAATTAGATTGAAATGCGGAAGTCAACTCAATGTAGGTTACCACACCATATCACAATGGGTTTACTTAAAGAAAGAATTGAGATACTAAATAGAATTCAAATCCTTTTGTTGCGGGTTCTTGGAACTTCCTTTCCCTTCATTATAACTAGTGTGGCCTGTGCCGTTGGCTCAAGTGTGAACCCATAACACAATAGGGAAACTCAACATGTGAACACTGTTTTGCAATGTATGTGAACAGCCAAATATGAAAGGAAATTATGCTTGAATTGAATGGTAAGCCTTCACGTGTTACCACGTTCTCAACTGATTTTTCCTTCCAAAACCTGGTTTTTTGGAATTTATTTGAATTTTCAGCAGCAGAAATCACTTTTAAATCAATATCCCCCACATTCTGAATCCAAATCTTATCAAATAAATTCCATTAAATCCTGCTCATCAAGATCTTTCCAACAACACCAAAGGCACATTCCAATTCCTCCAAAATTTTCAGCTACAATTTTATTTTATTTTCAGTGAAGAAATCATTCAATATTCAAGAACTTTTGCACCACAAGTCCAAACAGCATGGAACCAAGCCAATGCACCCCTCCTCGTTGAGAGCTTTCCAAAGACACCAAGAACATGATCTGAAGCAACCCAGTTTGGTGGATCTCATAACTACAAAACAAAACAAACTACCTTCCTTCATAGATAGATGTACCTTTCCTTCTTTCTTTCTTTTTTAAAAGCCCAAGCCAAGAAATTTTGTAGTGTATATATGGAGGCATGATATATCCATGAACATCCCTACTAGAAAAAAAAAGAGGGATATCTTGCTCACTCCTTGAGAGTTGAAGGGATCTTATGCCTAATAATCTTAGGTCTACTTATGAGGTGTAAGATCCATCTCACTCTTAAGGAGTAGGCATAATGTCGTGCTCCCCTCCTATTCCTTGTGACCTTCAAATGTTCAGGTTGATGATAATATACTCCTTGTGATTTATGATTGACAAAGCCCATGGGTGGTGGGCATTCTGAAATTGCAAGGGTGGGACTTGGCTACCGCCTCATCCCATGCCCTTTATTCTGGGGATGCCGCCACACCATATGGCTTTACCCTACACTTAAATTTGAAATTAGCCCCAATGGGATGGATGATGACCAAAAACTCCTCCCCACCCTTGTATAGAGCCATTTTCACACCCTTTCATTAAATCACAATTTCCCACTTACTTATTGTAGTATGATGACTTGTGTAATGTTACTTTATGACTTACCTACAGACATTCAAACTGGGGAATGTGCCCCATACCACACATTTTGCCTCCACAATCTGCCTCCCAAGTACATCTCTAGGATTTTGAGGTGGGTGGGCTCTATGTAAATTCTATGACTTCACCATGTGTGCTAGTCGCTGGGGATCATGCAACCTGGTACTAGCCAATTTTCAGCCCAGGGTGTTTTTTTTTTAATTGAGAGTGCATGTGACATCATGTGCATCCACCACCTGGGCCACACCACCTATTGATGATTTTCCTATCCAATATACAAGAGTTTAGTCTTTTGCAAGGGTTTTGTTTTTAGCCAGCAATCTAAAGCCTTGCAAGCATTAAGCTTAAAAGCAAAATTGAATGTAACTTGACACTAGTAAAGATTAAAATTAACCCAAAGCTCACACATGTAGCATTTGGCACCATTATCTACTATGTGAATAGTAGGATTGGCTGGCTATTGAGAAAATAGTTCAGTATCAACAAAGGTAGATAAGTTGTAAGAATAACCCAAAGCTCTCATTTTCACATTCATGAACAAAGTCCTTATCATTACATTAACTTTTTTTTATCTAACATGAAATGTAATCACATTTTAATAAACTTCTTTTTAACGTACCTAAGAGGTTCACTCAATTTATCACAGGTTACTTAAGCTATTTAAGCACCTACTGAGAGGTTGCTTAGATTATGTAAACTACATAAGGGCTTATCTAGAGGGGTTTACTTAGGGGTTTCTTATGCTACATAAGGACCTACCTAAAAGTCTAACAAGGAGCTACCTAATCTATGTAAGGACTTATTTTAAAAGTCTATTTAGGGACTACCTAAACTACCTAGGCTACTATGGGTTATTTAGGCTAGGCTAAGTTGCCTAGAAATTGTTTGGCTTACCTAGAAGCCTACCTAGGAGTTGTCTAGGCTGCACTTCCATTTGCAATATTTATGATGCCATGTGTGAGTCTACAATTAAACAACTAGTGACATACAATTCAATGTTCATATATTGGTTGCATGTATTGTGTTCTATTGCAGCCATGGTTCAAAGTTTTATTTAATATTTCTTCATTTGGAGATGCAAACATTCATTGTTAGTTGCACAATGTCGACTAGTTGTTATTGGCATTTGTCATGATTATATTGGTCACAACAATACATCTTGGTTTTTGTGACTTATATTGTGATGTCATGTGTTAATTTATTATTTGATAATTAGGGACTTGTAATTGCAACATTTTCTAATAGTCATATGTATTATATTATGTTCCACCTATGTGCCAAATTTATATTTGATATTGCTTCACTTGGACATGCAACACATTCCCTATTAATCATGTAATGGGGACTAGTCTTTGTTGCCCTTTGTCCCAATTATATTGGACACAACAACACATTTTTTGGTTTTGTAATTTTTCTAGTGATGTCATGTGTCAATCTATTATTCGATAACTACAAACTTAAAGTTGCAACATTCATTTAACAATTACATGTATTATGTTTTGATGCACCCATGAATCATGAAATTGATTATAATCGCAACACCTTGTTCTCACATGGCATGCCATGTCATCGTAATGAAATATTTAAATTGTAAATTAAAAAATCAATGGTATTTTTTATCAACTAATAAATAAAATTTCATCAAATATAATATCATGAATCATGATGTTGATTATAATCACAACATCTCATTTCCATCTAGCATGCCATGTCATCATCATGGGAGATTGAGTTGTTAGTTGCAAAGGTGAATGGTATTTTTTACTAACACATCACAACTATATATTAACAGAAATTGAAAAATAAGGGCCTATTTTACCCCAAATAATAACAAGTTACCATATTGACTATAGTCACAAAACCATGATGTCACATAACATTTGACATTTTTGCCATTACTTAGTGATAACGTAACCAAGTAATTATAGATGTAGTTGGAAGAAACAACAATCATTTTTGGGTCCAATTTAAAAGGACAAAATCTGTTGTAGTGTTTTATATGTCAAGTATTACTTTGATGAGATCCAAAAACCAACTTATACCCTTCCATGTTTTGTTTCAATAGGTTCCTAAATTCTTAAACATCAAATATTTTGAATTGTCACTTTTCATTTGGCTACATTTCTCCAATTTTAGGTTCATTTTAAACTTTCATTTTAATTGAATTCAACAAAAATGAAATGGTAATTGTGAAAAGTGCACATGGAATCCAATTTTTTTGGGTGGATAAGTTTTACTTACAAAAACATGCATTAGCATTATATTAGGTGGTTATTAGGTGATGCATCAATTGAAATAACAAGTGGATATATATATATATATACCATGAAATTGATAATTGAAGGTGTTATTGCTTCAACAAGAAAATTGATATATAATAGGTACATAGGTCTCAAAACATTTCAAAGTGTAGGACATAAATAATAATTTCACAAAGACCTAAACCTTCACCCCCTCCCCATGCAACCATGTAATTCAAATAAAGTGTATATTCATGATGAAACTACAATGTTAACTAACATTTGAAAAAATCTCCAAATAACTTGGTCATAATTTAACACCATAATTATCTCCCCTTAAAGTAATGGCCACCCCACTACCCATAATGCAAAGGATGCTTTTACATTATTTTTGCATGGAAATTTTTTGTCATTGTTACATTTCATACAATAATCATAACAACAATCCTAATCACAACAACACCACCATTGGTACCTAATGGCCACTAATATCACTTTAATAAGAAGGATTATGAACAAATTTAATCCTAAAATTATTGAAGTAAAATAATTTGAAATATGTACCACAATTATGTCATTTAACTAAAAAATAGTAACAAATTTAATATACGAGAATGTAAAGAAGAGTTGAAAATGCATGAACATCAAGCTAAAATTTGCTAAGGATCCTTAAATTTAGAACAAATAGAACCCAAAAATGGAATGTTATTTGACATGAATAGATTTGTGCTTTGTTTGTCACCCAAACAAACTTGCTTGAAACATTGCAACCAAAACTATAAAAGACTAGTAGATGAAGAACAACACAAAGAACACAAACACCAAAAACAATTAAATCCAAAAATAAAGGAGACTCAACAAACAATGTATACACAACTAGAGGATCTCCATTGTTGATCCTTTTGTATTAAATGAGCCAATAATAATTTGGCTCCCAAAATATGCAAGGGAATGCAAAATATTTTTTGAATGTATGGACAATGTTCCTTCACAATCAAAGCACAAGGTAGACCTCTAAGGAGTGGTAATAGATGGAGGTGAAGGTCCATGATGTATATTAACTTTCAACATTCATCCTTCAAAGGATTAAAAGAAGACACAATTGTAATAGGAATTGCAAATAGCCTTACTAGGTTTATCATCAATGAGCAATGTATGGTTTCCATTTGGTGACAAACCCTTGACGCAAAATATAATAAATTGTCTTCAAATCCTTAAAATAGTTGGTAAATGTTAATGTTTTGACATTTTTAATTCTATAATTCTATACTTAACATATTATTTTCAAACATACAAAGTTTGTAAAAAAACAATTACAAAAATCAGAAGTAAAACCCAACACAAAATACATTCCATAACTAATATATGCAGAATTGTTACTTACGTAATGATCAAAAAATAGAATCAAACCATATCATGTTGAAAAACAAAAAACATGAAACAAAAATACACTTTAATATCAAGGTTTTTTTTCATTAAAACTATTCCTTAATTCTATACAAACTTTTTTCTATTTCTCTCAAAATTACTATGTGTTTTCATCATGATAATAATGTCCACCATCTTCAAATATCCTCTAAAAATTCTTTTCAATTTCTTGCCATAAGCTTCAATTCAAACTCCTCATAAATCTTAATCAATTCAACCTACTTTGTCTTGCTACTCTTCTATCCACCTTGTCAAACATTGACATTACAATTTTGTCTATACTAGTGTTTTGTCTAATAATGATTACAAAGTTCTACCCTTAACATTAACCCCCCTTACTTTAAATTCCATCCTTCAAATCCTTTGGATAGTAAAACATAATATTGTACTAATAAGAACAATCACAAACTCATTTTACTATTCTAGATGGACTAAATGTTCTTGATTCACTACTCTAATTTCCTATATTACAACATGCACAATGTAAACAACATTACCAAACACTATTGATTGAAATACAATGGGCGTTATCATATATTTAGTTGACTTTGTAGTTATAGATATTTGTTGTTATGATTGTTCATGTATGTTTGTAGATATTACCCTTGTTTGTTCTATTAGGTGAACATCTTCTTGCTCAATAAGAACCTCCTCCTTGGTAGCTCCTCCTTTCATTTCTTCATGTACTATTGATAGCACTTGAGGTGTTTTTCCACTTGTACCTATTTCAAATTGGTCTATGTCTTTGTTGCAAAGCTATTTTTTGGAGTTATAGAAGGTGATACATATACAAATTTTTAGTAAGCTTTTGTTTATGCCTCTAACTTCCTTCTATAACTTGCTTCATCTACTCTATGTTCATCAAACAACCCCTATCCTACTTTAGGACCATGTGAATAATTCCCTTGTGTGGTCACAATAGGTTTAGTATATCCCAAATTATGCAAAGGATAATTCTCCATCAATATTGCAAAAATTCCTTGATTCCCTATGGATACTTGATACCCTTTTTCATTAATAGGCACATACATGTTCTAATATTTAGTTGTTGTAGTTGTACCATGCATCATGTTGTTAGTTGTTGTAAAAAAACATGGAATTATATCAACTACTCCATGAAATGATACATTATTGTACTATTTAATTGCAATGTTTACCACACATTTGTTCCACATTTTAAGCACATATCAATTATATCTAAAAGTTGTATCTATTTGACCACTTAGAACATGATGGGTTGTAATCATCCTAATTATTTTCGAAGTAGAATGTGATTGTCTGATGGGTGAAGCTACCCTAACATCAAAGGGAATCCTCCATACTTCACACCTCGTTATAAAGTGATATGTTTCTTTGTAATTATGTGGTTGTATTGGGTTCACATCATTTCATTGCATGATCGTCATACTATGTTATTCTTCTAAGTTCAATTCAGTCTACACTTTGGTTTGGAAATGATTAATCATTGTATCTCATACATGTTTTTCAATAAAAGGATAGTATGTAAGAGCATGGCCTTCATGTTTACAAAAACTAAAATGATTAGGTGTAGGTGTAGGTTCATGAAGTATTTTTTGTTAACTTTACTTAACCTTGGATTCACTAGTTTGCAAGACATTGGCATTAATTGTTATTTTCATTTGTATTAATTATTGTTATTAGTGGAGTGTTATGCTAAGCTATATTTTCCATCTTTGATTGATATATTGTTTTAGTTGCGAAAACCTACTCCTCTAGATATTATGCTTGAAATACAATTTTGGCATATTATGATATTACATCTTCAACTTCATCGTTGTCCACGTCTTTGTCCCACTCCTCATGAGTAATAATATTGAGGTGAAGTAGATTACCAACTAAAACCTTTGTTTGTGAATCTTATTTCCAACCCTTATTGTATTTTTTCATGGACATGTAGTATCTTTTCATATTTGTACAAATTACCATACATTTTTGAGATGACAAATTCATTTCCATTCTTTTATATACCTTTTGTTGCATATTTGCAGGGGTAACCTTGTTTACATTGTCTCCCCATAGATAGTTCAACCTTTGGAGGTGCTACTTTCATCGATAGCCTTTTAAAAATATTGGGTCACCTCATCACTCTACCAATAAATGCTTCCCAAAACTTTATTACTGTAGATAGTGTCTTGTACCCTACAAGTTGTTCTTCTATCCTAGGAATTTTGACATGGTATATTATACTTTTTATGGAGTGTGAAACTATGCTACATCATTCAATAATTGCAATTATTTTTCTACTCCATTTTCTTTTTCAACATATTTTTTTCATTCTATCGAATTACAATTTAATCTAGTTGTCTTTGTAGATTTCGGGTCACCATGTTTGTCCTCATTCTACCACTCTTCTTTGGGAAAAAAATTGTTACAAATTGAAATCCTTACAACAGTTGTTTTGCTCATATGTGAATCTTGACAACTTCTTAACCAATTTTGAATCTATAAAACTAGAGAAAACAAATTTCTCATGATAACCTTTTAATGTTTATCATTAAAACAACCAAAAAAAAAAACAATACATAGATTCTTGAATTTTTTAACCTACATTCATTATCAAGGATGGTCACCAAATGGTAATGTTAATGCTTTGACACTAAAATTCTATACTTAACATACTATTTTCAAACATAATTTTTTTTGTATAATAACAACTACAAAAATCAAAAGTAAAACCCAACACATAATACATTCCAAAGTTCATATTTATACAATTATTACCTCTATAGTGATTTGAAAACAGAATCAAACCACATATTGTATTGAAAGCATGAAAAACATGAAATAAAAATACATTATAATATCAATGTTCTTAATCAAAACTGCTCCTCAACTCTATCACGAGTTTTTTTTCTTCTGTCAAAATTATTCGATGTTCTCATCATGATAATAATGTTTGCTGTCGCAACCCCACTTTGGGGCTAAGTGTGAGAATGCAACTCACACTCCCAAAAGTGGGAAAATGGAGTCCTCTGAGACTCCCAAAAACTCAAAAGACGATTTGAGGGGTCAAATTTCCTTGCCTTGGCGTGTTCTTTATATCAATGAAAAGCTCTTGAAACGTAGATGTCCAAAATGACCTCGCATTGCCCATTTGGAATCTGCAACCCAAGTTATGGGCAAAAGAAAGGTCGGGAGTCAATTTGCCATTTTGACTCCCGACCACTAAAAGTTGGGAATCGACCTCTTCCCGACGTCTCTTCAAGGAGTGCAACCCGGCGTTGAAAAGCTCTTGACGAGAGCTATAACTTTGGTTCAAAGCTCGTCCCAATCCAAGTTCGGGGCAAGGAGCTACGGCCGTCCAAAGTCCCGGGACTCCAACCCGGGACAATTTCGGGACTCCAACTTGGGAGTCCCGGGAAAAAGAGCCATTCGGATGTAGCCTCCGCGTTGAAACGCAGATAATACTATATGGGGGAAGGTGGTGGCTTCCCCCGAGTCCGGGCCGTGGTGAGTCAAGTAGTCCAAATTGCCCATGGCTTGTCCCAAAACCCAAGGGTGTTCCCGAATGTTAACTAACCCTCTTGTGGTTGGTTTGGATGCAGATTCAAGCTTGATCTTCTAGTCCATCTTCCTAGTCTAATCCCGGGACTTCTAGCACGCCCTTCTACCCCTCTTTAGTGCTGGAAGTCGGAAGCACCCCTTGAGTCCCAACTTTTCGCAACTCAACATAGTTAGACCCTCAAGTGGGTTCAACCCGGGACTTGGGAATGCGTCATTTGCCATCTTCAAAACTCCTCTAAAACTCCTTCTCAAGTTCTTTTCATAAGCCTCAATTCAAACTCCTCGTAAATCTTAATCAATTCAACCTACTTTGTCTTGTTACTTGTCTATCCACCATGTTAAACATTTGATACTAACTTTTGTTTAGTTTATTTAATAAGGACAACACTGCCTTTAACTACCTTTAACTATAGTATTTAACTTAAAGTTGGTGTGATTTTACCCAACATTTGACAACATTTATCTTTCCCCCAAATAATAATGAATGTGCATATGAGGCATTAATGGCCATGGAGCAAATGAAAAAGTTTCAAAACGTCCTTCAACAAAATGCACAACCAAATTATAACATGGAATGTGCTAAAAACTAATGCAAGGAAATGTAAAAACTTGTGTCTCTTTTCAACCTTTTTGGTGCCTATGTTCCAACCTACTAAATATAAACACCTTTGCAAAACAAAACATATGGATAAATAATATAAAACACCATTAAAATGGAAAATAATTAATTTTTTGGATCAACTGAAAGGTTTTTAAAAAATTCAAGCAACAACCTTTGAACATGAAGGTTGGCAAAAATAATAACCTACAAAAACCACTAGAAGTTAAGGAATTGGCAAACCATTATATAGCATCTTGAAAGCAACAAAATTGACTTGATATTCATTGAAATGCAAAACCATGGTAGAAAAAGGAAATGTTACAAAGTAATAAAAGAGTAGAACATACTTAATCCAAAATAATGTTATCATCTCTTTTTTTGTTAATGATTTGTCTTTCACAAATTTACAACACACTCATTGGTGCAAGTGAAAATAACCTCCCATAATAGGGATCAACAAAATCAATTTTCTTAATGTTACCAAAATAAATAAATTTCACAAAATCTAGAGTTGTCTTTCTAGAAAAATGAAACATTTACATATAGGGGAAACATTAACTAACAAATAATTATCATCTTAGAAGGTTTGGATGTTTCTTGAGGAAAATGTCATTATGAGGAAAGTTATGAATAATGTTTTGGAAGGAATCATCTATAATGATAGTGTAACTATCAAGATTGCCATCCTAATATTGTGAAAAGAAATTTCCCAAGATTTTTTGGAACATGAGTTAATCAAAATTGTCATCTATAATATGGTTTTTTTTAAATGCAAAATATTGGTCAAGGACATTTTCAACATCAAACTCAATATGAGTTTCATTTCTTATCCTTTCTAATTAGTGTACAATATTGTGAGATTCAATTGATGACCAAATATAAACAACAAAATGACCTTTACACCATGTGAGGAATTTTTTTTAATTGGGCTTCAACTAGACAAAATGAGGTGGAGCCTTTGATTTTGAGAAACACAACCATGTTGTATGTTGAATTTCATTTTGAGAAGAACACCATTCAAGTCCAAAATCATATGCAAGCTCACCTTGGAGGTTAAAAGAAGATGGAAATTTGGATGAATGTCTAATACTAGGAGTTGTTGCCTTCTTGACCACACTTAAACATGATGTATAATGGAAAAATATCATGGCATTCTCTTTGATTTCAATTGAAGGCACAAGATGCATATTCCAATAGACATTTCATGTGCACTAACTATAGGTGCATCAAGAAAAATTTGTGTGTTGGAGATTTCTTTCCTCTCTAATTGAGGATACAACATACAAAAACTAGGTGACATTAAACAAATTGATGATGGCAAATAAATACTTAGAAGAAAACTAATAAAAAAATATTACAAATTTTTTGCAGAACAAAAAGTGAATCATTTTTGGAAGCATATTTACTATAAACTTTTCACATGGAAACTCACATTTCTTATGACAACAAAAGGACTCCATAGACATTGACATTATCAATTTTCAAGATTGAAGAACCATGGAGTAAAAATTGAATATATCATTAAAAAATTACATTACAAATATTTAGTTTGTCTTTGCACTTTTGTGAATAAAAAGCCCATCTACATAAAGACATATCACATGTTGGGGTGCAATTATGATATAGTCTTTTGTAGAAAGGTTTGTAACAATTAGGAGATCTAATGGTATTGAAAGAAATAGATTTACAAAATTAAAATCATTCAATTTGGAGGAATCTAGATATTCCAAATATGGGAGAAATGTCCTTAGCAAGTAATTGTCATATGTACTAGACATGTCCCAAGATTCAAGGAAGATGGCATTACAAAGAGGATTCACTATGTTGGTGTGTGGAGTAACATCTATCGACAAAGTAATCCGAAAGTGAACAACAAGACACCAAGTAAAGAAATTTGACATATTTTTATGGAAATTTCTTTTTCAAGCGTCATTTCCATCAAAATGGGTATTGATTATGCATTGCTCTTGGTCAAGAATCCTCCATGTACCCAATGTAATTTTTGTTTCCTCCTAACCATTCATATATATCTAAGGTATTTATAATTGTGTAAGGCTTAGCTATAGAGCAAATGTATATAAAAAATAAATTGTACACCTTGAAATGAATTACTTTGGTTTAAGCCAAAGTACATGACCATGTAATATGGTTTAGTGTTTTGGAGTCTAACATTTAAAGTTGGTGTGCATAGGGTTTAAGGTTTTCATGGTCATATGGTAGCATGGTGGAATATAAACATTCATCCAACTTGTGGTCTCATAATACTTGAACAACCATTATTCATCACCAACCTTCATAGCACAAGCATAAAAAAAATTCATAACTTTTTCATAGGGTTTTGGGTTTTGGTGTGTCTAAGGTTTAATGCTTAATGTTTTGGAGTCCTTAGGGTTTAAGGTTTTCATGGACACGTGGTAGCTTGGTGGACTTTCATCCAACTTGTGGTACCACAATATTTGTAAATTAACCACTTTACATCATTGGCCTTCATCCCACAAACACAAAAGCAAATGCTCTTCCCCAACAACTTGTTATTAGGATTTAGGGTTTTGGTGTGTTTAAGGATTAAGGTTTTTCAATGTGTCCATGGTTTATGGTTTAAAGGTCAAAGTTTTTGGGTTTTTTAAGGTTTTTGGTCGTATGGTATCCATAAAATTATAAACATTCATGTTGGAAGTACAAAAGTAATAATAAATCCAACATGCATCCAAGTGGGCCCACATACTTGATAAACCATGTTGAATAATCAACTACTTCCATCCATTTAAAATACAAAAATTTCACATTATTTGGTGAAAAATTAGCTTTGAAAAATCATAAATTCCTACAACTTTTGTTTCACATCCATATATTGGAATGTGATAGTTATGGAAAAAGGTTTTAATGTGTTTTTTCTTATCCATGAAGGGAGAGAATGAAGTAATTAAGGCATATAATAATAATTGATGAATATAACTAGAACCTTATGGTTGTGGAAAAAGGCTTTGGATTAATCCAAGGTTACATAATGTCAAGTCAAAGATTTTATAATTACTTTTGATTTGTACATTGTAAAAAAAATGAATATAAGGGTTTAGGGTTTAGTGCTTAGGGTTTAATGTTTATGGTTTTTGAGTGTCCATGGTTTAGGGTTTAGGGTTTTTGGAATGTATAATATTAAGGTTTTTGATGTGTATAAGGTTAAGGTTTTCATGGTCATATGGTAATTTCATGGATTATAACTTTTCATCAATGTGGTCTCACATTATAGTACTTGAGCAATGACCACTTAATTTCCATAACCAACTTTCATTTCACAAGTACAAAAATAAATGTTCTTCTCTTGTAACTTTTCTTTAGGTTTAAGGTATAGTGTTTTGGATTTTGGAGCATGTTCAAGGTTTTGGTACGTATATAAGGGGTTAAAGTTTGCATGGTCATATGGTAAGGTAAACTATATAACTATTCATGCAAGTGGGCGCATATGATTGGTTTAGGGCTTTTGGTGTCTAAAGTTTAGAGTTGTCATGGTGATTATAACCATTCAAATCCAAGTGGGCCTACATTATTTGTGAGCATCATTTACTCACATGGACAAATGATTATCAATTAGGCTACATCCAAATATCTTTTGCCCAAATTTTTTTGATTTTTGAAATTTCTATCAATTTTATTGTGTAAATCATTTCAATCTTCTTTATTGTTAATAATCAATTAATGTTTTTTTACTATAACCTTATTGCTCTATGAGAAAAAAAAAAAACAAAAAATGAAGCGATTTTTTAAGGTTCTACTTGTCAAAAAGGTTGAAATAAAATGTAAATATCATTATATAATTTTAGATTTAGTTTTGAGTGTATATATATAAAAAAAGGGATAATTAAAGATTTTTGTATCATATCTTGTTTATAGTTAGAATTGGTTAAATTTTCTTAGGATAATCACCTACATTTGGTTATGTATGATAGCCACTTCGGCTACATTAAAAAAATTCTAAAATAATCACTAGAATCAATTGTTATACTTTTTCCCATGTGAAAAGTGGAAAAAATGGTTGTGGCTACAAATTAAAATTTACAAAAATAAAAATATCCTATGGATGAATGTAATAATCCCTTGCAATCATCTCATGCGTGTGTCTAAAGCACAAGACTAATATTAAAATGTATTCATGTCATGAACATTCCTATGTACATGTTTGGTGTGTTAGTGTTCAATTATATATAGATTTTGTTTAGCCTCATATGCTTAGGGATTCAACTTGAAATTTTCATTTTGGTTTGGGTTGAGGAGGTAGAGTTGTTATAAGGAAAGATGGTGTGGCAACCAAAGGTTTTAGTATGCACAACTTCCTTTTCAGCACATGTGTGTAAAACATTATTTTGGCTTCATGTATGTAACCTTCCAAACATCTTTGTTTGTAGTTGTTTGTCTTTTGCATTCTTGAGTGGTTCAAATAGAATTCAATGAGTTCTTGTGTGTCAACTAAAGGAGTTGATTTCACTTGGGGAGCTAGGACATAATCATCTATTTTGAATTAATGATTTGATATTTGATTGACCCTATACACAAATATGACATCTAATCAATCCAAGTAGGTATTTTCTTTCATGACTTTTAAGAATTTAAGATTGAACTACAATGTGATTGTTCATTCAAATATGAAAAATAGCGAAGGAGTTAGACAATTACACCAAAAAGGACATATGAAAGGGTGGGAATAAAAATAGTGAAGTTTGTTTCTCAATTTATATTTTTTTGTTCTTGTCATTGAATTGATTAATGTACTTGAGCATGTGATTTCACTATGAAAACTTTCTAAATTATTAATTTTGAGGACATGAAGTCAAACTCATAATTGTGTGGTAGAACAAGAAAGCAATATGATATTGTGTATGAAGTTAACATGCATGGATTGGAAGTTGGATTCACCAAAATGTGGTAAAGTGAAAAGATAAGCTATATGAAACTTGTGACCATGGTTTGGTTGCACATAAATGGTAAAAAAATTTGAAGGTAGCAAAGGGGTGCATTGCAATTTCATCCTCTCCATATATTAGAAAATTGCATTTTTGCCTTTGTGATAATATTAGACTATTGAAAGCATAGAATAACATTTTGGGTCAATTCATTTACTAATTAGTCAAAAACATTTGAAAGCCAAAAATTGTGAACATTCCCAAGAATACATTGACAAATGGGCATCTTCACAATTAGGGTACCCAAAAGGACGGTCTAATGGAAAAAAGATTGCAAAGGACTATTTTGGATTTTTATTATATTTACTATTTCATGGTTATAGTGGATTGGTATATGACTATAACTATAATGATGTCATGTTAATCTAATAAAAAAATTCAATAATAGATCGGATATAATATTGATGTCTTTTTGAGTCATTTTAAACAAATTGAGTATTTGTTTTCATTGTAATTTTCGTTTTAAAGGAATCAAAAGGAATGTGTTAAACGATGCAATTGACTTCAATTTTCTTTCATGGATAAGTAATGCATGCATCTATGTTTAACAATGTTCATAATGCATTTGATTAAATAGTGTAGGATATAAGAATTTTGAAGGTTACAAAATCCATTTTAAAAGGGCTACAAGTAAAATGATTCTTTCTTTTTCCCCTTTGGTTGATTTTTTCTATTCATTAAGCTTAGAATTTGTGGCCCCAAATGCCAAAAAAATGTGTAGGAAATTTTCATGCAAGGAAACATGTTAAGTTATATATATAAAATATGTATTCATTTTTTGCATTTATGATTTTTTAACAAAATATTTATGCATAATTACATATGGATGTGAAAGACCACCACTGCCATGAAAATGATCATAATTTGAATTATTCAATATCTCTCATTTAAATTTATTCCATTTAGATTTTGTATTTGGAAGATAGCAAAAACAAAGTCCTTGAATCTTGTGGCAAAAACATAGTACCCTGATTGTGAATATGCCCAAACATGAGACAAAATATTTTTGTTTTCATAGCAAATTGAAAATTGATCTCATTATTCATACCTATAAAATTCATATGGTGCACATATTAGACCATATTATGTTGTGCTACATGATGAATTTCAAATTTATTTGATGTTTTTCGCGTGAATGTTTTTATCCTTCCATCCACACATGCACCTTTGAATTAATAAATAATGCATAGACATTCCACCTTTACACATGTCTTCTATTGATTCCAACTTTAAAAAATGAATTATTTTTTTAAGTGTTTACATATTTTCAACCAATAATGAGGTTGTGAAGAAAACATTTGAAATCAAGGTGACAGTAAAGTATGACTTGCATTACAATATCTCCTTAAAGCTCTTCTTTAAAATTCAAAATGCATTTTCTACAACTGAACAGCCATGTTTGTGTTTTTTTGGTATAATGGTTCAAGAATAAAATGTTGTTTTCCTTATTTGCAAAGTGTCATTATTGAAATAAATAATGGTTATTTTTTGTCACCAAGAAGGTAGTCAAAAGAAAATTTCTTATTATCATTATCCATATTAAAGAGCCCCTTATTGCAAACAAGTCCTATTTTACATGACAATAATAATGCTATGGGCAAGGAATGTTGGATTTTGAATTTGCATATTGACTATTGTTTCATGCATAGTTGGTAAGCTACACCAATCATAGCTTCCATGTGGTGTTGCAACAATCATGTAATCATGTTTCTAAACACAATTTTCACAACTTTGCAAAGAACCAACTGAATAATCAATTTGTTTATCATGTAAAAAATTACCCATTAACATGGAAAGGGGGAAAAGATTAAAACAAATAAGCACAAGGGAAAAAAATGGTTAAATTAGGTTTTAATAAATGAACCAAATTGTGTGGTGTAAATTGAATATAAAAATTGAAGGCAAGTGCACACATGAATATTGGAATGAAATTGTATATATTGCCATTGTTTGGTTCAAAAGGTCATTGGTTGCAATAGGTTTTATTTTACCTACTTTGACAAGTGGGTTAAATTACATAGAAGGAAAAGTCTTCAATCACCCATTCAATTTTGTTTCCATGGCATTATATATGATTTATATTACATATATGATCATGTGTATAATATTATCATCATATATATTGCCAAAACAATGGTCATATTACATATATGATTGTATACAAATAGATATATGTAATATGACCATTGTTTTTCTAAGGATTACACAAAGTCTATTACAACATGGATTTTTTTTTTCAGACCCATCAAACAAAATGAATTCTTTGGACTTTACTACTAATTAAGCATTAAAATTACAGGACATCAGTTAATATCAAAATAAATGTTGATATCAGATCATGAAATGTTTAATCTTCTCTCCACCTATGGAGTCATTTCCATTGCTACTAGTGGGCCTTTTTGTCATTGGCCCAAGTATATTAAATCTCACGTCAAGTCACCGATTCCAATAGTATTATGGTTGATGTGGGTTTAACTTCAAAGTTCTTATATGGAACCTTTCCCAACAACAAAAGTGATTCTAAATTCAATAAGCTTTGCTCCAGTGTTTTCAAAATTGTGAAACTACAAACATGCACAGTCTTATAGAGGGCATTTCTGATGGTACTGAAAGTGGAATGGGGGGCCCCATGGTTTGTTGCAAGGGTTACAACATGGTCACATTTTACAAACAAACATACAAACACCGACCTTTCAAATGTGTTATAAGACCTAATAGCTGTTAACCACAGGGGAGTGTGCGGGGTTTGGCCAATGTTGGATCCTAGATAACTAGTTGGTCTCTGAGGAGCCAGACTTAACCAAACTCTGCTTGCTTTCTAGGACACAAAAGGTCTTGAGAAGAGTTTTTTTTTTTTCCCTCTTGCCAAAAAGAAAGGGAAATTTTTGGAAATTTTTGTTCTTCAAGTGTAATTTCCCCTAATTTCGCCATATCGGGGGAAAAAATTTGCCAATTTGTTTATATCCTAAAATTGCCAAAAGAAAAAAAAGAAAAAAAGAAAAGAAGCCCTGGTTTGAGGCTCCATGAATGTATGAAATAGTTTTTGTTGTCAACCATGTTGATTGTGTGTCCCTATGGAAATAGGAAAGAAGGCTTTTACCACTGCCCACAAATCAGGGTATCCTTAAAGACCCTTGGGTGTTGGACCCTGTGAATGGGGGGGGGGGGGGGGATTTCTTTTTTATTTCCCCCCAAGGGGTCCTTTCGGGTGGTTGGGTTTTTGGGAAATTTTTTTTGGCTACCTTGTACGCTGTTTCTGACATTTTGGTAATCTTTTCCC
>Ga0116227_10009339_pt1 | contig 17867 bp, 11 predicted proteins | sample S1TSphgellanicum_FD_89693 | JGI IMG/M metagenome (GOLD analysis project Ga0116227, IMG submission 89693) | Host-associated microbial communities from peat moss isolated from Minnesota, USA - S1T2_Fb - Sphagnum magellanicum MG | ecosystem: Host-associated > Plants > Peat moss > Unclassified... | reverse complement strand
AGACCATTCATAAGGCATCCAATTGGTGGTAGAAACGGTATAATAGCCCTCATCTTTTAAACCTTTGGCACGTACGCCAATGTGTGGTAAGCTTGTATCCACATAACGTAAACTCTGCCAGGCTTGAAAAGCATCAGGAACATCAGAATCAATGCTGTGGTAAATGGTCCACAAAGCAGCCGAAGGATGTAATTGTTTTAAACCCAAACCATCTTTATACTCTGCAAACCAACCTTTCGAGGACATCCAGAGTTGTTCATTCATGGCTTTTAGAATTTGATCCGCTTCCTTTTGATAAGGTGTTGGATCTTCTCCCAACAGTTTCGCCAGCTTTGCTGCAGTAGCATTTGAGCGGTAATTATAGGCAGAAGAATGGGTTACACTTCCACCACTATATTGCAGGGCATCACTAGCCCAGATTACAGCATACGCATCATATAAGCCATTACTATCCGGATCGAAGGTTCGCTTTTCCCAGGCCAGGTGACGTTGCAGCATTGGCCATAGCTCGCGTACATACTTCAAATCGCCTGTCCAGTTGAAATGCCACAACAGCTGATCGATGAAGACCAGGTTCATGTCATAGTGGTGCGGACGGAGCGATTTACCTTCCGGATCGCGGCTGATATAACCGCTGCTGAACATGGCTGTGCCCATGGCTTCTTTAGCGCGGGCCAGGTTTAAAGCCGTATCGGCAATTACCGGCCCGCTGGCCGGCTCCAATACCTGAGATTTTGCATAAGCACTAAAATGAGTTTTAGCCCGATCGTGCCAGCCCAATGGATCCGCAGTATAGGCTCCTCTCCAGCCATTTAAACGCATACGCCAGCCTATGGCGCCATGCATATAAGAAGGACTTTCCCAAATCCCATCAGAGGCCATACTCAAAGCACCACCAATTGTATTCATAAAAGGATCTGGAGTATGCATCTTTACCCGATTCGCAATAGCTTCACGCGAAGCTTCAGCCTGCTTAAACTGATCGGCAGCAGTCCAGTTTTTAGGCGCCTGATCACTAGCAGGATTCTGAATCAGGAAATATAAATCCTTTGCATTCTGTACCTTCAATTTACCAATTATTGTCGGGTTAAGATCTCCTTTAGACTGATCCAAATTCAACGGACTATCTTGTTTTGCTGCATCGGCAATTTTTAATTTTGCCGCAGGAAAAGACCCGGCAAGGGTTTTGTCGCTGCCATATTTCAGGGTAAAAGTATTATTACTGATGCGATAGACATTGTCTTGACAATTTTCCGCTTTCAGGTAAAAACCCGATTCCGGATCTGGCCCCATATCGCCATTGCGGCTAAAATTTTTACCACTGGCGCCACCAAATGCCCAAAACAGATCAACACCCTGATTCACATTTTCAAAGCGCGCTTGCAAGACCAAACCTTCACCTTTACTTAAAGCCAGTACCACCAGGTGTAAAGTTCCCTTGCCTAACATGGGATCTTTAATATCGTAAATCATAGATCCGGCCCGGTACCTAGCTGTAATATTTTCCGCTTTGATCAGCCATTTGCTTTGTCCCCCTGCAATTAAACCAAATTTCAGGTTCCCACCCATACCCGGCATATACAAAGCAAATTCAGGAAGATCCCCTGCTTCTACCCTAAATGCGGTATTTGTCCCATATAAAGCCCTCGTAAAACGCCGGTTTCCATTCTGTATTACAAAGTCTGTACCCTCTGGATGATACCTCAGCTCCCGCTGTTCATTGTGCCAATTCCCTGGAATTAATTTAGGCGGATACAGTTCCTGTGCAAAAACCGCACTCAAGGTAAAACAAGAAAAGAAGAGCAGACCATACCGCTTTTTAATCACCATGCTATCGTATTTTTAGGGTTTTACGTTTACCGAGTTTTCTACTTTTATTTTGCTACCATCCGCAGCTTTGATCACAACGTTATCCAACTTCCAGTCCTGCGCAAAATTAATATCACCTGCATTAGCTGTCTCTACAGTAATATTGCTTAGGTTGAAATTCTTCAAAATGCTCTCACTATAGCCGATGGCATTGATTGCTTTTTTTGCACCTGTTGCTTTGACATTATAGATGTTGATGTTTTGAATGTGCGGAATACCTTTCGATTCAGGTTCTACATGTTTCAACAGTTTGGTCCAGTGACCAGGGATAGAATCAGGATTGTACCCAGCTGGAAGCGTAGAATAACTATAGGCAGGATTCCAATCGGGATTGATCTGCACCACGTTGCCCACACCGTGCATGGTAATGTTTCCGAAATAAACATCTTCAACTATTCCACCACGTGTTCTGGCAGATTTAATGTTAATGGAATTTCCGGTACCGTAGCCCACCAGGTCGGTAGCCCATACATGTCTGATCCCACCAGAGGTTTCACTACCCAATGTCAGCACACCCGCACCCTTTCTAGCCACACTGTTACGAATCACGATATATTCTGTTGGCCTGTTTACGCGCAATCCATCCCAGTCACGCCCAGCCTTAAGGCAAAAATTATCATCGTTACAGTCTATGTCACAGTTTTGAACCAAAATCCAGGAAGACGAATCGATATCGATCCCATCTGTACTTGGCCCGTGCCCGTCTACATTATTACGAATCGTAATCTGATCAACAGTGATGTAAGATGAGTACAATACCTGTACGGTCCAAAAACCAGCTTGCTGGACATTTACTTCTTTTAAAATAATGTCTTTTGATGATTCGATCAGGATTGTCCTTGGGCGTTTCGCATCATAATCTACAATCCAGCGCAATCCTTTCGGATCATATTCTTTTCTCAAGTTCCAGTAATAATCCCAAAATGGCTTACCCTGTGCATTGATCAAACCACTGCCTGAAATCCCTGCCTTTTCCTGTTTTAAGATATTAATTAAGGCGGCCGGCCATTTCATTTCAATACCCGCTATACGAGTATCAATTTCCGGATAATCCTTAATATCCTGACTACCCAAAATTTCAACACCCTGATCTATTTTTAGATTCACGCCACTTTTTACAAATAAGGACCCGGTCAAATACTTACCGGACTCAAAGAAAACCACCCCACCGCCTTTAGCAGCGCAGGCATCGATGGCTTTTTGAATGGCTGCGGTATTTAATGTTTTTCCATCGTTTACAGCTCCATATTTATTGACACTATAAGTGTCTTTTTTGAAATTGAACTTTCTGGAACCAACTTTAGCCACCCATTCCGGGGTTTTATGCTGTGCAAAGGCACCGACGCTGGACAATAAGCAGACTGCAAGCAAGAGGTAATGGATACGTTTCATTTGTGCGGGAAATATATTTGGTTAAATCTATTGTATCCGCTAACATATGAAGTATGATACAAGAAAGCATCCTGCAGTGTCCTGCATTAACAAGAAAATTACATAACAGAGAATGTTGACTTAGATGGCGTATGTCAATTCTTGCGCCGAAATACCCTTTTCTTTCAACAAAGAACGGATCATATCTTGGCAAGGTACCGAACTAAAGACTTTAAGGATTTTATCGTCAAATGCAAATAACCAATTACTGCCAAACAATAGATTAAAAACAGGTGCTATTGCATTCAAATCTTGTTTACGCTCTAGGGAAGTTTTAAAACTAAGCATGTTCATCATCAACTTGATATTATGGAAATTCAAACCCTTTTACTTAAAATACGTTTTAAACGTGTTGATTAGATTTAAAATCTCAAATAAACTACTGGGCAAACAGCGCAAATCCCTAGGTGAACTGTAAAAAAAAACCGATAAAAAAACTTTGTACAGCTTTCATTGTTGTTTGTAGAAATTAGAAATCATGATTAATCCAGAACACAAAATTCCGCTAGACGATACCAGTAATGCTGAGGCCGATGATCAGCAAAGTCAGAAAGACATTCATGCCAATGGTTTTGATGCAGAAATTGATCGGGATGACGAAGAACATCAAGATATTGACCTGTTAAATCAGGCATTTGATGCCTCAGAAACTTCTTTTACATTAGACCCCGACAAAGGAATTAGCTCTGAACCAGCGGAATAAATCGATTTGATTTAATATTGTTTTTATTACCTTAGGCAAAACTAAACAGCTATACCTATGTTTTTAGAAACAATTCTCCTTATTGCAATTATCATTGTGCTGGTTGTTGTCACGCAGATGAAAAGCGCATTGGGTGAAAAGCTTGACTTCCTGTATCACCAGATTCAGGATTTAAATGCCAAGCTGGCTACAAAAGACGGACAAAGCCAGAGTACACAAGAACAAAACCTGGTTGATGCAGACATACACGTTGCAAACGCGCCGGGTTTACCTGAGGAAAAGCCATTTAAGCCTTTTGTACCTTTTGATAGTCTTGTTGAAGCCAAAATTCCTGAACCGAAACTACCGCCTATTACCGAACCTATTAGTCTACCAGCAACAGAAAAAACGGTGGTTAAGGAACCTGAAATCATCCTGGAGCATGAATTTACTTCAGAACTTGAACCGATAGTGCGAATAGCGGCTGAAGTACAACCTAATGTGCTTCGGAAATATACACCTGCCCCGCACAAACCCTCCTTTACCGAACGTAATCCCGACCTGGAAAAATTTATTGGTGAAAATCTTTTTAATAAAGTAGGTATTGTGATCCTGGTTCTAGGGATGGGCTTCTTTTTGAAATATGCCATAGATAAAGATTGGATTAATGAGATTGGTAGGGTAAGCATTGGTATTTTATGTAGTGGTGGAATGATTGCCCTAGCACATCGAATGCGAAAATCTTTCGCAACCTTCAGTTCTGTGCTAGTAGGTGGTGGTATTGCTATTCTATATTTCACGATAACTATAGGTTACCAACAATATCATTTATTTAGTCAGACCCTTGCTTTTATCATTACCATTTTAATAACTGCTTTTACGGTATTGCTGTCGGTTAGCTACAACCGAAAAGAGCTGGCTTTATTTGCAGTACTGGGTGGTTTTGGCGCGCCTTTCATGGTGAGCAATGGTCCAGGAAATTACGTTGTTCTACTTACTTATATATTAACCCTAAATGTTGGAATGCTCATTTTAGCATATTATAAGAAATGGTCAATCATTAATATTGTATGTTATATTCTTACGATCCTATTGTACGGATCTTGGCTACTGTTTGAAGTCATAACCGATGCAGTAAAGCATGCCCCATATGCTGGAGCATTGATCTTTGCAACGCTGTTTTACCTGGTATTCCTGGTTATGAATATCATCAACAACATCAAACAAAAAACAAATTTCAATGCCATGGAGATTGGCATATTGCTCAGCAACACTTTCTTATATTATGGCGCAAGCATGTTTATATTAAACCATATAGGTGGAGTGGAATATCGTGGTCTATTTACAGTTGCCGTGGGCGTAATTAACCTCATCTTTGCTTATGCTTTATATAAACATCAAAAGATAGACAGAAACTTGATCTATTTATTGATTGGACTAGCGCTTACTTTCGTTACACTGGCTGCCCCGGTTCAACTCAACGGCAACTACATTACCTTGTTCTGGGCAGCAGAAAGCGTATTACTCCTCTGGCTGTCGCAGAAATCCGACATTACCTTAATCAGGCAAGCTTCCATTGCTGTCCTGACACTAATGGGTTTGAGTTTAGTTCTAGACTGGCAACAAGTTTATTGGAATACATCAAATAGCAAGTCTACCCTAACCCCAATTGTGAATAAAGGTTTTATAACCGGTTTTGTAGTTCTGTCAAGTTTGATCTTGTATTACCGTTTACTTATAACAGAAATCAAATCGATCCTTTTTGACGAAGTTAAAACGGCTAGAACCATTATTGCTATTCTAGCTATAGGGTTGGGCTACTTCATCATTTGTTTTGAATTGAATTATCAGGCTTCAGTTTATTTCCCACAAACCCGGATCCTTGCCCTGGGAGCTGTCAACTATTTATATCTAATTGTTGTTGCCGCTGTAATTAAGGACCAACTACAGAATGCTTACAAATTGACTGTAGGTGCATTAATTGCGGTATCACTGGCCTGCTACTTATTTGTATTTAACTTTGAAACCATTGTGCTAAGGAATGCCTATTTCAAAGGATCCAATGGATCGTTTGTAAATTATCTATTCCACTACCTACCGCTTATATTGGCAATGCTTGCTTTAAACTATCTATATAAGTTCATAAAAAATGGCAGATCGGAACAAGCATTGCTAACCTTTCAGTGGGTAGCCAGCTTTTTTATCATTTACTTAACCAGCGCTGAACTTGATCATTTAATGGTTACCACCCAATATTCGAAAACAAAATCAATATATACCATACTGGACAATACCCATAAAACCGGCTTTGCTATCTTATGGGGATGTTTCGGATTCTTATATATCTATATTGGGATGAAATGGAAGTCAAAAAACATCCGGATCATTTCAATTACACTACTCGGCATCACTCTGCTTAAACTGCTCCTCTTTGACCTTAGAAATTTATCAGAGGGAGGGAAAATAGCAGTTTTCATTTCATTAGGAATCTTACTCCTGATTATTTCATTTATGTATCAACGTTTAAAGAAGTTACTATTGGACAATGACCTCAAATCAAAAGAAGCAACACAACATGATCAATCTGAACAGAATTAGTAGGAGAGGCTGCATCTTCATATTGTTAGTATTAAAGACCTTTGTCAGTACCGGTCAAACCTTTAACTGGCAGGCTGAATTGGAACAGGTTCCAAAAAGTGGATTTTACAACATTGTATTAAGTCCTGAAGTGGTTGTTAAAACTAAAAACCTGAATTTAAATGACATTCGGATCTACCAGGGCAAAATTGAGATACCTTATTTGCTTAGAAAAAAAACAGATACGTTAGATAATACCCTTGTTCCTGCTCCAGTTGTTAAGACCAGGGAAGATCGTGAGCAAAAGCAAACAATGGTATCGATCAGTTTTGATGCTCCTTATCAAATTGATAAAATAGAGCTGGAAGTACAGGGATTTAAATTCTACCGGAGAAACGCATACATAGCCAGTGATAACCCAGACTACAATAGCAGACAAAGATATAGCAAACCTTACCATCGGATCAATGAATTTATCATTACTTCAGGAAAACCAATCCTGGTATTCCTTCCGGGAAATTCCAGACACCAAAATTTAACTATCATTGTTGAAAATGAAGATAATCCGGCTCTGGTGATTAAAGGCCTTAAGGCTTACCAGACCAATATGTATTTAACTGCTTATCTTGAGAAAGAACGTACTTATCTGATGAAGATGGGACTAGCAGATCTGGAATCACCAAAATATGATTTAAATTATTTTAGCGATAGCATCAGTCGCACTAGCCCATCAATAAAAGTGTTAAAATTCCAAAGAATTTTACCAGAAACAGTGGTCAGACTTGGTGTTTTTAGCACTAAAATATGGATTTGGTCTGCCCTTACGCTTTTAATTGTGATAGTTGGGTACTTATCTCTCCGAATGATCAAAGACATTCAACAAAGAAAAAGCTAACTCAGTTTACTTTTTCATCAAAAACAAACATTTTAAGATTTAATTCCAATAAAATACTTAAAAAGCCAACATTTTATTGGAATATTTATTGACATTTGTATTTTTACAAACAATTTAATACAATTAATCAATAAAAAACCTATTTTTGACTAAACTTTAAACAAATAAATGAAAAGCTTAAGAACAATTGCATTAAAAGAGGCCCAAACAAGAATTTCACCAGAAGTGAAGTCTCCTTCGACTAAAATTTCTGAGTTTTTTGGCGTGAATGTTTTTGATAAGAAAAAGATGAAAGACTACTTATCAAAAGAAGTATTTCAAAAATTAGTTTCATCAATTGACCAGGGTGAACTAATCAATCACGAAGATGCCAATCATATTGCAACGGCTATGAAAAGCTGGGCAATGAGTAAAGGTGCTACCCACTACACGCACTGGTTTCAACCATTAACTGGTACTACTGCTGAGAAACATGATGCATTTTTTGAACCAAGCGGCGATGGTGCAATTGAAGTATTTGCAGGAAGTGCATTGGTTCAACAAGAGCCAGATGCCTCAAGCTTCCCTAATGGGGGTATACGCAATACGTTCGAAGCACGTGGTTATACAGCATGGGATCCTTCTTCCCCAGCCTTCATTATGGAAAGCAAAGCTGGTAAAACACTTTGTATTCCTACTGTTTTTGTTGCTTACACAGGCGAAGCCTTAGATTATAAAGCACCTCTGTTGAAAGCCCTATCGGCGATGGATAAAGCAGCTGTTGATGTTTGCCAATATTTTGACAAAAGCATCACTAAAGTAAATGCATCCTTAGGTATTGAGCAGGAATATTTCCTGGTTGACCTTGCCTTATATAATGCCCGCCCGGATTTAGCCTTGACTGGTCGTGCATTATTTGGACATATGTCTGCAAAAGGGCAACAATTAGAAGATCATTATTTCGGATCTATACCTGAACGTGTATTCACTTATATGGTTGATTTTGAAAACGAAGCCTTAAAATTAGGTATTCCTTTGAAAACCCGCCACAATGAGGTTGCTCCTTCTCAATTTGAATGTGCACCGATTTACGAAGAAATCAATCTTGCCATTGACCACAACCAATTGTTGATGGACCTAATGGAAAAAGTAGCTTTGAGACACAACTTTAAAGTACTTTTACATGAGAAACCTTATGCAGGTATCAATGGTTCAGGTAAACATAACAACTGGTCGTTAATTACGGACACAGGCAAGAACTTACTTTCGCCAGGAAAAACGCCTAAAAACAACTTGATGTTCTTAACGTTCTTTGTCAACACCATCAAAGCTGTTCATGAGCATGCAGATTTATTAAGAGCAAGTATTGCTTCAGTAAGCAACGATCACCGGTTAGGTGCAAATGAAGCGCCACCAGCAATCATCTCTATCTTCCTTGGTTCTCAGCTTGCTGAAGTTCTGGACGAAATCGAGTCTTCAAGAAGCATCATTAAAAAAGTGAAAAACGAAGACTCCCTGTGGTTAGGAATTCCCAAAATCCCTCAAATTTCTTTTGATACCACTGACCGTAACCGTACTTCTCCTTTTGCCTTTACGGGTAATAAATTTGAATTGAGAGCTGTAGGTTCTTCTGAAAACTCATCTGCGCCAATGACGGTATTGAATGCGATTGTAGCAGATCAATTGGTTAAATTCAAAGTCGAAGTAGACAAATTGATTAAAAAAGGTGAGAAAAAAGATGTTGCCTTATTAACCATAATTAAAAAATATTTAAAAGAATCTAAAGATATCCGCTTTGAAGGAAATGGTTATAGCCAGGAGTGGGAAGATGAAGCTGCAAAACGCGGTTTGTCAAATATCAAAACTACGCCAAAAGCGCTTGATGCTTACGTAACAGAAAAAACGGAAGAACTATTCCGCAACACCAAAGTATTCAGCAAAAGAGAGCTACATGCACGTCATGAGATTTTACTAGAAAGCTATTACAAAAAACTTCAAATTGAGGCCAGGGTAATGGGCGAAGTGACCAATAGTATGATCATTCCAGCTGCAATTTCCTATCAAAATACTTTGATTGAAAATGCTAAAGGATTGAAAGATCTAGGTTTGACAGGTACAGCTTTAGAAACCCCATTAAAAATTATCAACAAACTTTCTGAGCACTTAGATGTGGTTAAAACCAGTATTGATGCAATGCTTGAACAACGTAAACGAGTAAATACCATCGAGGACAGTCGTGAGAAAGCCATCGCTTACGATGAGAAAGTAAAATCACACTTTGATACCATTCGTTACCATTGCGATAAATTAGAACAAATCGTAGACGATAGCGTATGGCCTCTACCTAAATTTAGAGAGTTATTGTTTTTAAAATAAACCGAACCTACATACTAATTTTTTTTAGTTTTATAACCTCTGTCTTAATTGGCAGGGGTTATTTTTTTCTATCTTTGCAGCAACATGAGTGATAACAGGTACAACCAGCGCGGCGTTTCTGCCTCGAAAGAAGATGTGCACCAGGCCATCAAAAATATAGATAAAGGCATTTTTCCACAAGCCTTTTGTAAAATCATCCCGGACGTTCTTGGTAATGATCAGGCATTTTGCAACATCATGCATGCTGATGGCGCAGGCACTAAGTCTTCCCTGGCCTATATATACTGGAAAGAAACCGGAGATATCTCTGTTTGGAAAGGCATTGCTCAGGATGCGATCATCATGAATATTGATGACCTGATCTGTGTAGGTGCAACCGATAATATCTTGTTATCCTCGACCATTGGCCGTAATAAAAATTTGATTCCTGCAGAAGTCATTGCAGCAATTATCAATGGAACTGAAGAAATCCTTGCAGAACTACGTTCACAAGGTATTTCTATCTATTCTACAGGTGGCGAGACTGCGGATGTAGGTGATTTAGTACGGACGATCATTGTAGATTCTACGGTAACTTGTCGCATTGAGCGTGATAAAATCATCAGCAATGACAACATACAAGCTGGCGACGTGATTGTAGGTTTATCCTCTTCTGGTCAGGCCAGCTACGAATCTGAATACAACGGTGGTATGGGATCCAATGGTTTAACCTCTGCCAGACACGATGTATTTGATAAATCTGTGGCCAATGCTTATCCAGAGAGTTTTGATCCTGCTGTTCCCTTTGACCTGGTCTTTTCTGGTGGTAAAAAGCTAACAGATCTAGTCCAGATTGATGAGCACACTGCCATCACCGCCGGTAAACTGGTACTCTCTCCTACCCGTACTTATGCCCCTGTGATTAAGAAAGTACTGGAAGGTTTCCGTTCACAAATCCACGGTATTGTACATTGCAGTGGGGGTGCACAAACTAAAGTACTTCATTTTGTGAATGACAATGTTCACATCATTAAAGACAACCTATTCCCTGTTCCACCATTGTTTCAATTGATTCAAGAGCAATCTGGTACGGATTGGAAAGAAATGTATAAAGTGTTTAATATGGGTCACAGGATGGAGTTGTATGTACCTGCAGAAATTGCTGCAGCTATCATTGCCATTTCTAAAAGCTTCAACATCGACGCACAAATTATTGGCCGTGTAGAGACTTCAGAACGTAAACAAGTAACAATCCTAAGCGATAAAGGCGAGTTTGTATACAACTAATCCCCATTTGGCATAAATTCTATAAAAAAAGAGCAGCGACACTGATGTCACTGCTCTTTTTTTATACACGATATATAGATATCTGTACATCATGAAATCTAACATTATACTTTTCCTCGACTCAACTTTTTATTTGAACACATTGGCAAGAAAACGCTCCAGATCTTCATCTGAGCCATTTTTACTCATAACGACCAACGATCATGTCCATCCGGACCGATCAAAATCTTGGTCGGATAAGCTCTTACGCCATATTGCTGACTTAAGTCTCTCGGGTTATCCCCCTTTTCGAGCGATAGTTCTTTATTGTCTTTGTCTTTAACGTTAAAACGATAAGCCTGGATTCCTAGGATTCCAATTTCTCTGCTCTTTATTTCTGCAGCAAGTCTTTTTACATCCATGCTTTCTTTCAGTTCAATAGGGAAGTGCTCATAAAGCAACTTAATAGAATTTAAAGAAAAAACTGAGGTGAAATATTTAATCCGGTCTGCAGTAACAAAAGGACCAGGATGGCTACTGAAATAATCATAACTGATCTTTGCCAGTTGGGCTCCCGTAAGTCCCTTTGTTTTTTGCGAAAGTTCTTTCCATTCATCCTGAGTCTTTGATCCTTGAATCTCCAAAAATTCGCCAGTAGCCGGTGTCGTTGTCGTTGTCACGGTCATTGTTCCTGGCGACAGGTAGGCAACTGTTCTTTTCAATTCCATTTCCTTTTTATCGATAATCTCCCCCTTATTCTTGAAAATAAGATAAGAGAATGTAGGTTGCGTAATGAAGCCTTTTACGCTAAACTTTCCTTGACCTACTGGATAAGACTCTTGCACAATCTTCCCTTTGGAATTAATATACTGTATCAAAACAGAATCTAGTTTAAGGTCCTTTGTATCTCCATTGATCACAAAGTATTTTTCCTGACTTCTCCCCTGCCCAAAACTGGCAAAGGATGTCAAAGCTCAAATTGCGGTAACCAATACTAATTTCGTTTTCATCTGATTAATAGTTCTGCGTTAAATTTGTATTGTAATTTGTCGCACTTTGAGGAAAAGGAAAGATCTACAATGAAGATTCTGGTTTTAACGTATAGGTAATGCCATTGATGGTTTTGCTAATTGTTTCCTTATAAGCATCTTCTGTGTTTCATCTTTTTACGTTGAAATAATTCTTAAACGTATATAGAAACTCGGATTTAAATGTCCGCTTAAGGTACGTCATTACCTGGGCTTCAGTAGTTGCTGTCAGGTCAACCGTACACGCTCTTATGAATTCGTCTCTTCCTGATGTCATTAATGACAGTCATTGCCCCGGAAATATCTCCTGTACGCGCCAAAAATTCTGCTTTGATCAGGTAAGTGTCACTTGTGTGTAACTGGGTCTGGGTAAAAGTTGATGGATTTTTTGTAAGCTGATAATAAGCATATTGAACCGGGGTAATCGGATTGCCGTTTCTAATGTTAGTTTATGTTGCAGTTAAGTTCGTTGCGATGGCCGCCGGGGTTCCCGCATTACCACCTTTAAAATACCAGCTATATTAGCTACTTTCCAGATCAAGCTGCTGTGCAGGGCTCAACAGATTATAGCTAATATTGCACTGCAGACTTTACTTTGATTCGCCTCAAATAATCCAGGCATGCATTCCGACAACTGATGTATAAAAAAGCTTTCAAATTTTCTTCAGTCTTGAAATCCGAGCGTCGTTCCCAAACTTTAACAAAACATTCCTCAGTGATATCCTCATCTTCCAGTTTATCCTGAACCAGGCGAAAGGCAAAATACCCCAAAGACTTTGAGTATAGTTTAAAAAAATAGGACAAAGACGGATCATCACCATTTCTGAATGCATTTATCCAATACTCTCCTTCTTTAGCTTTTGATTCCATTCAGTCAACAAACTGTAATCACCTTGCTAATATCTGCATATAAATTGAAAAAAAATAAACTTATATAGCTATATATTGATACATAGATACCTATATATATACACAACAATCAGGGTAGTATTTTGTTATAAAAGAAATTATTAAGTTAAATTTCCGACCGTTATCTTTACGGTAACCATTCCAGAAAAAAACCATTATGGCCTTTGTAACCTTTATTACAGTAACATTTCTTGTTGCCATTATTTCATGGTTTAAAACCCGAAAGCATAAGATAACTACATCTGCAGGTCTTTTTTTGGCCAACCGTAATCTGAGCTTCACCGCGGTAGGTAGTGCATTATTTTTCACAAATATCAGTGCTGCAGAATTTGTAGGCAATAGTGAATCGGTATACCTGAACAACATGACTGTCATGGCCTGGGGCGTAAGCTCTGTCTTTGCCATGCTGATTGTTTCTGAATTTATCATTCCCATTTACCTAAAAGGAGCCATGTCTACCACACCTGATTTTCTGGAAAGTAGGTATGATCCGCAAACTAAGAAGCTGGTGTCCTTACTTTTCCTGATCGGTTACATGATTAACCTCCTGCCGATTGTATTATACACCGGTGCCGTTGCTTTAAATGGTCTGTTTCATTTTTCTGACATCTGGAAGCTCAGTTATGGTAATAGCATCTGGATCCTGGTTTGGTGCATTGGCCTTGTTGGCAGTTTATATTCCATACTTGGCGGACTCAAAGCTATTGTAATTTCAGATCTGGTCCTGGGCGTTTGTATGTTTACTGGTGCATTATTACTTGCCTATTTTGGGTTAATACATATTGGCAATGGCAATTTTCAATATGGCCTGAACACCATTCTTACTTCCAAAACAGAACACCTCAATTCCATAGGAACTGCCACCGATGCCGTCCCGTTTTCAACCATTTTTACGGGCATGATCTTGATGAATCTATTTTATTGGGGTACAGAGCAGGTAATTGTACAGCAAGCATTGGCATCTTCTGACCTTGCAACCAGTCAGAAAGGCATTGCGCTTGCCTGCGCAGGAAAACTATTTGGCCCCTTACTTTTCATTTTACCCGGCATCATTGCCGTCCACATGTACAGTAGTCTGCAAAATACCACCGAAGTATTTTCAAGGGTGGTAGCTGATGTGTCACCTCCGATATTAAGTGGCTTCATTGCCGCCGTTATTTTCGGCGCGGCAATTACCTCGTTCTCGCCTGGACTTAACAGTGCAAGTACCCTATTTATCTTGAACATTTACAAACCTTTTAAAGAGAAAAAGGGAATTCAACTTACAGAAAGAGATTTACTCAAAAGTTCCAAACGGTTTGAAATGTTTGCATCTCTATTGGCTATGTTCATTGCTCCGCTGTTTATTTTCTCTACAGACAGTTTTTACACCTTTATGCAAAAAATCAATGCAGCATTCAGTATTCCCATCTTTACCATTATGTTTATTGGATTTGTGACCAAAAAAGTTCCGCCAATTGCTGCAAAAGCAGGTCTGTTATTTTGTTTTATTGGGTACGTGCTTACTCAAATGGTTTTCGATACCGGCATCCATTTCCTACATGTGCTGGCCCTTCTTTTCCTGATCACTTCAGCTATAATGCTCCTTATTGGACGCTTGTACCCAATGGAAACAGCTTATGTAGCTCAGAACAAGTCTGTGGTTGATTTAAAACCCTGGAAAAACAGACATTGGGTAAATTGTCTGCTATTGATCATTATGATTCTCTTGTTCTTGTATTTTTCTCCTATTTACTTTTCATGAGCAGGATATACCTACTCATGAAGAATAACGGGTTTTAAATTAACCATATACTTAATTTATCTTAATTAAACGAAACAATTTAGTTTCGTGAGCATCCACGCTACCTTTCCATTTCTTATCTTTTCCTACAACCTGATGTTGCCATAAGTCCCTGATTTGATATATGCCGTTCAATCCCAAACTGGAAAAATCGCAAACTCTAATTTGACTGGTTTCAGTCCGATTCAATATAGCTAATGCATAATCCCCATTTTGCAGAGGTTTCAACAAAATCGTCCAGTTTTCATCATTAACTTTACGAACAGCCTGCTTACCCAAAACATCTTGATTAATAGCAATAACTTCCTTGTTTAACAAGATCCGTTTGGTCTCTTCATCCATCTTCCGTAAATCGTTAGTAGCAGCTAAAGGCGATGCCATGATGCTCCACAAACTCATCTGACTTTGATATTCTATATTTGTACACCCGGTTCCCCCCAAATCACCCGAAGGTCCTTTTTTTCCATTTAGGCCAACGACCAGCATATCCATATCGTTCCAATGTCCAGGTCCAGCATATTGATCCAATGACGCGTTAATATCTACAATGTCTAAAATACCTTCACCGCCTTCCTCTACACCCCTTCTTTTCCATTTATCCCTCACATCATTGGTGGTTCGCCACAATTGTCCTCCAGTCTGCGCGGCCCATAGCCAAGGCTTACGCCCACCCCATTCACATATTCCAAAAGCAATAGCTCTACCACTATTTCTTAATGCATCGTTCATTGTTTTATACCGAATTTTAGCAGTTTCGAGATCATCCGGAGCACTACAATAATCATACTTCAGGTAATCTATACCCCAGGAAGCGAAAGTTTTAGCATCTTGTTCTTCGAAACCCAAGCTTGCAGTATAACCCGAGCAGGTAAGCAAAGCTGCATCAGAATATATACCCAGTTTTAACCCTTTACGATGAACATATTCAGCAAGTGCTATAATTCCTGAAGGAAATTTCTTAGGATCCGCTATGATGTTGTTTCGATTGTCTCTTCCACCCTGCCAACCATCATCTATAAAAATATAATTATACCCGGCATTCAACAGACCGCTACTCAGCATGGCATCGGCTATTTCCATAATATTTTGCTCATTGATATTATCCGCAAAATAATTCCAGGTCATCCATCCCATAGGGGGTGTTGGCGCTAAAATCGAACCATCCTTAGATTTGATCTGGGCATAACTTTTCATGTTTAAAAGGCAACATAAGATTAAAATATAGATTGATCTTATTTTCATTTAGTTGTTTTATTGATTACTTAAAGTGCTGTCTTCCCATGTGTCCGTCCGAAAAGGCGAAGCGGGAAGGCCGGAACCATTGGTTAGGTTAGAAACCGGGTTATTCGCCCAGGCGTATCTTACCGCAACCGGATCAGATACCTCTGTACTGCTTACCACAATTTGATTTCCCCTTATTTCTGCTTTAGCCCAGTGAAATTTCTGATCTTTGCCCGCGATAACAAAGCCTTTCAATTCAGCTCCGTCAGTCGTTTTCAGCCCCTCAGCAGCATCAAAACTTAATTTAACAGCATTACCTGCTATCTGGGCGGATTGATAAACCGGGCCAGTGTATGGGATTTTGACTCCATAGGTTTTTGCCAGTGCAATTAAAGCCAATCTCTTACCAACCTCCTGTTTGTTTTTTGGATGGATATCTTTAGTATCCCCAATATCAACCGTCACCGCCATGCCGGTGTTTGGCAATGCCAGTGAAGCACGTTGTGCATCCCTCAATTCTGCCCATGCAGAAGCTACAGGTTCTGGTTCAGTTTTCATGTAGTTTGCCAGTTGGACAAAATAAAAAGGAAAATTACCAATTCCCCATTGCTTTCTCCAATCCGTAATCATTGAAGGAAAAAGTGTGCGGTATTGATGTGCCCTGTCCGCATTGCTTTCTCCCTGGTACCAGATTACCCCCCGGATCGGGAACTGCAGATAAGGATGAATCATTGCGTTATACAAAACAGTAGCTCTGTTTGGCCCATCAATAGATTCGGGTTTTGGCGCATCCTTCAGGTTCATTCCAATTTGATACTGCCAGTCCCCATCAAGCGTGATACGGCTCCCATCTCCACCAACAACAGACATTACATTTTTATTACCATAAATACCGCCCCCGCCTGCTCCATCAAATACCCGTATCGCCAGCGTAAAATTTCCTGCCTTTACTTTACCTGCCGGAATGGTATAGCTACGCACAACATTGTAACCAATGGTTTCGCCAATTTTCTCGCCGTCAAAAAAAGTAATGTCATCGTCATCAATCATACCTAAATTAACTTTAAGCTCCTTACCAGCCCATGCTTGTGGAATGGTTATGCTTTTTCTAAACCAAACTACGCCATCAAAACCTGGCAACCCTGCATCTTCCCAAAGCGTTGGTAAGGTCATGTGCTTCCATGACGAAGCATTGTACGCACTGGCTGTCCAGGCAGGCTTGCCCTGTAGCATTCCTGCATCTTTTTGCGCGACCAGGTTCTGCCAGTCGGCCAATTGTTTCGCTGCGCTGGTGCTACTTTCCCGTTTAGCTAAGTTTTCAATCTTACCCACTGCTGAGACAAAATCAGGAATTGTTTTAAGTGTGGCCGCACTTGTCCAGGCTTCTGCAACAGTTCCTCCCCAGGAGGTATGAATTAGTCCGATCGGAATTTTGGTCTTATTGTAAATTTCTCTGGCAAAAAAATACGCAACCGATGAAAATTCAGCAACATATTGTGGAATACAGGGTTTCCATCCACCGTTGGCAACCCTAGCATCCGCTAAAGGAAAATTACTGGTGACATGATCTACCTGTAATAGCCTGATCATTGGATATTTAGCATCGGTAATTTCCTGCTCATAATGATCAATCTTTCCCCAACCGGCTAAGGGCATTTCCATATTAGATTGTCCGGAACATACCCATACCTCACCAATCATCACATTCATCAAAATCAGCGGTTCACCGTCCGAAATCGTCATCGCATATGGACCGCCGTAAGCCGGTGTCGTTACCTTAATTTTCCAATTTCCAGCTTCATCTGCTTTCGTAGTATAATGCGCAGCACTCCAGGTTGTGCTGATGGTAATCGTTTTTCCCGGGTTAGCTTT
>Ga0116227_10009336_pt1 | contig 17874 bp, 15 predicted proteins | sample S1TSphgellanicum_FD_89693 | JGI IMG/M metagenome (GOLD analysis project Ga0116227, IMG submission 89693) | Host-associated microbial communities from peat moss isolated from Minnesota, USA - S1T2_Fb - Sphagnum magellanicum MG | ecosystem: Host-associated > Plants > Peat moss > Unclassified... | reverse complement strand
ATTTTATAGATCAACCAGTGTAATTTGGTAAACATTCGCGGGTAAAGAATGTTATGACAAGGTGCTAAATGAAGAATTTTAAAGAATTTTAATGTGCAAAATGAAGAATGTCATCACTAGGTCTCTTTCTGTTTCTTTGTTTTTGAGGCTCTTTCTACTTGAGTTTTTGTTTTCTCCTCTTTTGGCTTTTGTTGAGCTAGCCAGCATCATGGCTGATTTTCCAGTGACTGCCTTCAGGCCGTGTTACAGAAACTCAGTGTGTCATTTAATGTTTGATATTAGCCTCCATCCATTGCCAGGAACTGATGAAGTCAGTGGATGTTATGCTAGGTGGTCAATACCATACAGGTTGCTGTTGAAGCTTCCTGAAAGTGCATATGCCTGTCACTGTAATTCAAACTGCTCTTCTGTTTTGTTCTTCAGTCTTGTTTTTCTTTTTTTCAGGGTTCAGTCACCTCATTTCATGCTTGCTGATTTGGTTGCTGTTATGTTGTCAGATCTATAACATCCATAACCTTATTTTCTGGTCATACTTCAATTCTTTTCAGGTTGACTTAGATTGTGTGTGTGGAGAGCAATTCCCAGCACTTACAAAGATATTTAGAAATTGGCATCCAGAGATGGGGAATGTAATGCTGGTGTGACTGAGGGTTTTGATTAGCTATGTTTCTTGAGTACTAGCCAACAGAGTGATTATGTATTAAGGGAATGGGAATGACTGCAGGACTTGGAAGGCATAGCAAAGGTGGTCCATCTCTGCCAGCAGCCATCAGAACATTTCTTTTGAGTCAAGGGTATGGTGTTTTCTCTTTGAATCAAACTCATTTGGCTGTTGTATGTATTAAACAAGGTTTCAAATGCAGTTCTACTGGGAGGCTCTGAATATGTGCTTTGCTGCATCTGGATGGTGTACTTGATGGCATGATTTCTGTGGTCAAAATTGAGCTCATTGTCATGATTGTGTTGAAGCAGTGTGTTGGTGGATGTTCGAATAGAGTTTGATATATCTGTATTTAAGATAGAAAATCATGTATTTTTTGGACATCTGCATGGATTTCTCATGGTCAAGTATCATATGCTGACCATGAAACTTCAATGCAGATGTCCAGAGGGTGCAGGATTTTCAGTATGCTAAGGGGATGTTATAGAGGGAAACAAACACTGGACACCTAGCATTAAGCAGTAGAGCTGATTATCAAGAGAACTAGTCTCAAATTAAATACTGTCACAGAAACACGAGGATACATGACTGTCAAGTTACTGCTCTCTGTGCTATTTCTGGAATTTCAAGAGAAGCTGTTGCATCATTCTGTCACTCAAGCATGTTTGTTTTGTACAGATACAAGCTTAATGACACAAGGCCAGGTGTGGTGGGTGTCTATCCAAAGCTTCGCTACTTAAGGGATTCAAACAAGGTTGCAGAGAATGGTATGCAGCTTGAATAAAATGTGCTCTATTAGCTGTACAATTCACTGGTTTAGATGTACAATTTGTATCACTACAAGTTAGTACCTTTACCCTTAAAGAGGGGACTGACATCTGATATTGGACGCGGAACTTTGGGATGTGTCTTCCTTGCTCAGAATACTCATCCTCACCTGAAATACTCATTGTATTAAGACCTGATTGGATAGTGATCAAAGCAGTGACGGAGATCAAGGGAAGTCATTATATGTATGTAGTTTGTAAGTCTGATTCATTCATTCAATTGTAACACTCGAGCCAATTTTTTCTCGCTGCAACTGCCATTCATGTAATGAAAGCACATTGTAGTACTCATTGGAACCTTTATGTGCTGGACTTCATTGTTGCATGCTTGACGATCAACGGGTCTGTCTTAGAACCCCTCAACAATTGCTGGTTTGTTGTTCTTAGGTGAAAATTATTGTAACAAGAGCGGGTTGCTGTGGTCATTACATAGGTGGTTTTGAAATGTTTTTTGTAACAACCTGTTGCCCTTTTCCCTTTGTTCTTTAGGGCAATTGTGGAGCAGAATTTTGTTCAGTTTTGAGTGCGGCCTGTGTAGGGGGATTGGACATTGGACTGATAATGCCCGTGTTTGGGAGTACACTCTGAAGGTCCTTTACACATGGCTTTTAATTCTGATGCGTAATGGTTACCATTCTGAAAAGAAAGAACCGCCCACACTCAGAAACTCACAGTTCTTTGCTGATTCTGTCATGAGAAACCACAGGGTCTTTGAGATTTCAAAATTAGCAGAACCAGAGGTTTTTTTCATTTGTAACATCTTCATTGTTTTTGCTTCGGAGTGTGAGTTTCTTAACACTTTTTAGCGGGTTCTTAGATTTTCTATTTTTCATAATGTTCTTTCTCTTTCTTCTCACATCTTTTGATTTAAAATTTGCTTCAGAGTCTTTACAGTTGAGTAACACCCTCAAACAAGGGCACTACCAGATACACGGTCCCTGTTTGGCTAAGGCCTCTGGTAGGCCCTTATTCTCTGGCTACACCAAAATTGGAATTGGTGGTTTTCTTTTTAATTTTTTATATTTTGTTTGGTAGGTGGTTTTATTGTTTTGAAATTTTCAAAAACCAAGAACCCAGGGTTAATTATCAAAATCAAATACCTGCACAAGACTGGTATTATGGACCAGAAATTGCACCAAACCTTTCCACAGTTCTCAAAAAAGTAAAATAATTACTAGAAAATTGTCGGTTCTTTCATAACACTTGAAGGTTCATTCTAACAACCCAGGGTTCGTTCTAGTCATGATAATTCATAGAACTCGGTTTCAACTTTAGGTTTCATAAGTTGTCATTTTGGAAGACAGTTCCAAGTTCCAAAGCTGAAACTTGTTTAGTGATTCTTAAGTAAAGAAGAATGGAAAGGTGCAATTTTAAATATCATAATGACATTAAACCTTGCACTCTCTGAAAAATGCAATTACTTAAATTTTCTCACATAACTTTCCCACAACAATGTGAGACATTCTTATGTTCTCGCACAACCTTTCATTAATTAATTTTTTATTATCTTGCATCTTTTTTTCCCACGAAATAAAAATAAAATGAACGGAAACTCATAATTATAATTCATAGGAATCACTCCACTAAAAAATTTCCTACGTAGTGGTGATATAATTTTATTATTTTCTTGTAAAAGGATTTCTCACAAAAGGGTACAGACAATTAAAATTTTCATGCAGCCCTAAAAGTAATTAATATTGTGAGGGTTCTAATGTGTCACTATGATATGTCATTTGAAAGTTTTTTATTTCAATTTTTTTTTTTTCAACACCATAGTCATGAGCATATTCTCAATACATGTTCAATAAAATTTGAATTCAATGGAACTTGAATTCCATTCAAAGTAATAGTAGTTGGAATATATGTGGTTCTCATCAATGTTACAATTTTAATCAAAGGGAGAAAAAACATCATCATGTGTTGTATGCATGATGATTCCAAATGCTTATCAAGTTTATACCCAATTTTTTCTTTGTCGTTTCACTTTTTTTTTGCACTATATTAATATTTCTCATGATCATATTGAATTCATGTTTATTTCAATTCACATTTTGAGTTCATATTTCAAGTTTCATGAACATATTGGATTCCTATTGTTTCAATCTCTTATTGAAAACAATTGTTTCAATTTTTTATTGAATTGATGAAGTTTCAATTTTTTTTTGTTTCAATTTATCATTGAATTGGTGCTTCAATTCTCATAACCATATTCAATTGTTGTTCCAATTCTCACATAAAAAATACAAACACAATTCAAAAACTTCATAGCATAGATACTGCGGACATGAAACAGCACATAAGATGTGTCTTTTTATGTCCATATTGTTGGGTAGGTAGTAGCTAGTCAGACTTGGAATAGGTTAAGTATGAACAGCACAAACAAACAATAATTTTTTATTATATAGATTTGAATTCAATTCAATTTATTTGAATTAAATTTAAGAATTTGAGTACAATGAAATTTGAATTAATTCAAGTTGCATCCCATTTCACTCTATTTTCATTCGAATTGGAACTCAATTTTCACAAAATCAATTCCTTTTTTTCCCATCAGTTGATTGTCACTGGTAGTGCACAGTAGCACAAAGCCCAAAGTTTGAATTAAGTGGAAGGGACAATTCTTGGTTCTAATTCTTCTTCAAACACTTGGAACTGGCAATTCTTTGCATGGTCCACGCTCTTGCCATGATGTCATGTTGGAGAAAATGTTTGCAGATGCATGCTCTCGCCAGCCATATGATGTCGCATCAGAGAAAGTCTTTGCAGGCCCATGCCCTCGCCATACAATGAATTGTCACAGAAAATCTTTACAGATACATGCTTTCACCATACAATGTCATGTCAGAGAAAACCTTTGCAGATCCATGCTCTTGCCATGCAATGTCATGTCAGAGAAAATCCTTTGCAGGCCCATGCTCTCACCGCATGATGTCATGACAGAGATAACATTTGCAGGTCCATGCTCTTGCCATGACATCATGTGAGAGAAAACATCCAGAATCATTCATGGCTTTCAATCAACCCTCAGAAACATTTTCCTTGTAGTTGCTAGGGGACAAGAAATCATGAACTGAGATCAAGCAACAATTTGCCTTGTAGATGCAAAAGAGGGCAGGAAATCATGAACTGTGATCAATCTGTTGCATATGTGTGTGTGATCCAGGAGGGTTATATTGTCTCTGCAAAATCAAGTGGGGAGCCTCTCAGAAGGGACAAGCTCACAGAGACAATAGTGTTTCACAATGGACGTCTTGTACAGTATCTGACTTTGCTGCTTGTGGTCATAATCCTCCTCTGGTTGTCCCTGGGCTTTGTGCTCGCTGTCCTTTCAATAGCAGCAGGGATTCTTCCTATGAGTTGGCATGCAAGTGATGATCAAGGGAAGGCCATCAGCAGGCCCCTTGCAGCTGATACTTGACAAGAACAACAAACAAACTTGCAGCAGCGGCAGGAGTTCTATTCATTTGTTCTCACAGAACATTATTGGATCCCACCTCTTTTTCATTTGCATTGGGTTGTTGCATCATAGCTGTCACCTACTACATTTCCCAATTCTCTGAAATGGTATCCCCAATCAAGACTGTGGCACTCACACACAACAGAGAGCAAGATGCTACCAACATTCAGTTCTGGCAGAAGGAGATTTAGCAATCTGTCTGGAAGGTACCACTTGCTGTGAAAAATTTGTGCTATGCTTCTCTTCACTCTTTGCAGAGTTTACAGATCAAATCATTCCTGTAGCCATGAATAACAGAAATTCCATATTCCATGGCACCACTGGCACAGGATGCAAATGCATGGATCCTTTTTTCTTCTTCATGAACCCGAGACCTGTACATGAGATCAGCTTCCTCACACCACTGCCAAGAGGGCTCACATTTGTTGCTGGAAAGTTGCCAAATGACTTTGCAAATTACACACACAGGATTCTTGCAGCCACCTTGGGATTCCAATGCACAAATCTCACACACAAGGATAAGTACAGAGTGACTGTTGACAATGATGGAACTATTCCTGTGAGAACCACTCCTTCAATCCTTGCCAGAATATCACAAATGTACAACAATAGCAACCAAATGTACAACAACAGCAATAATTTTGCAACAAGCTCATGCTAAAAAAGCCCAAGCTCATATTCAGACTGCTGAGCCACATTTGTAACATAAGACAACATTCACAACATCTAGAGCAGAGATGACATGACAAAGACTAGTTGTAAGCTGCTTGTATGAGCCCTCTGAAGTTCAACCCATACTATTGTCCTTGAGGTTTGCAATTACAGATGCATCCCAAATGTTAAGGTTGCCCATAATATACCTACTGATAGCATTGAGAAATAGACCCACCAGGAACACCAACTGACTGGTCTCCACTCATCAGTCACTGTCTCATCATCTAATTGCAAACAAGTTTTGCCCTTCTCTGGCAGCCAGTACAGCTGAAATGGTTTCCATGGCTGATATACTGCTGCTTTCACCATGGTGATGTTCATGACCCAATCAATCCTCCATTGGTTTCCATGGCTGAATGATACTGCTGCTTGACCTTGATTATGTTCATGACCCAATCCTTCAACCATGTTCTGCCTCCATGCATTTCCATTGTACTACACCACAGAATCCACTTTCAAGCTGAAAACCTACTGGAGAAAGGCTCCAAATTTGAAGAGGACAAGAATACCAAGAGTTGATGATGATGCTGGTCAGTCAGCACTGCCCCACAAATATCATGAGAACGTATTCATTTCCACTGTACTATATACTACAGAATCCATTTCCATGCTAGAAATTTACTGCTAAAAGGATCCAAATTCAAAGAGGAGAAAGGATACCATGAGTTGATGATGGTGGTCCTCACTTGCTATCCCACTGTTCTTTAGTGGCCCAAACACTGAATACCACCTTAAATCAGTCAAATTGTATTTCACTCCGGTTCACTTGCACCAAATAGCAATTGAGTTGTCTTCTGTGCAGAGACATCTCAGAATGTGAATGGGACAAATTACTTGAAAATTATACTGGAAACTCACCAAATAACTTTACATCAATAGATGAATTTGTGCAATTTGCATTCACGTGCTCAGGTTCTCCACGAGATGCACTGAGTTTTTGACAGACATCAGATAGAAAGTTCAGGAGTGGAGAATCATTTGAGGTTAGCACATAGTATACACTAAAGGAAGGGCAACAGCAACAGCTCAAATGTTGGACTCTCTCAGTTTGCAATCACATGTTTCAATGTGTAGGGCAAACCTGGAATAGAATATAGATGAATGAATTGAAGAAAGGAAGACAGGGAAGGATTGGAGATTGCAAATACCTCTTCATGAGTACTGCAAACATCTCCATACTTACAACCTGAGCAAAATTCAGAGATAGACCTAATAATAAGGTTATAGATGTTGCAAATCTGACAACCTCTCAACAAATAGGAAATAGAGGAAATCCAACCCTAAAGAAAACAGAAAATAAAAACAAAACTGAGGACTGGTTTGACCAACAGAGTAACAGTCACATGCACAGAGACCATCAATAACTCATGGCAAGCTAAAGCAACATGCCCACTGACTCCATCAGCTCCCGGCCATGCTGGAAACATCATACACTATCCAACATACTGAGTTTCTGCCACAAAACCATCAGTTATGGGAAGAGACTCCCCAAAATGCTGGCTAGCCCAACAAAACCTAAAAGAGAAGCAGAAGAACCAAGCAGGGAAAAAAAAAACCCAAACAAGAAAAGAGGAAGAAAAAGACAGATAACAAAGAAAGGGCATTATCTTTGAGGGCAAACTGGCCTTTGCAAGGCTTCCTAATGAGGATGAAGCCCTTGAAAAAATCATTTTGAAGATGAAAATAGGAGAGAACAAAGCAGATGTCAAGGTGAAGAGAGTGCTGATACATGAGTGAGACAGCCAGAATTGTTGTAGAACTTCATTACACTCAAGATTCATAACTACTCTCATGTATCTGTTGCACAATCAGACAAATTTGCACTCACCTAAGAAACAACAACATAATTTCTCACTTCTCATTTGAATCTAAGCTAAACAGAGTGTCCTCACTACAGGTGAGCATGCGCAACACAACTCCTAGACCAGCAAGAAATGAATGATCATTGCCTGCTTACATACATGATCCCATAGTCTACATGCATGCTCCAAGCACTAACAAGAAACGAAGCAATGGCTCTTGGAGACTACTTCACCCGCCTGCGCCCTTCTTCCTGCCCAAGCCCAATTGACTGTCTTGCATTTTGGATGCCTTTTGGGTCTACACATCAGATCAAATCAAAAACACAACTGTCAAGTCTGGAAGAAAGTGTGCCCATGAGATCAAAGGTGCTCAACACTACCAATGTAGAGAAGGAAATGCCTTTCTGCAACAAGTTATTGCATCAGTGAGTTCCACCCCCTAAAAATGGTTGACAATTTCATCTTCCCAAGAGTGAGTATGTCAACACATGCAAAACATTTCAGCCTCTAGGAACACCAAAACTATGTTTAATTTTGGGTCATAGAAATGCCCTACTTCAGAGACGGCAACATTATTTTGCAAAATTCAGCATCACATTCACCTCTTTCTAGTGCCAGAACTGGTCTTATGCATTTAGGTCTCAAAATGGACTTATGAAATGATACTGCTATTGTGGAGGAGGACCTGTAACAACCACATGTTCTGGACCACTGCCTTAGCCAGATGGAACTGGAAAACATATAGGAGGGAGAACTTGGTCATGATGTTGACAAGCTTTCAGGAGCCAAAGCTAAGGAACAAGGTCAACAGTATTGTCATTCATTCATGCTCAACAAGCTTGTGACCATGAGATGATTTGCTTTTAGCTTGCCACTGTACAAGCAAGCATCTAAGCCTAAGGCATAGAGAGGCCTACATAAAGAGTAATGATTGGAGCCTTCTAGATTAACCACAATGCAAGGAGCACAGAGAGAGAATGTTGTGAATTACCGAAAAATTGGGTGAAGATGCGAGTGAAGAATCCCAAATTGCGAGCAATGCTTTGCCCTAATTGGGGTGGCAGAGGTTTGAGCAAGGTGTCAAAGCTGAATGCCCTTCTTAGAAACTGCAGAGAAAAATGAATCATAATTACATGACAATCATATAAGTATAGACCTCTTCATGACAAATTAGAGGCTCGCATTCACCATTAAAGAGTTACTGGAATCGCTTGATCCAGTTCAACCTAGTTCTCCAGCAGAACCCAAAGAACAATTGCCACAGGATACAAAAATCCTACAAGAAGAACAGATAGATAGCAATAATGCTCTTAACCATCAGGAACAGATCCAGTTGTGAAAGTGAAAAGGTCCTGAATGGCATTCACATAGACAAAAGTCCAAAATTGAGTAGTAGCTTTGAGCAAGGGAGTTAGGGAGAGGTGTACCTGAAAGTTCCTTTGGAATGCCAGTTGTAGGTCTTCATCGAAATCAAACATGTTGTCAATTGCTGGCTCAGAGAGGTCAGGTAATCCCCTCTTCTGAACAGGGGGTGCATACATGGTGGATCCCCGCCCTGGCTCCTTTGTTGCTCTCATTTTCAAGTGCTCATACTTGTCCTTCTTCTTTGCTGGAGCTGGCTGCCTCCAGGGTGGCGGAACAGAGCTGTTGTTGTTACTACTACTCCCACTAACCATTATTATTCCACCAAGAAACCAAAACTTTCTTCAGTCTTGGAAACTGCACCAAAATGCCCCAAATTGTTTTTTTTGTCAGGTCCTGTGAAAAAACACAAAAAGGGGAAGATGATGATAAAGAAGAAGAAACTGATATGAGTCTCATCAGAGGCAGTCACAAGCACCAAACCCTAAAATGGAAATTATGGCAGCAAACCAACAAAAACCCTGAATTGTTTGTTGTTCCATCCTGTGAGAAAAACAAAAAAAAAGGAAGATGAAGAAGAAGAAGAAGAAACTGATATGAGTCTCATCAGAGACGGTAACAAAGCACCAACCCTAAAATGGAAATTCTCGCATCAAACCAACAACAACCCCAAATTGTTTCTCGTCAGATACTGTGCAAAAAACACTAAAAAAGTAAGAAGAAGAAACTGACATGAGTCTCATCAGAGACAGTAACAAGCACCAAACCCTAAAATGGAAATTCTCGCAGCAAGAAAACCAACAACAGATTTCCAAGAATTCAAAAATTTAGAGTATAGATTCAAACGAGAAGGAGAGCAAGTCCAAGCTTCTGAACACACAGAGAACAACAACGTCCAAGTTCATGTAGGAACTCAAATACTCCACAATAAATGGAAAGAAAAACAAGTCCCTGTCCAAAAACCAAAAAAAAAAAAACCCTCAAAAAATCACCGTTCGAAAATTCAGATTTTGCACAGAAAAGAACAACCTGATGAAACTCGCATGCAACTCTCTTATGCAATCCTCTCTGCCGCAACTCTTGTTTCAAATACTCAAAGGGATTCTGTTATTATGGTAATACTTACTTGCCAACCACAGTCAAGCGGCTGCGAAAAGGTCGAGAAAAAGCCACTTCTCTTCAAAAAGAATAAACAGCAACCGCAACCGAGCACCCTCAAGCAAAAAACACGAACAAAAGAATCCGCAATGGAGCGGAATTGCTGTTACCAGAAACGTGCGAGCAAACGAGCAGCGCAGTCGGAGACGACGACGACACTGCGGAGAGAGACCGAAAGGAAGATGAAGATAATGAACAGATCGGATCGACGGTGAAAAATTCACGATCTCTACCATCGGACGCCTCAGAAAAAACCCAAAAACAAAAACAACAACAAGCAAAATTTCTTTTTTCAGTGAAAATTGGAAAAACAGTTGATAAATAAAATTTAGGAAAAACACGAATTCGCCAGAAATTTCGAATTTTTTTAAAACAAAGAAAAAACCCTTTTAATTTGGTTGACTTCATTTTTCTTTTTTTATAACTGTTGAAAGAAAAAATGTTAATTAGAATAAACGTTTTTTTTTGTTTTTTTTTCCCTCCAATTTTGTGATGTTGCTCAAGTGGCGATAATCCTTAAGTGTATTTAGCCAAATAAAGAAATATTAAAAATATGAAAGCATAAAATCTGAAGCACGCTTTTATATTGTATGCAAATTTCACAATTTTCATGAATTTTCTAGTTAAATTTTTTTACGGCGACTTCTTCTTTTTTTAACAAGGAATTTGTGATGGATTATTCTTCTTTTTTAAAAAATATTTTTCACAAAATGGCGAAAATTCACCACCAACAGAAAATCACTGAATTTTGGATATAGTTTCAAAGTGAATTTTGTCCCTAAAATTGAAAGGAATTTTTTTTTTTAAAAAAAAAACACTAGCTAATAAATAATTGTGATGATTTTTATTTATTTTTTGTTTCTATGTTTTTGAATTTGGGGTTTTGGTTTGTGTGGAATGAATTGAAAGACGGGTAAAATTAAAATATATGGACCAATTAGAAGAGCGGATGGGGTTTCATCCGCTCCCCTGATTGGTCCATTTAGATATTTGAGAAGATAGGGTCTTGTTCTTGTTCAAATCAAAGAAACTGAGTTTTACCAATGATGGGTTTTTTTTTTTTGGTTTTTTTTGGGGGTTTCAATTGGAGCTGCCCACCATCATCATCATGAGATCGTGACCAGAGTTTTTTTCTTTTTCTTTTCAAATTCCTCAAGTAGGTTTTACTGGCGAGGATTCCCAGCCTTAATTAGCATTAAATGGCGACTGTCCTAGAGTGGGTGGGTTTGTAGTATTTTTACAAAATTGCTGGCGACCTAGGAAATGCTTAGGTCTAAATGTGGCTAAATTCTCAATTCTTGATTTCTCATGTGTCTTTACACATTGCCTTAGTTGCCCACATCTCTTCCCACCTAAACCCTATTAAACCCTAATTTTAATTTTATTTTATTATTATTATTATTATTATTTTCCTTTAGGTAATTGTCATCATCAAATTCCAATGCAATTTTGAATGATCTCTCTCACTTTTTTTCCTTTTTCTTTTTTTTTTCTCTTTTGGTTGCAAGTGAGTTCTCAATACTTCGATTTTTTCATGTGTCTACGAATTGCCTCAATTGCCATCTTCTCCTTCCACATGCTTCATGAAACAACTATCATAATACCTTTACCATTTTGGCCATAATTAAAATAATAATAATAATAAAATTCAAAATTAAAAAATATACATTAGCCAACTTGCCAAAAGTTTTCGAAAACCTAATTTTAAAGTATTGAAATTATTGATCATGGCATTTGAAGGGTGAAAATTATGAAAATGGCTTGTTTTTTTATAAATAAATTGATAAATTGAGACATTTGTAAAGTTTTTGGGAACAAGTGTCGTCACAAGGCTACCTATGTGCAGCAATTTTTATGGTCAAATCATCAAATTGTCGCCATTTATTCATAACTAAACATGATGGTCGATTGAAGAACTTCAATTGTATACTAATTTTGTTGGGTTTAAGGATTCCTAACGTGTTTTTATCACAAGTTAATTAATGTTTGTGTTTTGTGTGGGAGAGGTCAAATTGTGGTTGGGAACAAGTGATTTGAGAACAAATGTACATTCCGAATTCTCTCTTTTCCACCAAAATTGTTGAGATTAGTTTTCATGTGCATGAGTGCATTGTTTCAATAGAACATTGTTTTGTGAAAAATATTTTCTAACATGTGTTGAACTCATATTCCTATCTATGGGTTAAAAAGTGAAGATGGCCTTTTGATTCTTCACTTATTTAGTATCATTTTTCATCTTCTTCTTTTTTTGTGACAAAAAAAATCCATTGTGACTCATACTAAGGATTTTTGTGAAAAAAAAATAACTCAAACTTAGTTAGATTTCAAAAATAAATTTGAAATTGCCATATCCAAACATTAGGTTATGACATGCCTCAAATTATAGGAGGATTCACGAAAGTTTGTATTTTCCTTTCTCACCTATAGCCAAATTTGGCTAATTAGTCTTGTGAATGATCACCAATGTGGCTACATAAAAAAATTGAAAAACCAAATTGGAATCATTAACAAAAATTTCTAAGGCCATTTTCAAGTGTGAAATTGTGAATAATATTTTTTATTGATGGGCATCAATACCATATATACACATAGCTTTTGATATTATATAATAAATTAGCATGTACACCTCATGTTTTTTAATAACACTGAATGAATTTGTTTAGACAAAAATGCAAGTAAAAAATGTGCAATCTTTTGTACCCATTTGAGTAAACACAAAACACAATGTGATGAAACATATTGCATTGAGATAACAATGAAACAAAGTGCATTTAACATACAATTAAACACAAATTGATTGCATTTATGACAAATAGTTTAACACAAAGGTTTATGTCCTTTATGGCAAGTTCAAATTTCAAACTTTACAACCTCCCTTGTTAGATTTAGAACTTCTCATCTAAATGCATGCACTTCCACGGAACATGGCCATTTGTCATATGCACACATAGTACACCCAATGTCAATGACACATTGCATGAGTTTAGGCTATAGTTTTATGCCCAAATCCTACTACAATGTAAAGTTTCTTGGCCAATGAACTGAATTGTATGTAATTGAAACATCACTAAATCCTACAACAAACTATATTGAAAACATGCATGCATGAAATAAATTGAAACATATTGTTCTGAAATATAAATACAAAAGGTGTGACAAAACACAATGCAATGAAATATATTACAAATTTCCTTAAAACATTATTGTATTAAAACATGAATATCTACAATGTGCATGTATGGAAACATTATTCAAATGTGGATTAGTTTTTTAAAAATGTATTCAAACCTAACAAAATGACTTATCGACATTGAAATGCATATCAAACAAGAATTTTGACCAACAAATTTGATTTCACACAAAGTTTGATGTTACTTACAAATAAGAACAATGCCATGATTTCCAAATTTAAATCATCAAACCACCAAGATTGAAAAATGTGCAAAAGACAAGAAATGATGGTACAAAGTTTTCAATGAGAAATATGAGAAATTCATTCATGACACATGAAATGGCCTTGAACACATGTAATACATGCAACCTAGAAAATGAAAAGCAATTTTTTCGTAAGGAAGGTTTTAATGAATTGTGGTTGTAACAAGAGTGTTAAGCTTTCAATGGAAAATTTCAGTAGCCATGAAAGCAACTTCTTATGTTTCTCATCATTTTCTTAAATTTTTCAGCCATTTGATAAAAATTTATGTGTTGCCTTGAACACCTTTTATTGAAACATAACACAAACTTCAACATGTTTTCTCATAGATGCTTGCATATTGACATATTTTTGACATCACATGCCCATAACACATAAAATAAATAAGTAAAATAAATAAGATCAAGAAAGATAAATATATATATAGATAAAAAGATAAAGTTAATTTTTAAAATGGAATGGAAATAGCCTAAGGGGATCCCACTCGAACCTTATCAAGTCCAAATCCCCCCATTGTTTATTACCTTTGAAAATTAGTTGAACTCCTCCAAATTTGACCTTTAAGTCCCACTTTTAATAATAGCTAGTTGGTCAGCTAACAACTTTTAAACTAGGTGCAAATGAATTCAAATGAGCCAAAATTGATGTTAAAACATCAACTTTTCTGCAAATCTTGTTACATTTGTTTATGTCATGCCACTTTAATGGCATGTGAATCATGGAAAGTTGTGTTTATTGAATAATATGGATATTGAAAAATTTTAAGTGTTCAAACAAAATTATAATATCAAAATTTGGTTTGAATAAATGATATTTAATAACTTCATTCAATGATACTACTTTCATAAAAAGCCCTTCAATTTTCATAATAAAATTTATTTCATCCTCAATCTTTTTATAGTAATAGGGTATTATTAGACACACCTAAAAAACACTCAAATTTTCATATTTTTTTGATTTTGTGTTTATCAAAAATTAAGGTTTAGAAACAGTTCATGAGTATTTTTTGACATGTAAATGTGATGTAATGTATATGTTTTTTAAAGAAAACTTGTAGCTTATAACACAAAAAAATAATTTGAAAATGTTAACATGTTTTGGTATGATTTGAAATTATGACAAATTTTCAAGATGAAACACCAAATCTGGCAAACTCTATGCACTTAAAAAAATTTGTATTTCTCCAAATTTGATTATAAAAATACATATGACATATTGGGGCAACTATAAATATAATATATAAAAAGTTTCAAAATATTTCATTTGAAATTATTTTTAAAGAAAAACATGTTTTTTGGGAAAAAGGACCCCAAAAAGGACAATAGTCCTAAATGCAAAGTAAATACATTAGTTCTTTACATGTTGTTTGGACCCGACTAGCTAAAATTAGGTAATTGATTCTCCAACTATCACCTTATAAAAACTAACTAAATTAGTGGAAACAATAAGTAATTTACAAAAGTTATTAGGTTGCCTACTAACTTCACTAAGTAAAACCTAGCCCACTAACATTCCAATTTTCTCAACAAGAGAAAACAACATTTCATTTGTAAATGCACAAAACATAGTTTTTGGACAAAGTTGTGTAATGCCATTCATTTCAACCACAAAATCCTTATCCAATTCTCAACGGCATGTACATATTATTGTTCAATCACACCAAAATTAGATTTTATTCAATAACCTTCTATATATGTGCAACTTTTTGAATCAATAATAACTAAGAAATCGTAATTAATACATTATGTTTGGCCAATCTTTTTGCGAGTGGTCATGTAACTGGTCTTTCACCACAATTTTCACTTGTTTTTCATATTTTTGACTAAATCGTGAGTGTTCATTTGCTAAAGTTTTTTCATGGGGCTTATACCATTGGCCATGTCATATGTAGTTAAACCTTACCTACATCAAATATGCATACGCAACAAATTAACATTTACAACTTCGTTATGGCAAATGACAAATATCATGGTTTGAAGGTTCTTGATTGCAATAACATCACCATCATTAACATTGAAAAAAAACCATATTATATTGCATGATAAAGGTTGGAAAATATGTTTTTTCTATGGACCTAATAGGCATTATTATTTATACTAAAGTTTAGGAAACAAAATTATTGAATGACAAAATTTGAACATACATGATTGTAATAAGTAGATGGCCTAGTAAGTTTCGAACACAATAAAAAACATTAACCTTTCATTGACATTTGACCAAAACTGTCACACTACAAGAAAAGGACCATCCCACAAACATACTTATGAGTCATTGAGTAAAACATCCAAATTTGGAAATTAGAACTTGTGGAGTTGTGAAGGATTTGGAGTTGGATGTTTTAGTTAAAAGAAATTTCATTTGGATGAAAAACGAAAAATTGACATTGTTGAAAGTTGAAAGTTTCTAGTTTTGGGCAACCTTCAAAATTTCAAGTGTTTGAAGACCTAATTAGAGAAAAATGTCATACTTGACTTTTCATTTTTAAAAATGGTCGTGGATAGAAGGTGTACAAATGAGTCATGTGCAAAAAAAAATTCCAGAAAATAGTTGAAATGAATGAATAATGAATGGTCAAAGTTGACCATCTAAGGTGTTTTTTGAATTATTATTTTTTGTTTTTTCATCCTTTTGTGGTAACCAAAAGGGAAAAAATTGATTTAGGATTTTGATAAATCAAAAGGGGTTCATTTTGTTTCCAAACACATAAAAATATAATTGTTATTTATTTTCACATGCAAGGCTGAAATGGGAATAAAATGTTTTGCTTGGGTGTTGTAAAGGTGCAACTTTAATTGGATGAGAAACATATATGGATGTTGAGATCAATGAAGATGACATTTGACTTATTTCATTTTCAAAATGAAGACTTTGGCAATAGGCATCTTTGAGCTTGTTATGGATCCATATGAATCAAGGAAGCTTTGAAGTGAACCTTGTAATGAATAATCCATCGTCCAAAAAGAAAATAAGATGTAAATTGTCAAATCAAGAGTTATCCAACTTTTGAATTTGTCAATGAACACTTGTCTTTCTTCTCTTGTCCATTTTGTGAAGTCCTAATTTACTTTCAAATCAAGGACATTTGACATACATCATTGACAATGATGGGTGCCTAAGTGTTTGCAACTACATTCCCATGTTGGGTGTTCAATGACATCGTTGTTAAAAGAGTGGCGAATTCTTTTTGAAAAAATAATTTGGGGGCTAGGGGGTGAATAACATCATTTGTTGCATAACATTTGCACAACAAACATGCAACGACATTGTTGGTTTTATCGAAGGGCTAATCAAGGTGCTTGAATCATTTAAGAAAAAGAAAAAAGAAAAAAAGGAACACCATCAATGGGAGGTTTCATTTAATGCTTATGCCATAACACATTTTGTAATTGGAGACAAGGCTAAGGTGGTTGTAATTGTTTTGGATCTCTCATGGGTTTTTTGGGGAGAAATAATGGTCATGGGAGGGAGTTTTTCATTGTGCTCCACACATGCAAGAGGAAATTGATAGAGGGGGGTTGGGTGTTGAGTGCACTCAAAGCTTTGTGTTGTAGAACACATGAAATGAAAAGAACAAAAATGGGTCTCATCTATATTTTGCTTTGTTGCTTGTTGTTGATTTTCTTCTTTAACAATTGATACATCTATGCTTTAGTTTAAAAACCTAGTGAACCAAATTAAAAGCCATTGGAATATTATATGGGGATGTGATTGATTTTTTCTTTAGTTTTTTTATTTTGGACATGTTTTAGAACACCTTTTCAAGTTTTGAAGATGTTGCAAGAGATTGAAGCTTCTTTATTTTTGTTCCCTTCACACACGATAAGTTCATATGCTTGTAAATTAACATCCTTCTCATGATATATGCATTAAAGGTGCATAATGGATTTTGTGCATCATAGGGTTTTGGTCACCTTTGAGAGTCCAACCATGTGAGGTTGAGGCAAACAAATTTAGTCCACCTTGAAATTTATGGCTTAAAATTCGAATTGTTTTTTTTTCAATTTATGTATAAACAAACTAATCCAATAACAAAGACATTATTAAACGTGCATCCAAGAAAACAAAAACTACTTGTCAACAAACTCAAGGAAAGATGAGTTGCAATAATTGGACAACCTAAGCACAAACTTATTGCAAAAAATTAACATTGGATTCAAATTTATTATGAGTAGATGTTGGTTCTAGATGCATGATTACAATAGTGAAAGACTAGCAATATTACAAATAAGGAATGAACAACTAATGAGTCAACAATATGAAGAAATGGTGATTTGCAATAATGAGATAGCCTAGGTCGAATGTAATATTACCACAAAAAAAAAAAAAAAAAAAAAAAAAAAAAAAAAAAAAAAAAAAAAAAAAAAAAAAAATATAAAAAAAAATAAAAAAAAAAAAAAAAAAAAAAAAACAAAAAAAAAAAAAAAAAAAAAAAAAAAAAAAAAAAAAATAAAAAAATAAAT
>Ga0116227_10009335_pt1 | contig 17874 bp, 12 predicted proteins | sample S1TSphgellanicum_FD_89693 | JGI IMG/M metagenome (GOLD analysis project Ga0116227, IMG submission 89693) | Host-associated microbial communities from peat moss isolated from Minnesota, USA - S1T2_Fb - Sphagnum magellanicum MG | ecosystem: Host-associated > Plants > Peat moss > Unclassified... | reverse complement strand
TATAGCCCGATATCAAATCAAAAAATTGACCAATATACCTTTCCTTAATTGTAGCATATTCTCTTAGCTTTTCATTAATGGTCTGCAGCTGTTCATTAACCGCTTTTAATTCATTGTTTTTTTCTTCGATAATCTGTTCCTTCGCCTTGAGTTTTCTGAGCTGAATAAAAATCATAAATAACACCAGCGAAATGATGATGGTAATCAGGGAGATCATCAAGAAATAATTGATGAACCTGTCCTTTTGTTTCTGCGTGGCCAGGTTTACCTGGGTGGCCATTTCGGGCAATAATGATTCAATCTTTAATTTTCTGAGGCGGTTTCCATAAAATCCAGCATCATCGCGAGAACGTTGAATAAACAGATAGGCATTAGACAGGTCGCCATGGTAAAATAAATCCTCTGCCAGTAATAGGGTAGCCAGCGTTTCCTTGGTAGAAGAACGGATATCGCAGATGGCAGATTCGGCCAGAACCTGTACCCTTTTTTCATGATCTGCATCCTGCTGATAAAAAGCCGCCATAGCGGTCAATACCCGGGCACGGTCATGTTCATTAATTTGATCCTTTTCCAATATCTCCAAAAAGTATAAGGGCGGCTGGCGGGTTTGTCCGGAAACTACCTGCCTGTTGCCAAGCGTAAAGCGCAGTTCAAAGGAGTTGGGTGAACACAGCTTAATCGCCGAATCTAGGTAATGAATGGCTTTTTGGTTATAGCCAGGTGTAAAATTTGCATCACTATTGTAAATGGCCAGGTTAGAATAAGCACCCGACTTCAGTCCATAGTACTCATATTTCATCCTGTTGTCCAGAACAGATACATCAATCTCTTTTAAATAGTCAAAGGTTTCTTTAAACAATCCGGCATGAAGCAGGAGCGATGCCATTTTAATCTTGCTGAAGTTAATCTTGACCAGGTCTTTTTGTGCCGTACTCCAATCAAGCATCTTTTTTCCATATACAAAGGCAGAATCGAACTTATAATATTCGTATGCATTAAATAAGTCTGTATAAATAGCATAGTAATTTGCAGGTTGATGGTGTAACCTGGCTTTCATACTTTTGATCTGCTGAAGCTTGATCTGATCATAATCCTTCTTTTTCAGGAGCTCCTGTTTCAGTACATTCAGTATGCTATCTCGCGGAGCAGATAAGCTTATTGTACAGCAGATGAGAATCAAAAAAAAGCACAGGTAAAACGATTTCATGTTAAGCTATAGGGTTTATCAAAATTATATTAAAATATGAAAGCAGCATACCCGGCTGCAATAAAAATGTAAATCCGCTTCGGGTACATTAATGGCCTTTCTCATTTTATTTGGCAGCCCCCATTATTCTAAACTTGCGATTAAACCGTTCAAATACCCTAAAAAGAGTGGTAAAAGCACCTACATACATTTGAATCAGTACCAATATTTAACGATTATTTTGATAAAACCATTTATACATTTTTAAATCCGTTAAAATGTAAAATATTGATTATTAATAATTTGTGTTTTTAAATACCTGTGTTTTGCTTATATAAATCCTTTTCCACAGCTTAATCTGGATGATTCGCAGCACCGATTGGCTATTTTTAGCACCAGAATTTAAAATCCAAATCAACAGGAAATTTATTCATCAACTAACCAAATACTCACCACTCCAAAGAATGCTTTTTAGAACTGATCTGCGGCACATGTGTGGCTTTTCTTCTTCCATCCGACGGACAAAACCACCTCTCCTATGAGTCAAAATAAGTCGCCTTAATTCCATTTTTCTTATCAGAAGGTTACAGAAAAGAATGGTATCTGATGCACAAATGCTGAAAAACAATCTTTTCAAACCCCTGAAGAACTCCTAACCAACTCACCAAAATTCATTCAATAAGACCTTATATGTACAAGAATTTTATTCAAATGTTAAGCCTGTGTTGCTTTCTGTGCTTTTGCAATGTGGTTGCAAAAGCACAGAACAGAACCATTTCAGGCACAGTTACCGATCAAACCGACGGATCACCATTAATCGGTGTTAATGTGACCGATAACCTGAAATCTGCCGTTACCACAACCAATAACAAAGGCTATTTTAGTATTTCAATACCCGCAAACGCCAAGTCTTTATCCTTTTCTTATATCGGGTATGAGGCTAAAAACATTAACCTTAGCCAGTCAAATACCATAAATATTACACTAGGCTCATCATCCAGCCAGTTAAATGAAGTAGTAGTGGTGAGTGTTGGCTACGGCACACTGAACAAAAAAGAAGTATCCAGTGCCATTACACATGTTTCAGGAAAGGATTTATTAACGGTTTCGGCCAATAATCCCCTCATGTCGCTTCAGGGCAAGGTACCGGGCTTAACCATTACCAATACGGCCAGTGCAGATCCAAACTCCAGTCCGGGAATCCAGCTTAGGGGTGTTTCCTCACGCAGTGCAGGTTTAGGCCCTTTGTATGTAATTAATGGGGTACCCGGAGGAAACATTGACAACATTAACCAGAATGATATTGAAAGTATAGACGTGTTGAAAGGCGGTGCAGCTTCAGCCATCTACGGAACCAGAGGAAGTAATGGTGTAATTATCATCACCACAAAAAAAGGAACCTCACAATCGCAGATGTTTTATGATGGCTTTACCAGTTTTGATTATCTGAATAACCAGCTGGAAAACCTTAGTGCAGAAGAATTTATCGCCAACCGGGTACAGAATAAGCAAGGGCAGGATTACGGCGCAAAAACAGACTGGTTAAAAGAAGTAACCAAGTCGCCAGCTTTTGCGCACAAACATACCGTTCAATTTTCAGGAGGCTCTGCCAAAACCAATTATTTTGCTTCGGCAGATTACCGGAAGGCAGATGGAGTGGATCTCCGGGCCAATAAAAGAGAGTATGGGGCAAGGTTAAATATTAACCATACCACCGATAATGGCTTGTTTGTAGCAACCTTAACGGCCGCACCAAGAATGATGAACACCAGCAATGCGGATCAGGGGAATTTTAACAACGCACTTACGCTGAATCCAACCTATCCGATTTTCAATAATGCCGGGAAGTATAATTTCATCAATACCGGATTCTTCTCCAATAATCCCGTAGAAAATGCTAACGTGATTAAATCACAGTCGGAAATTAAGGAGCTGGATTTGAATGGTTCCCTTAAAATGAACATTCTTCCGAACCTAAGTACCATGGTGACCATTTCTCAGATTAGCCGGTCAGCTAAAAACCTGAATTTCTCACCCTCTACGCTTTCATCAGTGGTCAACTCGAATAAAGTTACCCAAACCAACTTCGCCTCGCAGGAACAGCAGGAAAATGATCAGAAAAATATCGAATGGACAGGTAATTATAATCTCGACCTTGGAAGGAATCATTTTAAACTACTTGGCGGGTATTCTTATTCTCTTTACAACTACAAGCAAGTATATGCCCAGAATTACGATTTTCCTTTTGATACCTATTTATGGAACAACCTTGGTTCAGGCTTGTATAATGGTGGAGCTGCCGGGCAGGGCCAGTCTGCCGTTTCTTCTACCCAGAACGGATCTACTTTAATTGCTTTTTTTGGCAGGCTTAATTATGATTTCAATAACCGGTATATCGTAACGGCCAGCTTAAGAAGAGAAGGTTCCTCAAAATTTGGAGCCAATAACAAATGGGGAAATTTCCCTGCAGTATCTGCAGCTTGGAGGATTTCGGAAGAAGGTTTTTTTAAAGACAACCTTTCCTGGGTAAATGAACTGAAAATCAGGGCAGATTATGGTGTTACCGGGAATCAGGATTTTGGAAACTACCTTTCACTCCTGTTATATGGTGGTGCGGGTTATTTTCCATTTAATGGACAATATTACCAGGTTTACGGACCATCTTCCAATGTAAATCCGTTTTTAAGCTGGGAAAAATCAGAAAACTTTAACGTAGGCTTTGATTTCTCACTGCTAAAAGGTAGGCTGAGTGGCTCTATTGATTATTATACCCGTAAAAATAAAGACCTGCTGGGGAACTACAATGTATCCGTTCCGCCAAATACGCAGGCGACTACGTTTACCAATGTTGGATCGATGAAAAATGCTGGTATTGAGGTGGCATTAAGTGGGGAAGTAGTTAAAAGTCCTGATTTCGAGTATAACATCAACCTGGCATTTTCCTATAACCGTAATAAGTTCATTTCATTTTCGAACGCCTTATACAACGGTGGAACTTTTCAGGATGTGGCGGGCCTACCGGCTCCGGGATCACCAGGAAACATCCAGCGGATTCAGGAAGGACACAGCATAGGCGAGTTTTATACCCTGAAATCGGCAGGGGTTAACGATCAGGGCGCACTGCTGGTTTACAGAAAAGACGGATCAATTGTACCTGCCAACCAGGCAAATAATGATGATAAACAATTTGTTGGGAATGGTTTGCCAAAATTTATCGCCTCATTGGGAAACACGTTCAGGTATAAACAATTTGATCTGGGCATATTTTTCAGGGGAACTTTTGGTTATAAAATATTCAATACATCAGCATTTTATCTGGGCACACCCTCCAGCCAAACGGATGCAAATGTGCTGAAATCAGCTTATGATAGTAGTAGCAAATATTCATTACTGAAAAGTACATCCACCACTTCTATTGCCTCAGATTATTTCCTTGAAAATGGCTCGTTTTTAAAAATAGATAACGTTTCATTGGGTTACAGGCAGAAATTGAACATTAAATACCTCAAATCATTCAGGGTTTACGGTGCGGCAAGAAACCTGTACACGTTTACAAAATATACCGGTGGAGATCCCGAAAAAGTAGAAGTTAACGGCTTAACGCCAGGCGTAAACACCTCATTAAATTATTATCCTTCTACCCTGCAATTGATTTTAGGACTTCAGGTAAATTTTTAATACAGCAAAAAATGAAAAATTATAAAATATTAATCGGTATGATCTTGTTGACGCTGGCAGGATGTACAAAACTGGATGAAGAGGTATACGATAAGGTAGATGCGGCAAACTTTCTCACCCGCAGGGATGACGTGATCAGGGATTTCTTACGCCCTTTTGAACACGCCTACTGGAGCATTCAGGGAAATGATGTATATGCGGTGGGTGAAAACAGTACCGATGAAATGGGTACATATAACCGCCAGGGCGATTGGCAAGATGGTGGTTATTACCAGCGAATGCATTACCATACCTGGACACCGCTTGATGGTTTTACCAACGGTGCGTGGAGGAACTTCTACCAGGGAATTGTTTTATCTACCAATTCATTACAGGATATGGAAGGCATTTCAGATCCTGCTAAACTCAATGTAACCGTTGCTGAATTAAACGATTTTAAAGCCGAACTTAGAACACTCCGGGCATGGTTTTACCTCCGCGCATTCGATTTTTACCGCAACATTGAAATTGTAACGGATGTGAAAAACACCACACAAGGCGGCGTGCAAGCCACCCCGCTGGAAACATTTACTTATATCGAATCAGAACTGAAAGCAGCCATACCTGATCTTCCTGTCAGAGATCAGTTGGGGGCTAATGGTATAGGGCGGTGGACAAAAGCTGCGGCGGCAACATTGCTGGCCAGGCTTTATCTAAATGCCAAAGTTTACATTGGTACCGAGAAATATGCAGAATGTGAAATTCTTTGCCGCGATATCATCAGCGGTAAATATGGAAGCTACACGCTTGATACGCGTTGGGATGCACCTTTTGATTATACCAACAGCTCATCAAACTCCGAAGTGATTTACGGATTTCCGGGAACCCTTGCCCGTACACACTGGCAATACGATAGTGGGATGTTCTTTTGGGGAATGACTTATGATGCTGCCCCCTTATATTGTGGCTTTACCGATTTTGGCAAATCTAACCCAAGGTTTGCGCTGCAACCCGGTCGGGATGTAGACAGTGTGGAATATACGCACAGTTTAGGAAAACCCTTTGTAAAATTCCAGAAATACCCAGATGATGTTCGCCTTAAAAAGTATAAAAACCTGGGGAACAGCAAACGTGAGGGCATGTTTTTATACGGCTATCTGCCTTATACTGCTACAACAAACGGCGTTTCACGGCCAGATACCGTAAGGGGAAATAAAGGCCCGTATGCGCTATTCATTCGTGATCAGGTTGGGTTTTTTCTAGGCGCAAAACCTGGCACCCGGATAGCAGATAAGGAATCGAACATGAACCATGCCGACCATAATTCTGGTGTGTTTCTGGTTAAATATCCGGTTTATCCAACGCCTGATCCTAACCGGATTACTTCTGCCTATGCAGAGATCCGTCTTTCGGAAGTGTATTACATGCTGGCCGAATGCCGATACCGTGCTGGTGATAAGGCAGGTGCAGCTAACTTTTTAAACCAGGTACGGCAACGGAATTATCCTGCAGGTTCTGCCAGTATCTATAATGCCAGTGGTGCGCAATTAACTGATCAGGAAATGCTTGATGAATGGGGAAGGGAATTTGTTGGCGAAAACCGACGTAGAACAGACCTTATTCGTTGGGGTGTATTTACATCCGGTACCTGGTGGGATAAAAAACCTGATGCAGATAATCATACAGAAATTTTTCCGATCGGCAGGGATATCCTGGGTTCCAATCCAAAGTTGAAACAAAATCCAGGATATTAATCAAAATTTTTTTTGAATAATTTGGTTTAGTTGGGGGTGTTTCCGGTAAAACGGAACACCCTTTTTTAATAAAACATTAATTTGCGCTGCTTAATTAAGATCAAACCCGAGCAAATAATGTTTTTTATTTAAGTCAACAAGCAAGCAAAAAGGAATTTATAGTTGCTTATTTTTTCTAATGCCCGTACCAATTACCTTTCCATGCTGTAGCATTTCAAGTTTTGTGTCTCCATTTTCCATTTCCGTAAATTTGATTACACCATCTGCGCCTCCCTGCCTGATGGCCTGGAATTGGTTTTCACCAATGGGAAAAAAACGCATATCCCATTTTATCGTGTTGGAATTGTGGATCAGATGACCATCCAAAAAGGTGATTTCCTGCTGTTCGTCTTTATTTTCTTCGTTTGTATAATTACCGGCAAACTTTTCTATTTCTATCCTAGGCAATGAGATTTTTTTAGCGTATTCAATAACTGTAGGCTTATTGTCTAAGATTTGAGTAATCGTTTTGAAAGGATAAGCCCCCAATTTAAAGTTTTGTAAGGTAATAATCGTGCGGTCTTTACCCATATTATGATAAATAAAGGTTGCATAACCATCCCAACTGCCTGTGTGACCAAAGGAAAGATTATCATTTCCGCCAGATAGATCAAGCCCAAAACCATAAGGTATGGATCTGCCTTTAGGTGTTTTGGTGATGGCTGTCATTAAACTAAATTCATCCGGAGTAAAAAAAGTATTGCTTTTAAGCGCAACTATCCATTTATAAACATCTTTTGCTGTTGAATTTACTTTGGCGTTTCCAACAATTCCATCCAGATAAAAAGCAAGGCTATCGCCATAATTTGGATTTTCAGGAGTGATTTTATCAAATGAGTTTTTCTTCCAGACATAACCAGTAGCCCGGTTCTTAATTTTCTGCGGATGCTGCCGGCTATTGTAGATGAAGGTATTGTTCATTTTTAGCGGTAAAAAAATATCCTTTTTTAATAATTCTGCCAGACTCATACCCGAAACACGTTCTGCAATGGTGGCCAGCAACGCATAATTTGTATTGCTGTAGCTGTGCCTGCTACCAGGTGCAAATAATAGCGTATCCTTTCTTGCCGCGTAGAACCTGATGAGATCATCATTGGTGGCTATTTTGGTATGGTCCCAATGATCAGGCATGTCTACAATATATTCCGGTATGCCACTGGTATGCCTCAACAGATCATAAATCGTAACACCTTTCCATGATGCCAGTTCAGGAATAAACTTAATTAAGCTGTCTTGGTAATGGATCATTCCTTTTCTATGCAGCAATACAATTGCTGCCGCAGTAAACTGTTTAGAGCATGATGCCAGTTCGTAAATGGTTTCTGCCGTATTGCTATGTTTTGAAAGGGTATCTTGATATCCGTAGCCTTTCGAAAAAATTACTTTACCAGCTTGTGCAATCAGCACGGTTCCATTAAATTGATTTTGTGCATGCATGATGCTAAATACGCTATCTAATCTTTGTTGCGGTGTATTTTGAGAAAAAGATTCAAGGCTTACAAACAAACAGATCAGCATCGTTATTATCCGGATCATAATTATTAAGTGTTTTAAGTAAGTCGCAGGATTCAAAAAAGTGTTGCATAAAATCTTTCTTATAATTTAAAACTTAAGCAGCTTAATTTAAGGTTGCAAAAAAAACTTCAATAATTATGGTATATGGAAATTATTTAATCTTTGTATATGGCATGTTTTATCAGTATGAAAACTTATCTGAAAGTAATAAAAACACATCGTTTTCATTTTTTCTGATTGTTCATGAGTAAAAAGGCTTAATCATTACCTTTTATAAACTTTATTCCTTCCAGAATATTGAAGTCTGCCATTAAATCATCAAAGTTATCCTGTTTGGAAACTACAATGTCAGGGCTGATATAGGGGTAATAATTCCCATTTCGATCGCTGTCATAGCCCGTTGTCAATGCAATGACGGTATTGAAAGGTAAAGGCCATGAAACATTTCCTGTAGTATACCCCGCAGTATTTTCGCCTATGAAAATGGTATTGGCCCTACCCTTAAAAGCCAGTGCAGTAACCTCTCCAGAGCTTCCGGTAAATATTCCAGTAATCAGTGCCACTTTCACCTGATCTAGTAATGCACCTTTAGGATGAATGGAGCCTATCGTTGTCGATTTCTGGATATAGTTCCCATTTATCAGTTTGTATTGATTAACTGATTTTTTATTTTCATTGAGTTCGCCCCAGATATTTGTGTCGCCAAGAAAGTCGTACAATGCTAAAAGCATAGGTGCCGAGTTTCCACCCAAATTGAATCTTAAATCAATTATCCAACCATCTATTTGATGACTGGTTTTAACATCAGCGATTTGATCATATAAGGGCTGTGCAACCTTGTGCATATTTTCTGCAGCATTATCGAAAAATACCATCGAAGGTATTAAGATATAGCCATATTTTCCATCAAGCACCTTTACTTCAAATGATGGTTTGCTATCATATTTATTTTTCCATTGAGCAGAATAAAGGTCTTTTGGAATAGTCTTTTTAGTTCCCGTGTATTTATCATTCCCCCGGTAAACCAAACAATGGGTAGCGTTTATCTGATCAAATAAATTCGTGATTTCTTTAAGAGAGGCTTTAAAGCTATTGTAATGTTTAAGATTGGTGTAAGTTTCAGCTTCTAGCCTTTTCCAGTCTACCATTTTACGGTGCAGATACCCAACTTTTAAAGCTTTAAAAAGTGCCTTATAAAATACGTCTATACTATCCTTACTTGTGCTATCTGGTAGATCGTTTTTGGTGGTAATAATGTGGGCAAAACAAGTGTTAAAAGTAAGCATTAGCAAGCATACAAAAAGAGCATTTTTCATGATATCAATTTTTCAGAAAGACGAAACATGGTCGCAAATGGTTGCATCATTTAAAGATAATAATAAAAAGACTTCATAAAATCCATCATCATGTTATTGTGGATATTGCCATGAAGGGCTATTATTTGTGGGTCTAGCCTGAAAAACTCTTGCAGGATGGCATTCCCTTCAAGTTCTACCTTTTCAAAGCCCATTTCCCAGGATTCAAAATGCCGTTTTTCGATGGGGCCACGTTTAATAAGGGTGATATTATGATGTCGGCTATCTTTACTAATGTTTTGAAAAAGGCTTAATATTTCCTCTTTAGGCCCTTCCAATACCTGAATGAAGCGGCACAGATATCTATTCTCCAGATTACCTTCAATATAAGCCAGGCAACCTGTAATGTCATGGTCTTTATTCCAGCCTCTGGAGAATTTTAAAATCTCAATAAGATTTGCCGGCTGCATTACAGTGGCTGCAACACTGGTATAAATTAAGCGATACATAGTCTGGTTTAAAGATTCCATAGCCTGATACCTGATGGTGTAAATGCTTAAACATAACAATAAAAAGCAATAGATGGTTTAAGTCGTATCATTAGAAGTGGTTTTTCTACCTAGAGGTTGAGCAAAAGAGAAAGCTTATTTGCTACCCGGAATCCCATCCAGAAGCCCGGGTAGCGTATTGATGCTAAAAAATATGCATCAGTTATAGTCTAAATCGTCCCGTTGATTTAATGCTAACAATATTATCTACGAAAGTAGTTTAAGTAGAGATTGAAATTAGAACGGATAAGACAATCAAATGATAATTTAACAACATAGCAATGACATACAGCTTAAATTATCTTGCATTTGAACGTATAAAGGCAATCTAAAAGAATGATTTGAATTTAAAACATTCTTCCAGACTTAACATTTAGGATACATAGTGTTAAAAGTACACACCTAGCTTTGGCGTAATTAAAGCCCTTAAAATAATTTTGTAATGTAAATAAATCAATGCCTATGTGAATCTGCTTCGACATGCCTTTGAATATCACTACAAAAACAAACCAAACAAAAATCATTACTAACATTTAAGAGATGACATCATTTTCTTTTATTGCAGGTTTAAAGTCAACCTGCAGGAAATTGCTTTTGCCTATTGGATTACTGGCCATCAGCAATTCGCCCATTATGGCTGCCTACCAGTATAAGCGTAATCTGGCTATGGTCAAAAATCGTGTTGCTTTTACCATAACAGGTACAGTAACTGACGAACAACATCAACCCCTGCCTGGCGTAAGTGTCTACGACAAGAAAAACAAAAAAACTACAGTTACAGATGGCAATGGTAAGTATAGCATTTCACTACAGGAAGAAACCACTTTAGTGTTTACCTTTGTGGGTTATACTACTCAGGAAGTAGGCGTAAATGCTGCCCGAACTTTGAATGTGATTTTAAGGGAAAGCAACAATACCTTAGATGAGGTAGTGGCTATTGGTTACCAGAAAGTAAGAAAATCTGATCTTACCGGGGCCATCAGTAGTGTGAAAGCTTCAGAAATGAACCTCACCTCGCCAACAGTGGGCCAGGCCCTGGTGGGTAAGGTAGCTGGTGTTCAGGTGTCGCAAACCAGTGGAGCACCTTATTCTGGCACTAAAATCAGGGTTCGTGGTGTAGGTTCTATTAACGCCAGTTCTGATCCCTTATACGTGATTGATGGTTATCCCGCCGGAAATAATGTATCTATCAATCCGGAAGATATTGAAACCATAGATATCTTAAAAGATGCCGCATCAGCCGCAATTTATGGGTCTAGGGCCTCAGGTGGGGTAGTGTTAATTACCACCAAAAGAGGAAAAGATGGAAAAGGTCATTTTGAATACGATGTGCAGGGTGGAGTTTCACAGCTATCTAAAAAGATTGATCTCCTGGATGCCAATCAGTTTATCCAGTTACTGATTGATGGACGGAACAACGCCTATAAAGATTTATGGGTTAATTCTGGCAAGACATGGAATGATACCATGTTTGGCGACAGCAATGCCACCCGCATCACCAATGTTGGTAACGGAAGTAGCGTAAGTATCCCTGCCGATCTTTATAATTTCTCTACCCGGCAAGCCATCCCGGCACAATACAATACCGATTGGCAGGATGAATTGTATAGAAATGCGGCTTTCCAGCGTCATAACCTTTCTTTTAACGGAGGGAATAAAGATGTAAAGTATTTCATGAGTGGTGGTTATCAAGATAACAATGGTATCGTAACGAATACCAACCAGAAAGTGATCAACTTCAGGGCCAATATTGATGGGAATGTGAGTGAACGCCTGCGTGTAGGCGCAAACATTGCTTATACGCAAAATAACAACCGAGAGGTACAGGAAGGACGATATAATTTAAGTCCGATGATGTCTGCCTTGCTTTACCTGCCTTATCTTCCGGCGCGTGATGGCAATGGCAACCCGATTCAGTTTGGCATGGCTTCACTCGCCTCACAATATGGAATTCAAAATCCTGAAAATCCTTTGGCTACAGTAGAACAGTTAAAAATTACCCGAAAAGGAAGCAGAAGCACCTATAATGCCAATGCCACTTATAAAATTTTAGATGGTCTTGATTTTAAAGCCAATTTGGGTACACAAACTTACAATGAGAAATATGATTATTACTTGCCAACCAGCCTGAGCAATGGCAATAACCCACCATATTCTACTGCATCGGTTACGGCAGCCAATGCTGTGGCCAAAACGTTAAGCCAAACCGATCAGCTGGCTGAATTTACGATGAACTATAGCAAAACATTTGGCAAGCATAAATTAGATGTTCTGGGGGGCTATTCTGCACAGAAGACCACTAGTGATTTAATACAGGTGTCTGCTAAAGGCTTCCAGAATGATTATATCGGAGAGATTTCAGATAAAGGTGCCGATCCAAGTTTTTTTGCCTTGGATAATGCAGCTAAATCTACCAATACCCTGCTCTCCTATTTTGCTAGGGTAAGTTACAATTATGCAGGCAAATATTTTTTAACAGGAACTTTCCGCCGAGATGGTTCCTCCAGGTTTGGCCCTTTAAACCAGTATGGTAACTTCCCTTCCATTTCAGCAGGCTGGAACCTTTCTGATGAAGATTTTTACCATAACTTTCTGGGCGAACATTCTACCGTAAAAATCAGGGCGAGTTGGGGTTTAAGCGGAAACAACAACATTCCAAATTACAGAACCCAGCAGCAAATGAATGCCCCGGGCGGAGTAGTGATTGGCAATGCGATTGCAACAGCCATCTGGCCAAGCGATATTCAGGACCCGAAATTGGGATGGGAATCCACTTCCCAGTATAATCTTGGTACAGATATCGGTTTATTCAAAAACCGCCTCTTCATCATTGCCAACTATTACCTCAGTAATTCTTACAATCTCTTATTTAATCAACCCATTTCAGCGGTTTCAGGTAGTGCTTCTATCCTCACCAACCTGGCAGATAGTAAGGTGCGCAATACTGGTTTCGACGTTCAGTTAGATGGACGAATTATTCAGAACCATGATTTTACGCTGGGGCTAAGTGGAAACATTGCGTTAAACCGAAATAAAGTATTGGATATGGGTGGTGCAAGTACCATTCTAACCAATGGTGCTGAACGTTCTTACATGACCCACATTACCCAGCAAGGCCAGCCAGTAGGTATGTTTTATGGTTTCAAAGTATTGGGACGAATCACAGCCGATAACCTGGGCAAGGTAGCACCGTCTGCCTCTACAACCAATCCGGCTAAAATTGGAGATTTGTATTTTCAGGATACCAATGGTGATGGAATTGTAAATGATGCGGATAAAACCATTATTGGTACTCCATACCCTAAATTTACTTATGGTTTTGCTTTAAATGCTTCTTACAAAACGATTGATTTCCGGGCTTCATTTAATGGTTCGCAAGGTAACCAGGTGTTAGATGGTCAGGATTATTACCTCTATAACTTTGAAGGTTCTGGTAACCAGTATGCCCAGGTAGCAGACCGCTACAGGAATGAAGCCAATCCGGGAAGCGGCTTAAATTATAGGGCTTCACGTGCCGGAACACAAAGTAACAATACCCGCTTATCATCTTTCTACCTTCAGGATGGATCTTATTTTAGATGTACCAACATTACCTTAGGTTATAGTTTCCCTAAAGCGATTGCCAATACGCTTAAGGTGAGTAACATTCGGGTTTATGCCAGTGTAGACAATGCCTTCACCATTACCGATTATAAAGGTTATAACCCCGAAGTAGACTATAATGGCGGTTCAAACTTAACGCCTGGGGTGGATTATGGAAATTATCCGCTGGCAAGAAATTACAACCTTGGTATTAAACTGACCTTTTAGAATTTAACAAAATGAAAAAATATATTTTAATAGCGGCCTTGGGTACTACTGTTTGCTTAAGTGCTTGTAAAAAAGAATTTCTGCAACAAAATAATCCCAATGCCGTAACGGTAGATAATTATTTTAAAACAGAGAATGATGTATTGCTTGCCGTTAATGGTGCTTACCAGGCCCTAAGAAGCAGCAATACCATGGGCGAGAATAGTGGTTTGTTTACTGATGAACGCTCTGATGATACCGGAAGAAACGATAACCAAAGTAATGCTGGCGAGCCTTTTCAGTTTAATGATTTTTCGCTGTTGCCAAGTAATTCCTACTTAAAAACACATTGGCTGGCCTTGTATAATTCAATTGCCAGAACCAACGTTATTTTATCCAACATTGATAAAGTTTCATTTGCCAATCCGGCCACCAAAACCAATTATATAGCAGAAGCCAAATTTGTAAGGGCCATCATGTATTTTGAATTGGTGCGCAAGTGGGGGCCTGTTCCATTGGTGACCAAACAATTGGTAACCACCGAAGAAGTAACCGCAGCTACTTTCAGGGTGCCGGAAGCAGATGTATATAATCAGATCGTAGCAGATTTAAAAGATGGCTTAAGTAGCACCCTGCCCAACTTTCAGCCAACCGCTGGAATTGGGAGGGCCTCAAAAGCAGCCATTAATGCCTATCTAGGTAAAGTTTACCTCACCATGGCTGCTACGCTTGCAAACAACAAAGCTGAAAATCTCGGCAATGCCAATACCTATCTTTTGGCCGCTTACAACATGAAAACCTTCGGAAACTTATCCGAAATTCCATATGCCGATGTGTTTGATGTAAACAAAAAGACAACTTGTAAAGAGCTGATTTTCCAGATTGCCAATAAACAGGGTGATGTAAATTATAGTTCTAGCATCGCCGCAAATAACCAGGCCAAAGGCGAAACCATCAACTCGCTGAAGGTATCAACCGGTATTGGTGGCAACGTAACATTAGATTTGATTAATGAATATGAAACTTCAGACCTTAGAAAAGATTTCTCTGTAAAATATGCCAATGATCCTATTGTGAAAGATTGGTTCATCACCAAATTCCGTGATGCAAGTTCACTGGCAACAGCAAACGGCTATGGTGGCAATGACTGGATCTTGATGCGCTATGCAGATGTGATTTTGATGTTGGCTGAAGTGAACATGTTACAAGGAAATGATGCCGTAGCCATCCAGTACCTGGATATGGTGAGAATCCGAGCCGGAATGCCAACTTATGCGGTTTCGAGAACCAATGCTGCTTATGCAACAGCTTTCCCAACACTGAAACTGGCCCTTCTTCATGAGCGCAGGGTAGAATTTGCTTTTGAACACCAGCGCTGGTTTGATCTAATCAGAAATTTTACAGCCACCGAATTGGCCACCTATTTAAAGGCTAAGCCGCAATCTTCTTTCGGAATTGCCAAGCTGGCGAACGTAACCACTAAAGATAGATTCTTCCCGATTCCTTTCGATGAAGTAAAGCTAGATCCAGCTAAAATGTACCAGAATCCAGGTTATTAGTCGTTTACCGATCCTTTTGTTTAATTGAATGGTGGCTGAAGAAACAGCCACCATTTTATCAATCTCCATAAATTTAGAAAAGATGAATGATAAAACCTGTTTGAAGCAAGGAAGCTGTTACCTGTTTTTATTAGGCGTATTGATGCTATCTTCCTTAATGGCCTCAGCACAACACCCTGAAAAAAGGCTTGCTGCGCTATTCCGTAAAGGCAATAAAGAAATTCTGGTTGCCGCACACCGTGGCGATTGGCGAAATGCACCTGAAAATTCGATGCAGGCACTTTTAAACAGCATAGAAAAAGGCTTCGACATCATGGAGCTCGATGTTAAAATGACGAAGGATAGCCAAATGGTGATTATGCATGATCAAACCATCGATCGAAGTACGAATGGGAAAGGAAAAGTAAGTGATTATTCCCTCACCGAAATTCAACAGTTTAGATTAAAAAATGGTTTGGGCAGAACGACTCCGCATCATATCCCAACGTTGAAAGAAATGATGCTGGCTGCAAAAGGTAAAATTATCATCAATGTTGATAAAGGTAATGATCACCTGAAGGAAGTATTCCAGATTCTTCAGGAAACGGAAACCCTCAATCAAACCATTGTAAATGTAGGGGATAACCTAACCTTTGAGTATTTGAAAAGCCATGAAGTAATTCCGGCAGAAGCATACCTGATGGTGGTCGTAAATATGAAAGGTACAGATGCCCTCCCGATTATTAAAAGTTACCAGCCTAATAAGAAAAGCATTATTCAGCCCATTTTTGATACCGATACCTTGAAAAACCTTAATATGCTGCCTGAAATTGCCAAACAACAGGTGCTTTGGTTAAATAGCTTATGGCCTTCATTAAATGGAGGGCATGATGATGACCTAGCCGTGGAAGAAAATAAAAAGAAGGAAAGCTGGGGCTGGCTCGTTGAAAAGAAGCCTGCCATTTTGCAAAGTGATCGCCCGGCTGAGTTGATTCTTTATTTAAAAAAGGCTGGCTTACATTTTTAATATGCTCCTTCTGGCTTTAATGGTTAATAAGGGTTTCATTTGCTGATGATCATTTTGCCAGAACAATAAATGAGCAAAAATAATATGGCCGGATCTAATGATGCTCAGGAACGGGTAACAAGCTTTAAAGCCATAAAACATGAACTTAAAAAAGAACCTGGCATTATGCGCCATCCTGTTGAGCAATTTTTGTTTAACTGGTTTTTCGCAACAGATGGCAAAGTCGCTGCCAAAATCAAAACATGGTTTCATCGTTATTGCACACCGTGGTAGCCACCTCAATAAGCCTGAAAATACTATAGCTGCTATTGAGGAAGCTATTCTACTGGGTGCAGATTATGTTGAGTTGGATCTTCGAACTACCCGCGACGGGCAATTGGTACTTTTGCACAACGACCACGTAGATCAGGTAAGTGATGGAAAGGGTTTGATAAAAGATCTTGATATTGAAGCAGTAAAAAAACTTACGCTAAAAGGGGTAGATGGTAGCCTGCACCAGATAGCCAGCTTTGCTGATGCATTAAAAACCTGCAAAGGTAGGATCAATATTTACCTTGATTTTAAAGCTGCAGATGTAGATCTGGCTTACAAGGAAATTGAAAAAGCAGGGATGACAGATCAGGTATTGGTTTATATCAATGAGCTGCAACAATACTATTCATGGAAAAAAGTTGCACCGAAAATGCCCTTAATGTCTAGTTTAGATAAAGCCATAAGAACAAAGCAAGCATTATTAGCCGCTTTGGACAAAATGCCCCTGGATGTTGTAGATAACATTCCGGCCGAAAATCTTTTACCGGTGATCAGATCTTTAGGAATTAGTGTCTTTCTGGATGTTCAAAAGAAAAATGAAACGCCTGATGATTGGATGAATGCGATGAAAAAAGCCATCCAGGGTATGCAGACCGATCATCCAGAAGCATTAATTGAATACCTGAAAGTTAACCGACTTAGGTAGCAAGACAGTGAATCAATTAAGTGATGGCATTATTTTTTAAAATATGCCATCACTTAATTTTGATGATATAGATAAAATCTATGTTCTTTTGAAAATAGATAGTTTTCTTTATTTCATTTTCTTTATCTGGTTGTCGTTACGGAAACCCGTAAAATTAGCTTGATGTGCTGTGTTACATTTGAATCTTAACAAATCAATACGCAGTAAATCAACTAATATGGAATATAAAGTTATACCCTTTACCGCTACCATAGATCATAAAAAGCAGACTACTGTAGCAGTAGCAGAACAATTGGAGCAAACTATCAACTACTATCTTAACGAAGGCTGGATATACATCAGGCTGGAGAGTGTTTCTACTTATGTGCAACCGGATCCCGGATGCTTTGGATTTGGTGCAAAACCAGGTTATCTTGCCTCATATCAGATGGTTGTATTTGGGAAAAATCTATAATGAGATTTCTGCTGCTATTCTTAATTAAAATATACTGGATGCTCAAGGCTAAAAACCGAGAGCCCCGGTGTATTTTTAGAATAAGCTGTTCCCGGCATGTTTATCAAATGGCTA